>ERZ779623.126-NODE-126-length-41562-cov-19.545233_pt1 | contig 41562 bp, 38 predicted proteins | sample MGYA00514189_ERZ779623 | MGnify/ENA primary metagenome ERZ779623 (study PRJEB29562, sample SAMEA4376712) | mouse gut metagenome | isolation source: Cecum | study: EMG produced TPA metagenomics assembly of the A DSS colitis mouse model was used to assess the... | reverse complement strand
TCACGTTTGCCCTCATTGCCATCCTCATTAGAAGATTTTAAACAGGCTCTTAGACGGAAGCTTGCGCCCGGCGGTGGGGTTGTAGAGGATCAGCTGCGCTTGGTCTAAACACCGCAGGAGCATGACCCGTGAAGGCTGCGGATAGTTTGGCACTCCGGTTCAGAACCTTCATGCCATTGTACCGCTTGACGCGGCATTTAGCCTTGGCCTTGCTGCTGAACTACTGGAAATCCAGCGTGGTCAATTTGTTGAGTCTGATTTTTCTGATGTTTGGAACGATGTACATGTAATGTAGTTCTTGTAATAGGCGGTGGTTTCCCAGATGGAAGGGGTGTCGTGTTGAATGCTCCAAAAGAAGCTGATTCGATGTCCTTTCCACTCCAATACCCCCAACCGCTCCCCCTACAGTCTGAGCCACCACCTGGCTCTTGGACCGCTCAGAAAAACGCCCCTCGCCTTTCAACAGTAACGATTGAAAGGCGAGGGGCGTTAGCACGTATATAGTACTTACTTTATCACACGCAACAATTTAGAAAACTACAGAAACAAAAGCCTCTCCTATCTGCAAGATCAAATTTCCATATCTAACAGGTAAGAGGACAACCCCTTACCATGCATATCCACGGACAAGGAACGGGTAACCCCACCCCCCAAAGCCGCGTACATCACGAAGTTCAGCGCGCGGATATTGGGCAGCTCATAGCGCACCACATCGCCATGAACCATGCCCTTGAAGTGCGCCTTCACCCGCTCGGGGGTGACCTTTTCCCGGATCAGCTTGTAATCCTTCGGATCGTAGGCAATGAGGGACACATTGGAAATATTCCCCTTATCGCCAGTGCGGGAGTGCGCGATTTCCCAAAGCTTCATAGTGATCTTCTCCTTTCTGTCCCTCAGACCTCAAATACTTCCACTTCGGGCTTCACATCGTAGCGGCTCACCAGAATGGAGGCCACAGACACGATGTCCCGGGTGCGTTTCACCGCGCCGCAGCCGCCGGCGGGACCGTTGGTATACAGTGCCTCCACCTCGTTGGGCACCAAATCGGCGATGGCCTTCGTCTTGGCCCGGCCCGCCACCCGGACGCGCACCTCGGAGGGCTCCTCGTTATACTGATAATCCGGGTTCCAGTACAGGCTGTTGCAGCCAAGGATATCAAACTTCAGCTCATCAAACTGCCCCGGGGCCACCAGCTCCAGCCGCTCCTTCATGATCTCCAACGCCAGCTTGGCCCGCTCCAGGCAGCCGGGGCCGCCGTAGCTGATCTCACCGTCGCCGATGAAGCAGTCCCGGTAGCCGATGGAGCACTTGAAGGTCTCGGTCTTGGGCTTTCCGGTGACACCAGTGACCACGATCTTGTCCTTCTCCACCTCGGTAAAGGTGATCTGCTTGCAGTCGGCCACCACATCAGGGGTGAAGTAATTCTCGGGGTCGTGAATCTCATAGCAGATCTGCTCGGAGCAGGTCTCCACCGTCACCAGGCCGCCCGCCTCGGGCACCTTGGTGACGAAGAAGGAGCCGTCCTCGGCGATCTCAATGATGGGGAAGCCCAGGTGGCCTACACCGGGCACATCCTTCTTGCCCGGCTCGGCAAAGTATCCGCCGGTGACCTGCCCCCCGCACTCCAGCAGGTGGCCCATGATGGTGCCCTTGCCCAGCTTATCCCAGTCCTCCAGCGACCAGCCGAACTCGTGGATGGCGGGGGCCATGAAGATGGCGGGATCCGCCACCCGTCCGGTGATCACCACGTCCGCGCCCTGCTCCAGGGCCTTCAGGATGCCCTCCACGCCCATATAGGCGTTGGCGGACACGATCTCCCCAGGCAGCTTGGACAGGGGCTCTCCGGTCTCCCAGACCTGGGTGTCCATGTACTTGTCAATCACGGGCAGCAGGTCGTCCCCGGTGACACAGGCGATCTTCATGCCGGTGAGGCCGTGCTTCCGGGCGATCTCCACGCACTTGGCGGCGGCGGCCTGGGGGTTGGCGGAGCCCATGTTGGTGATGAGCTTCACCTTGTGCTCCCAGCACAGGGGAAGGGCCTTCTCCATGCGGTACTCCAGCAGGCCGTTGTAGCCCTTGCTGGGGTCCTTCAGCTTGGCCTGCTGGCCGATGGCGATGGTACGCTCGGCCAGGCACTCGTAGCTGATGTAGTCCAAATTGCCCTTTTCGATGAGCTCCAGGGAGGGCTCCAGGCGGTCGCCGGCATATCCGGCGCCGGAGCCGATGCGGATGGATTTCATGCGCAGTCGCTTCCTTTCAAGATGATGTTGTAGTTCAGCCGTCCCCCGCCCGCTGGATGGGGAACGGGTGGTTTACCTCAGATGGACACGCCGCCGGTGAGGACGGCAATGACAAGCATGACGATGGTGACGAGGAACGCCAGAGGAATGGTCTTTTTCTGGTGCTCGCCAAAGTCCACCCCGGACAGGCCGATCAGCAGGAAGGTGGAGGCGGTGAGGGGGGAGACGGGGAATCCGGTGGTCATCTGGCCCAGGATGGCGGCGCGGCCCACATCCTGCGCGGCGACGCCGAAGCCCTCGGCGGTCTGGGCCAGCACGGGCAGCACACCGTAGTAGAAGGAGTCCGGGTCAAACAGCAGGGAGGCGGGCATACCGATCACGCCGGTGATAACAGGGAAGAAGCGGCCCAGGGTGTCGGGGATGATGGACACCAGGGCGTCAGCCATGGCGGTGATCATGCCGGTGCCCTTCATGATGCCGGTGAAGCATCCGGCGGCAAACAGCACGGAGCACATCATCAGGCAGCTCTTGGCGTGGGCGTCCACCCGGGCCTTGGAGTCGGACACCTTGGGGTAGTTGATAAGGGTGGCCAGCACGTAGAACACCATGAAGATCACCGCGGGGGCGAAGCCGGACTTCAGCAGGCAGGCGATGGCGGCCACAATCAGGATGATGTTCACCCAGAACAGGTGGGGACGCAGCAGGGCCTTTTCGTCATCGGACAGCTCGGGCTCCACATACTTACTGCCCTCCAGAGCCACGGAGCCCAGGCGGGACTTTTCCGCGCGGCCCAGGAATACGGCGATGACGATGACGCACACCAGGCCCGCCAGGACAGCGGGGAGCACCGGCATGAAGAAGGCCACCGGGTCGCTCAGCTGCCCCTCTGGGGTAAGGGCGTTGGCGGCGCGGATGGTGGGGCCGCCCCAGGGCAGGATGTTCATGGTGCCCGCAGACAGGGCCACGATGGAGGCCAGGGTAGTGCGCTTCATGCCCAGCGCGTCATACAGCGGCAGAAGGGCGGGGACGCAGATCAGGAAGGTGACCGCGCCGGAGCCGTCCAGGTGGACGATGGCGGCCAGCACCGCGGTGCCGATGGCGATTTTGACGGGGTCGGTGCCCACCAGGTCCAGCACCTTCTTGATGATGGGGCGGAAGGTGCCTGCGTCGGTGAGGATGCCGAAGAACAGGATGGAGAAAATGAACATGACGCCGGTAGCGGCCACGGAACCAATACCGGAGCTTCCGGTGATGAAGCCGCCCAGTTTCTTGAAGTTCGCAAGGAAATTGATCACGCCGGGGGCCTTTTCAGGGTCGGTCACGAAGAAGAAACAGGAAATAATTCCGGTGACAACGGGTACGGCGATGAGAGCCACCAAGGGGGATGCTTTTTTGGTCATGATCAAAACCAGCATAAGCACCACGGTCAGAAAGCCGAGAAACGCTAACATGAATAAACCTCCTCTTTTTCTTTTAGAGCCTGTATTCACAGCCGAATATGCCTCGTCCACACGGCGTTTGAGGTTGTGAATACAGGTTCTCAGGTGCGGCCGCGCCTGTAGCTACACTGGCTAAGAAACGCAAGGCGTATGCCAAATCAAAGGAGATAGGAAGATTCTCTTGAAAGCCTTGGGGCGCAAAGGAAAACAGCGGCGGGGCATGAGCGGCCGGCGGATGGGCCCCGGTCCGGCATTCTAAAAAATTAGAATACCGGACCGGGGCTTCTTTGGAGGCAGGCGCGTCTATCCGGGAGCCTTCAAGCGGTTCTAAAAATTTAGAACAAGTTTCTAAAGAATTGGAATCAGGCGTGCCCCAGCTTATTGTATAGCGTGGCCAGGGAGATCCCCAGCTCCGCCGCCGCCCGTTTTTTACCCTCCAGGGTATTTCCGTGCCGCTGGAGCACCTTTTGAATCTCGGCGCGCTCAAAGGCCCGCACCCGCTGGCCCAGGGGAAGCCGCTGTTCCTGCTCCGGGCGGCGGAGGATGTGCTCCGGCAGGGCGTCCGGGGTGATGAGGCCGTCGGCGGAAAGGTAGACGGACGCCTCCAGCACGTTGCGCAGCTCCCGCACATTGCCCGGCCAGTTATGCTCCGTCAGGCACGCCAACGCCTCCGGGCTGATCTCCGCCCGGCGTTTCAGCTTGACAGCCAGGCCGGACAGGATGGTTTGGGCCAATACAGGTATGTCCGCCCTGCGCTCCCGCAGGGGCGGTATGCGGATCTGGAACGTGGACAGGCGGTAGAACAGGTCCCGGCGGAAGCGGCCGTTCTCAATATATTTCTGCAAATCGGCATTGGAGGCGGAGATGATTCGCACATCGGTTTCCAGCTCCTGCACGCCGCCCACCGGGCGGAATAGTCCCTCCTGGATCACCCGCAGCAGCTTGGCCTGGAGGCCCATATCCATCTCGGACACCTCGTCCAAGAACAGGGTGCCGCCGTCGGCGGCCTCAAACAGCCCCATTTTTCCGCCCCGCTTGGCCCCGGTGAAGGCCCCCTCAACATAGCCGAACAGCTCTGATTCCAAGGTGTTGGCATTGAAGTTGGCACAGTTGATGGCCACAAACACCTCTCCCCGCCGGGAGCTGGCGTTGTGGATGGCCTGGGCGTATAATTCCTTGCCCGTGCCGCTCTCCGAGGCCAGCAGCACCGCCGCGTCTGTGGCCGCCGCCTTTTGGGCCAGGGCCTTCACCGCCTGGACGTTCTCGTCCACCGCTACGATGGAGTCGAAGGTGTAGCGGGTGGAATTGACCTTGTTCACCCGGTGAAGCACCTGCCTGCTGCGCTTTTCGTAGGCCTCCAGCTCCGCGCGAAAATCATAGGCGTCCCGCATAAAAGTTACAATGGAGATGCCGCCGGTTACGGCTCCATGCTGGAGGATAGGGTACATATTGACGAAATAGACATCGTCGTTTTTCTCCGCGCGGGGGGCGTGGAGGATGGGGCTTCCGGTGGACAGCACCTCCGGCAGCCGTGCTCCAGGACGGATTTCCCGCAGGGGTCGGCCGAGGATCTCAGCCTCGGTGTTCCCCAAGAATTCCAGGTATGAGCGGTTTGCAAACAGGATTTTGGTTTGCGCGTCGATGATCAGGATTCCTTCGCGCATGGATTGGAATAGCGTCTTTGTTTCTTCCGGCAGCGTCATGTGGGCACCTGCTTTCTATTCCGTTTATTTTTTAAGCATTGTACCATATTCCATGTTTAAAATCTATTCCCTCGTAATTTTTTGCTGCGGCGGTCAGACGCGGACATACACATGCCGCCCCACCCGGCCTGAACGGGCACAGAAGCCGTTCGGACCGGGTGAGGAATTTTTGCCCGCGCGAAGCCTGAGGGTTCCGCGGACGCGGTGGCACCGTTCCCTTTAATAAGAAGCTGAAATTGAAACCTCGACTTTGCGCATACTTTATGATATAGTGAATCAAGTTGAACAAGCGCGCTTGATTCCCTATGAAGTGCAAGTCAAGGCCGCGAATGCGGCCTCCAGCGGCGATTCATCGCCGCTGGGTTCAAAAGTATCCTATGATACTTTTGAGCTTGCTTGACGATAGAATCCTTGGAAAGAAGAAAACGGAGGGCCATTTTATGCTGACCATCAGAAACGAGACGCAGGCGGACCGCCGGATTGTGGAGGACATCACCCGGCGGGCCTTTTACAACATCTACGCCCCCGGCTGTGTGGAGCATTATCTGGTTCACACGATGCGGGACCACCCGGACTTCATCCCGGAGCTGGGCCTGGTCGGCCAGGTTATCGGGAACGTGATGTATACCAGGGCTACCCTCACCGATGAGGCGGGGGCGGTGAAGGAGATCCTCACCTTCGGCCCGGTGGCCATCGCGCCGGAGCACCAGCGGAAGGGCTGGGGCAGGCGGTTGCTGGAGCACTCCCTGCGGCGGGCGGCGGAGCTGGGCTGGGAGGCGGTTGTCATTTTTGGCAGTCCCGCGAACTACGTGGGCCTGGGCTTCCAAAGCTGCAAACGGTTCAACGTGTGCCTGGAGGACGGGCGGTTTCCGTCGGCCATGCTGGTAAAGGAGCTGAGGGAGGGGACCCTGGACGAAAGGGGCTGGGTGTACCGGGACAGTCCTGTGATGAGCATCGACGAGGAGGAGGCCCGGCGGTATGACGACACCCTGGAGCCCATGACGAGGGAATACCGGCCCAGCCAGGAGGAGTTTTATATTATGTCCCACTCCACCGTGGGGGAGGCGTGATCCGTGAAGGAAAACAGGTATGACGATCCCCGTTTTTTTGAGAAATACGGCCAGATGGCCCGCTCCCAAAAGGGGCTGGCCGGAGCCGGGGAGTGGCATGAGCTGGAGAAGCTGCTGCCCGATTTCCACGGCCTCCGGGTGCTGGATCTGGGCTGCGGCTACGGCGGGCACTGCGCCTATGCCGCCGGACATGGCGCGGCCCGGGTGCTGGGGACGGACATCTCCCAAAAAATGCTGGAGACGGCCCGGGCGCGCAATCCCGGACCGTCCATTGAATACCGGCAGGCCGCCATGGAGGATCTGCGCTTCCCGGACGGCTCCTTCGACGTGGTGCTCAGCTCGCTGGCCCTTCACTATGTGGAGGACTTTCAGACGCTGGTGCGGAGCATCGGCCGCTGGCTGGCACTAGGAGGCCGCTTCGTGTTCTCCGTGGAGCACCCCGTTTTTACCGCCTACGGTTCCCAGGACTGGCACTATGGCCCGGACGGCGAGATCCTCCATTTCCCGGTGGACAATTACTCCATGGAGGGCCGCCGGGAGGCGGTCTTTCTGGGGGAGCGGGTGGTGAAGTACCACCGCACCCTCACCACCTATCTGGACACGCTGCCGCGAAGCGGCTTCCGGATTCTGCGGGTGGTGGAGCCCCAGCCGCCAGAGGACATGATGGATCTTCCAGGGATGAGAGATGAGCTGCGCCGGCCCATGATGCTGCTGGTGTCGGCGGTGAAGGAACACCCGGGCGGTTAGGCGCGGGGATAGAAAGGACGGTAAGCGTGGGTGATTTGAGAAAGCTGAAGGCGGTAGCCACTGAACATTTGGGGGAAAGGATGTGATGCGGACAAAAAATTGGAGGTAATACCATGTCAAATATTCCGAATCCCGATGTGATTTTTCCCAACGAGTTCAAGACCTCGTGTTTTCTGAAGAATGTGATCACCGCCCCCAATATCACCGTGGGCGATTATACCTATTACGACGACCCCGTAGACCCCACCGGCTTTGAGCGGAACAATGTGCTGTTCAATTACCCCGAGTTCGGGGACAGGCTCATCATCGGCAAATTCTGTGCGATTGCCTCCGGGGTAAGGTTCATCATGGGCCCAGCCAACCACCGTATCAGCAGCGTCACCACCTACCCCTTCCAGGTGTTTGGCGGCGTGTGGGCGGAAAAGGCCCCGCCCCACCTGTCCCAGCTTCCGTTTAAGGGGGACACGGTGGTGGGTAGCGATGTGTGGATCGGCCGGGAGAGCGTCATTATGCCGGGGGTAAGCATTGGCGACGGGGCCATTGTCGCGGCCTATTCCGTGGTGGCAAAGGATATTCCGCCCTACAGCGTGGCGGGGGGCAATCCGGCCCAGGTGGTCAAGAAACGGTTTGAGGACGATGAGCTGATCGAAATGCTGCTGCGGCTGCGCTGGTGGGATCTGCCCGGGGAGGAACTGGCGGAGATGATCCCCATGCTTTGCAGTCCGGAGCTGGAGGCGGTGAAGGAGGCGGTGCGGGGGATGCTGGAACGGGCGTAAGCAATATGGCCTGCGGCTCTTGAAGGATTTAGGGTTGCGGGCGGAGAACACCCCTGTCCCATCTGGAGAAACGACGATGAGTTGTTCCGGAGGGGGCGGGGGTGTTTGGGGGTGGAGTGGATTGGCCCTGCTGTACCGTGACATGATACCCGACAGATTTTTCCATAAAACGCCAAAAGAAGGCTTGCTTATCACCCCCGCAAGGAGTATAATGAATCCATGCGGGAGGCGGGGCAGTTGCGCCTATTCCGCCGGAGAGAACAGGACACTTACGAAGCTTGGCCTGAACACAGCGGAAAGGAGCCTATCTATGAAAAAAACGCTATCCCTCATCCTCGCCCTGGCGTTATGCCTGGGGCTGGCGACCGCCGTTTTCGCAACGGACGCCCAGCCAACAGTATCCACCAACAAAAACCGGCAGGACTACACCACATGGGCCTCCCCCGTCAAATCCTATCTGTACGAAAATCCAAACGGCGGTCTGACCCGGGTGGAGCTGACCGGCGGCGTTTGGAGCTACTCCTATGTGGACGGGAAATTGCAGTCCACCCAGAGCAAGCAGGAGATCATCGTGGAGGACTACAGCAGTGCCTTTGCCCTCCGGTCCAGCCGCACCGTCCCCATGGAGTTGTCCATCTGGGGCGGCTTTTACGCCGGAAGGGACTACAACTTCCTGATTTTCGGCCAGGACAACGTGGAGGAGAACGACAGCAAGGAAGTCATCCGGATAGTCAAATACTCCAAGGACTGGCAGCGGCTGGGTCAGGCCAGCCTCAGGGGGGCCAACACCACACACCCCTTCGACGCGGGCTCCCTGCGCTGCGACGAGTACGGCGGCTACCTCTATATCCGCACCTGCCACGAGATGTATACCTCCAGCGACGGGCTGAACCACCAGGCCAACATGACCATCTCCGTGGAGCAGGACAGCATGACTGTCGCCGACGCCTATTACGACGTGATGAACCAATCCTATGGCTATGTGAGCCACTCCTTCAACCAGTTCATCCTTGTGGACGAGGACGGCCGCATCGTGGCCATCGACCACGGAGACGCCCACCCCCGGGGCGTGGCGTTCAGCAAGTACTACGCCGACGCCGGGACAGGCCGGTTCCGGGGCCAGGGCTACAAGCCCTGGTGCAGCTACGGCAACCTGTTTCAGTTTGCCGGGGCCGTAGGGGCCAACACCACCGGAGCCTCCATCGGCGGGCTGGCCGAGACCCGGGACAGCTACGTGTTCTGCTATAACTATGACGGCAAGGGCGGAAACGGCGACCGCTATATGTACTACCACTGGATGGACAAGGCCACCGGAAAGAGCTGGAGTGCGCAGATCACCAAGACCCCCGGCTCCACAACCCCGGTGCTGGCCCCCGCCGGACTGGACGGCGGCTATCTGCTGTGGAACGGCAAGAGTGGACATATCGTCAATGACACCCTGTATTACCTCCACTACGGCGCGGACGGAACTCCTGAGCAGTACAAGACCGCCAAAGGCTCCCTGTCCGACTGCCAGCCCATCTATTATAACGGCCAGGTCGTGTGGTATGTCACCGATAACTCCGCCCCGGTGTTCTACACCCTGGACAGCTCCGGTGTGCAGCAGCATTCCACGGTGGGGCAGACGCCCGCCCCAACGCCCACCCCTGCGCCTACTCCGACACCCACGCCTACCCCAACGCCTACTCCCACGCCCACGCCCGGCCCCGGCGTTTCCGACTTCACCGACGTCCCGCCCAGCCACTGGGCCTACAAGGATGTGACCGAGTGCGCGAAAAGGGGCATCGTGGAGGGAATCGGCAACGGCAGGTTTAACCCCCAGGGCGATGTGAGCTACGGCGAGTTCGCCACCATGCTGGCCCGTGCCTTTTACCCCGCCGAGCTGGCTGACTTCAAGGCCAAGTCCACCGGAAAGCCCTGGTACTGGGCACCAATGACCACGCTGTATTACAACGGCGTCCACCCGGAGGGCACCGCCTCCGTGGATCTGGCCAATAACTGGACAGATATTGCCAACGTGAAGATGACCCGCTATGAGATGGCCATGGTAATGCTGGACGTTATGGGCCGCTCCATCCCCGACCGGCAGGCCTGCCTGAACAGCGCGCAGGCCAAGCTCACCGACTGGGGCCAGATCCCCGAGCGTTACCGCTGGCCGGTGGCCGCGGCGGTGGGCAACGGCGTCATCAACGGCACGGACGGCGGCCGGTTCGCGGGTAACGACCGCATGACCCGGGCGCAGGCCTGCGCTGTCCTCATCCGCCTGGACAGCGTAGTCAACGCGGAGCCCCAGCCCACGCCTACGCCTACCCCAACGCCTACGCCGACACCCACCCCGACACCTACTCCCACGCCCGTCCCAACCCCAACGCCCACACCCACCCCGACGCCTACGCCGACAGGAAAAAAGCAGCTGTACCTCGCCAAGCCCGTGGTCACGCTGAGCCCGAATCACAGTATGCTGCTCACCTGCCAGACTCTTGAGCCGGACGGCACGCTGAAGGACATCCGATCCGGCGCGGTCTGGACAAACGAGACCCCGGAACTGCTGACGATACGGGAGGACATTGTCTATACCAAGGGGATCTCCGGCACAGGCTACCTGACGGTCTCTTACGAGGGACAAACGCAGCGGCTGACAATCAGGATCATCCCGCTGGCGGATCAGATCAACCTGAGCACCCTGTTTAGATCCCTGCCGCTGGGCTCCAGTTCTTACACCCAGCTCTATGTGTTCAGTACCAGCAAATACTGTGGACAGGACTACACCGTGTCCTGGAGCGTGAATGACCCCAGCGTCCTGGCACTGGAGACCGTCGCGGGGGACACGTCCCGCGTCCGCTTCACAGGCAAAAGGGCCGGCGACGCCTATGTGGTCTGCCGTGTGTCCCTGCCGGACGGATCCACGGCGGAGGAACGTTGTTACGTCCACGTTTACTGACGCTGGGGCTGGAGTGCCAAGGAACACCCGCCGAAAGTTGAGACCCACGAGGAGGTCGGACATTGGGAGGCCGATCGCCGTTTTCACAAGCCTAAACGGACATTGCAGAAAAAGAAAAAAGTGGTATACTACAAAAAAACGCAGCGCATATCCCTGCAAACACTTCGGGAGGGCTTAGATGAAAACCCAAAAATTCTGGCTGTTCCTCGTCGGCGCGCTCCTGCTCGTCTCCGCCGCCGCCAGCGTCCTCATATTCCGCGGCAGGGCGGAGGCGTCCGCCGCCCGTATCTATCAAGACGGGGAATGCATCCGCACCATCGAGCTGGACCGCGTTGACGCCCCCTTCTCCTTCACGGTGGAGTGGGAGGGCGGCTATAACCTCATTGAGGTGGAGCGGGGCCGCATCCGTGTGGCGGAGGCGGACTGCCCCGACCAGGTCTGCGTCCGGCAGGGCTGGATTTCCAACAGCGTGGTGCCCATCGCCTGCCTGCCCCACAAGCTGGTCGTCCAGCTGGAGTCCGCCCCCGGCGGCGTGGACGGCGCGACGGGATAGGGGGACGGCATGAACGTAAAAAAGCTGACCCGTCTGGCAATGCTCACCACCATAGCCCTGATCATCTTTATGGTGGAGGCGCAGATCCCCCCGCCCATTCCCATTCCCGGCATCAAGCTGGGGCTGGCCAACATCGTGACGGTATATGCCATGTTCGCCCTGTCGCCGTGGGACACGCTGTCGATTCTGGTGTGCCGGGTGTTTTTGGGCAGCGTGTTCTCCGGCCAGCCCATGACCCTCTTTTACAGCATGGGGGGCGGGCTGCTGTGCTGGCTGGCAATGCTGCTGCTGCGGCGGGTGCTCACAAAAAAGCAGCTCTGGGCCGCCGGAGTGTTCGGGGCCGTGTTCCACAACATCGGGCAGATCCTGGTGGCCATCGCCCTTACCCGCACCCCCGGCCTCATCGCCTATCTGCCCGTCCTGCTGGTCAGCGGCATCCTCACCGGGGCCTTCACCGGCCTGTGCGCCCAGTTTCTCCTGGCGCGCCTGGACAAGCTCGGACAACAACAAGACCCGGCGGCCTGAGCCGCCGGGTCTTTCCGCGCGCAACTGTCCTTCCGCCCCTACCCGGGGGCGGCGTTCCGGCTCACACCACAAAGCGGTATCCCAGCCCCCGGACGGTCTGGATATAGGCGGGCTTGGCCGGGTCCTCCTCGATCTTCTGCCGCAGGCGGCTGATATACACCATGATGGCGTTCTCGTCCACAATGGCGGAGCCCCAGACCAGATCATAGATCATGTCCTTGGTAAAAATCCGGTTCACATTGTCCAGAAACAGCTTCATCATGGCGTTTTCCTTGGAGGACAGCACAATCTCCGCCCCGTCCTTGTAAAACCGCAGGGTGCTGGTGTCGTAGCGGAACGGCCCCGCGGCGAGGACGCTGCCGGTTTCCCCCAGCCCGCCCCGGCTCCGGCGGATCAGGGCCTTCACCTTGGCTCCCAGGGTCACCGGGTTGAAGGGCTTGGTCAGGTAGTCGTCCGCGCCGATGTCCAGGCCGTAGAGGGCGTCGTAGTCCTCCTTGCGCCCGCTGACGATGATGATGGGCAGGCGGATTCCCCGGCCCCGGAGGGTCTGAACCACCTCAAAGCCGTCCATCCCCGGCATATTCACGTCCAGCAGCATCAGGTCGTAGTGGCCCCGGCCCGCCAGCTCGATGGCCTCGGTGCCGCACCGGGCCACATCGGCCTCGATGCCGCTGCTTTTCATCACCTTGCCCAGCATGGTCAGCACGGCCTCGTCGTCGTCCACGATCAGCACGCGGTCAGGCATGGTGTTCCGCCCCCTTTACAGACAAGCCTTCTTATGGTAGATTATAGCATATCCCGCCCCCCTTGCGCAAGCCCCGCCGGAACGGGGGGCAGGCCCCATTTTCCCGGGAAAAAGAAGGGAGGATGACTATGGAGAAAAAACGTCCCGGCCCCCGGTACAGCCCCGTCCTCCCCGTCCTCGCCCTGGCTGTCATTCTGGCCGGGCTTTTCGCCATGTCCGGCGTGTTTACCGAGAGCCAGCGGCAGCTGCTGGACGGGCAGGACGGCCAGCTCACCAAGATCGCCCAGTCGGTGGACAACAACATCTTGGGCCACTTTGTCTGGTACTGCTCCGACCTGGAATACATCACGGCGCGGACGGGCTTCCTGCGGGCGGAGGCGGACTATCTCGCCGGCGGCGGGGCGGAGGAGCTGCTCTGCTACCTGCGGGAAAGCCCCCTGCCCAAAACCGTCATGGTGGAGCTGATGCTGGTGCTGCGAGAGGGGGCGATAGTGCTGTCCACCGGGGACAGTGCCGACTACGCCTTCTTGTCCGCCATCGGGCAGATCGGGCAGGTGGGTGTCTCCCTGTGGGCAGACGGGGCGGGGCGGCCCTATGTGGCCCTGCTCCTGGAGAAAGAGGAGCTGAGCTACGCCGCCCTGATCGACGGGGAGGTGTTCTTCGCCATCGCCGAGCGGCAGACCGCCGCCGATTCCGCCGACCGCATCCTGGTGCTGGACGCGGCGGAGCGGTTCTTCTTCCACCGCACCCAGGAGGGCATCCGGGTGGACCCGGTGAATCAGCTGGACCCCGCCGTCCACAGCAGCCTGGGCGTCATGCTGGAGATCCAGCGGTCGGGGGAGCCCCAGGCCAGGTTCTTCCAGGCCGGAGGGCAGTCGGCGGGGGGGAGCTACACGGCGCGTATGTCCGTCCTCCCCGCCTCCGGCAATGAGAACGGCTGCTTTACCGTGGGGGTGGCCCGGAATTATGAGCTGGTGTCCCGGCCCTTCCGGTCGGCGGCGGTTCAGATGGCCCTGTGCGGGGTGCTGGTGATGGCGGGGGCGGCTCTGATGGGCCTGTTTCTCCTGCGCTCCCGCCGGAGCCACCGGCAGGCCCAGGAGGAGCTGGCGGTGCTCCGGGCCAAGTCGGAGGCCATGGAGACCCTCAACGCCCAGACCCGGGACATGGCCCACCGCCAGCGGCTGGAGTCCATCGGCACCCTCACCTCCGGCATCGCCCACGAGTTCAACAACCTGCTCACCCCCATCATGGGCTACAGCATCCTCATCCTGGAAAAGCTGCCCCCGGAGGACGCGGAGTCCTACGACAACGCGCTGGAGATCTACAACGCCTCCCAGAAGGCCAAGCGGATCATCTCCCGGTTGTCCAACCTGTCCCGGAAGGGCGTCCCCGGCGAGCCGCGCCCCGTCCGGCTGGACCCGCTGGCGGCCCAGGTGCTGGAGGTGGCGGCTCCTGCCCGGCCCAAAAACGTGCGGGTGGAGACGGGCTTTGCCGCCGGGGACGGCCTGATCCTGGGGGACGAGACCCAGCTGTTCCAGCTGACGCTGAACCTGGTGCTCAACGCCTTCGAGGCCCTGTCCGCCCAGGGGGGGACGGTGCGGGTGTCCACCGCCGCCCGGGGGGGCCGGGTCACGCTGCGGGTGGCGGACAACGGCCCCGGCGTCCCCGACGAGGTGAAGGCCCAGATCTTTGACCCCTTCTTCACCACCAAAGGCTCCGGCAAGGGCATCGGCCTGGGCTTGGCCATCGTCCAGCAGATTGTGGAGGCCCACGGCGGGGCCATCTCCCTGGACAGTGCCCAGGGGCAGGGCACCGCCTTCACCGTCTCCTTCCCCGCCGCCCCGCCGGAGGGGGAGGGGCCGCCCCCGGCGTGACCGCCGCGCCGGGGACATTTGTCTATTTCTTAACAAATATTAAGGAGGCGTATATCTGCCGTTAAGGCAGCGGGCGTAAACTGGTCGAAAAAGAGGAGGCGGTTGTTATGCTGGAGCAGCTGGTGGAGCTGGTGCTGGAGGTGCTGATCCCCCTGTGCGAGATGATGGGCATCCTGGTTATCGCCGTGTCCACGCTCACCGCCTTTTGGAAGTATTTCCGGGGGCTGTTCACCCGTTCCCCCGGGGACGTGAAGTCCCAGCTGGCCTCCGGGCTGGCCCTGAGCCTGGAATTCAAGATGGCCGCGGAGATCTTGAAAACCGTGCTGGTACGGGACATGACCGAGCTGATGGTGCTGGGCGCGGTCATCATTCTGCGTGCTTTGCTTTCATTCCTGATCCACTTTGAAATGAAGCAGCATGATACATCCAACCATGAGACCATAGGAGGAATTGTAAAATGAAACGGATTACTGCCCTGCTGCTGTCCGCCCTGCTCCTGCTGTCCGCGCTGGCGGGCTGCACCACCGTGGTGGTGGGCCCCGAGGGGAACAAGCCCTCCGGCGGCACTCCCGCCCCCGGAACCCAGGCCCCCGTTGAGACCCAGCCCGCCTCCGCCGGCGGCGACGCCGTCAAGACCGGGCTTGCCGTGATCCCCGGCCTGGGCAGCAGCAAGGACGCCTCCGCCGAGGGCGACGGCGTGGCCCAGAGCGAGATCCTGCTGGTAGCCGTCACCGTGGGGGACGACGGCGTCATTGACAGCTGCGTGATCGACAACATCCAGGCCAAGATCGGCTTCAACACCTCCGGCGCGCTGACCACCGATCCCGCCACCACCTTCCCCAGCAAGAACGAGCTGGGCGACGGCTACGGGATGCGGAAGGCCAGCTCCATCGGCAAGGAGTGGAACGAGCAGCTGGCCGCCCTGGCCGACTACGCCAAGGGCAAGACCGTGGAGGAGCTCAAGACCATGGCCGTGGGCGAGGACGGCAAGGCCGGGGACGTGGATCTGGCCGCCTCCGTCACCCTGTACATCGGCTCCTTCGTGGACGGCATCGAGGCCGCCGTGAAGAACGCCGCCCACATGGGCGCGTCCAAGGGCGACAAGCTGGGCCTGTCCAGCGAGACCAGCATGAGCAAGAGCAAGGACGCCTCCGCCGAGGAGGAGGGCCTGGCCCAGGCTTACGCCACCATCGCCGCCGTCACCTTTCACGGCGACACCGTCACCAGCTGCTGCATCGACGCGGTGCAGGCCAACGTGAACTTCGACACCGCCGGACACATCACCACCGACCTGACCGCCGCCCCCAAGACCAAGAACGAGCTGGGCGACGATTACGGGATGCGCAAGGCCAGCTCCATCGGCAAGGAGTGGAACGAGCAGGCCGCCGGCTTCTGCGCCTACGTCACCGGAAAGACCGTGGCGGAGATCAAGGGCCTGGCGGTGGACGAGGGCGGCAAGGCCGCGGACGCGGATCTGGCCGCCACCGTCACCGTGGGCATCGGCGAGTTCCAGACCCTCATCGAGAAGGCCGCGAAGTAAAGATCATGGACATCAGGGGCGGGCCCGCCGGCTCGTCCCTGATGGTGAAGGAGGGGCAAGGATGAAATTCAGGCTTTTGGCGGCCGCGCTGTCGCTGCTGCTGCTGGGCGGCTGTGCCGCCGGAACCGTCCCGGGGCAGGGGCCCCGGCGGTTTGAGGCCAGCTTTCTCACCCTCTTTGACACGGTGACCACCATTGTGGGCTATGCGGAGACGGAGGAGGACTTCCGCCGGACCGCCCAGCAGCTCCACGACGAGCTGCTGGAGTACCACCAGATGTTCGACATCTACCACGAGTACGCGGGCATCAACAACCTGAAAACCGTCAACGACCGCGCCGGGGGCGAGCCTGTGGAGGTAGATTCCCGGCTCATCGATCTGCTGGTGTTCTGCCGGGAGCTGGACGAGCTTACCGGAGGGCGGGTGGACGTGACCATGGGCAGCGTGCTGGCCCTGTGGCACGAGGCCCGCAGCAGCGGCGTGGACGACCCGGAGCACGCCGCCCTTCCCGACAGCGGTGCCCTGAAGGAGGCGGCGGAGCACACCGGATTCGAGCTTTTGGAGATCGACCGGGAGGCATCCACCCTCCGGCTCACCGACCCGCTGGCCCGGCTGGACGTGGGGGCGGTGGCCAAGGGCTACGCGGTGGAGCGGGTGTGCCAAAACGCTCCAGAGGGCCTGCTGCTGAGCGTGGGCGGCAACGTCCGGGCCACCGGGCCAAAGCCCGGGGGGGAGCCCTGGGTGGTGGGCGTCCAGGAGCCGGACGGCGGCAAGGAGGATTACCTCCATACCCTGTACGTCTCGAACTCCTCCGTGGTCAGCAGCGGCGACTACCAGCGGTATTACACCGTGGACGGCGTGCGCTACCACCACATTATTGACCCGGACACCCGGTATCCCGGGACCCGGTGGCGGGCAGTCACCGTGCTGTGTGCCGACTCCGGGCTGGCGGATGGGCTGTCCACCGCCCTGTTCCTCCTCTCACAGGAGGAGGGGGAGGCCCTGGCCCGTCAGTGCGGGGCCGAGGCCCTGTGGGTGGCGGCGGATGGAACCCTGTCCTGCACCGGCGGCTTCCAGGAGGCCGTCCGCACTTGAGAGCCTGTTCAAAATCTGTCAAAACGCCATCCCGGCACATCTTTTCCCGCTGGGCCGCGTTGATTTGACTGGAAATACACAAAGTATTCCTGCGTCAAATCGCCTTGCCCAGCAAAAAAATCTGTGCCCGTCTGGCATTCCGCCAGATTTTAGAACCTGTATTCATAGCCGAAGATGCCGTCGGGGCGAGGGATTTTTCCGCCAGACAAGGCGCGTTTTCGCGGGAATGCTTGGTGCATTTCAAGAAAACGCAACGCGGTATGGCGGAAAAAGACCCGCCCAGACGGCGTTTGAGGTTGTGAATACAGGTTCTTAAACAGGCTCTGAGCAAACCCAGTCAGAACCCATTTTGAACCTTGAGAGGTGATGTGTATGAAATCCCTGTTCTTCGGCGGCGTCCACCCGGAGGGCCGCAAGGAGCTGAGCGCGTCCGCCCCGCTGACGGCCATGGCTCTGCCCGCCCAGGTGGCGGTACCCCTGCGCCAGCACATCGGTGCCCCCTGCAAGCCGCTGGTGGCGGTGGGGGAGACGGTGTGCATGGGCCAGAAGATCGGCGACGGCGAGGGGCTGTGCGTCCCGGTCCACGCGCCGGTGTCCGGCGTGGTGGAGGCCATTGAGGACCGCCCCCATCCCGGCGGCGGAACCTGCCCCGCCATCATCATTAAAAACGACTTCCTGGACACCCCCCACCACACCCTGAAGCCCCACGCCAACCCGGAACAGCTGGCCCCGGCGGAGCTGGTGTCCATCCTCCGGGAGTCGGGGCTGGTGGGCATGGGCGGCGCGGCCTTCCCCACCGACATCAAGTCCAAGACGGGCATGGGGTACACCGGAGTCCTGATTCTCAACGCCTGCGAGTGTGAGCCTTACATCACGGCGGACGACGCCCTGCTGCGGGCCCGCTCCGGCGACGTGCTCCGGGGGCTGGCCCTGCTGGCCCGGATTCTGAACCCGGATCAGACGGTGATCGGCATAGAGGACAACAAGCCGGAGGCCGCCGCCATCCTGCGGGAGACGCTGAAGGACATTCCCGGCGTAGAGCTGAGGGTGCTGCCCACCCGCTACCCCCAGGGGGCGGAAAAGCAGCTCATCCAGGCGGTCACCGGGCGGCAGGTGCCCTCCGGCGGCCTGCCCAAGGACGTGGGCTGCGCGGTGTTCAATGCCGCCACCGCCTTTGCCGCCTACCGGGCGGTGTATGAGGGAGTGCCCCTCATCGAGCGGGTGGTCACCGTCACCGGAGAAGGGGTGAAGGAGCCCCGGAACCTCATCGTGCGGGTGGGAACCTCCTTCCAGGAGGTCATCGGCACCGCCGGGGGGCTGGGGGACGATGTGTGGAAGGTGCTGTCCGGCGGGCCCATGATGGGGGTGGCGCAGGGGGATCTGTCCGTGCCCGTCACCAAGGCGGTGAACGCGGTGCTGTGCCTGTCCTCCGCCCAGAACGGGGAGAGCGCGCATCCGGTGTGCATCCGCTGCGGCAAGTGCCTGGAGGTGTGCCCCATGGGGCTGGAGCCCCTGTATCTCTACCGCTATTCCAACGCCGGGGATGTGGACGCCCTGAAGCGGCTCCATCTCACCGACTGCATTGAGTGCGGCTGCTGTGCCTACGCCTGCCCGGGCAAGGTGCCCCTGGTGCAGGGCTTCCGGGCGGGCAAGCGGGCGATGAAGGAGGGTGCGAAATGAATCTGACGGTGAGCGCGTCCCCCCACATCCGGGGGAAGGACACCACCACCCGGCTGATGCTGGACGTGGTGATCGCCCTGCTGCCCGCCCTGATCGCGGGCGTGATCGTCCAGGGCCTCCGGGCCGCGCTGGTGGCGGCGGTGTGCGTGCTGTCCGCCCTGGCGGGAGAGTGGCTGCTGCGGCTGGTCCTGCGGCAGTATAACACCCTGCCCGACGGCTCCGCCCTGGTCACCGGGCTGCTGCTGGCCCTGACGCTGCCCGCCTCCGTGCCCTACTGGACGGCGGCTACCGGCGGGCTGTTCGCGGCCGTTGTGGTGAAGGGGATCTGCGGCGGCCTGGGGCAGAACACCTTTAACCCGGCCCTGGGTGCCCGGGCCTTCCTGATGCTGCTGTTCCCCGCCTGCCTCACCCGGTTCCCGGCCCTGGGCGCGCCCCTGCCCCTGGGGGAGCTGAGCCCGGTGGACGTGATCACCGGGGCCACCCCCTTGCACCATATGCAGATGCCCGCCCTGCCTGACGCCACCCTGGCGGATATGTTCCTGGGCGGGATCGGCGGCTGTATCGGGGAGACCTCCGCCCTGGCCCTGCTCATCGGCGGCGGCTATCTGCTGTTCCGGCGGGTGATCAGCTTCCGCATTCCCGCCGCCTATCTGGGGACGGTGGCCCTGCTGGCCCTGATCTTCCCCAAGGGGGAGGACCCCCTGATGTGGATGGCCTACAGCGTGCTGGGCGGCGGCGTGGTGCTGGGGGCCGTCTTTATGGCCACCGACTACGCCACCTCTCCCGTAGGCTCCGCCGCCCAGGTGGTGTACGGTGTGGGCTGCGGCGTACTTACCATGGTGTTCCGCTACACGGGATTGTTCCCGGAGGGGGTCACCTATGCCATTCTGCTGATGAACGCCTCCGTGTGGCTGCTGGACAAGTACCTGGTCCGCACCCAGTTCGGCGGCAGGAAGGAGGGGGCAGCATGAAGACAAAGGATCTGATCGCCCCCATCGCCGCCCTGGCGGTGGCCGCGGCGGTGCTGTTTGGTGTTTCCGCCGGACTGGCCGGGACAGCGGAGAAAAACGAGGCCGCCGCCCGGAACGCCATTATGGGCTATATGCTCCCCAGCCGTCCCGCCTCCTTCACGGAGGAGGCCTACGACGGGGAGGACGAGAGCATCCGCCGGGTGTTCAAGGCGGAGGACGGCTATGTCCTCGAGGTGGAGACCGCCGGGTACGCGGGCCCCATGACCCTCTGGGTCGGGGTGACCAACGACGGGCAGGTGTCCGGCGTGACGGTGCGGGATCACGGGGAGACCTTCGGCCTGGGCGGGGGAGCGCAGACCGACGCGTCCTTCCTGCTCCAGTTCCTGGGCACCACCGGGGAGGCCGCCGTGGGCGAGGGCATCGACGCCCTCACCGGGGCCACCGTCACCAGCAAGGCCGTCACCCGGGCGGTGAATTCCGCCGCCGCCTTTGTCACCGGCGCGGACGTCTCCTCCGGGGCCACAGAATGGGAGGGCTGATCACATGAAACACAATCCGTTGAAGCGGTCCGCCCTGCTGGCCGTTGTGGTGGGGCTGGCCTGCCTGGGGCTGGCGGTGACCGGGGCCATGGCTCCCATGGCCGTCCTGCCCAAGCTGGATCTGCCCCTGATGCTGGGGCTGAGCGCGATTGCCCTGGCCCTGGACGCCTACACGGGACGGCCCGGGCTGTCCTGGCCCGGCCTGCTGGTCAACACGGCACTGGGCGGCGCGGTGTTTGCCCTGCTGCCCTGGTGCGCGGGGCTGCCGGCGGGCGTTCCCCTGTGGACGCTGGGGCTGGCAGGGGCGGCGGTGTTTGGGCTGTCCGCCCTGCTGTATACCGCCGCGCTGGAGCGCATCGCCACAGGGCCTAAGGCCCCGCTGGCCCCCGCTGGCACCGCCTTCATGCTCTATCTGGCGGGCCAGTGCCTGAGCGGACTGCTGTAAAGGCCGCCTGGGGAAGGGCCTTATCAAAGAAATAAACGGCAGGGCAGACCATTCAGGTCTGCCCTGCCGTTTTTGTGCGATCAACCCAAGAGGCGTTGGGGGATGCTCCAGTCGGGTTCTGCCCGGTGGGAGAACCCGATCAGGCCCCGCAAACCTGCCCCAGCACCGTCCGGACGTAGAAGCTGCCCAGCAGGAAGGGGAAGGTGAAGCCGATGAGGACCAGATAGACCCCGCTGAAGGGAAGGGCCAGGAAGCCCAGGGCGGTGAGCCCGTACCAGCACAAGGCTCCCAGCGCGCCCCGCAGGGGCCGGGCCACCCCCAGCACCAGGGCGGGGCGGACGGCGGCTTTGAGCGGTCTTCCATCGGCCAGAAGGCCATATAGATAGGGGGAGGACAAGGCGGCGATGAGGAAGGCCATGGCGCAGAAGGAGAAGGGCAGGATCAGCAGCAGGGACCGCCGGACGTTGAGCAGGTAGAAGGAGGCTCCGTACCCCGCCAGCCCCATGGGCAGGGCGGTGAGGCAGAACGCGCCGTAAGCCCGCTTCCAGCCGGAGCGGAACGCGCCCCAGTAGTCCTGCCAGCAGGACACTGGCTTCCCCAGCACCATCCGGCGGATCAGGCAGTGGACGGCGAACAGGGCGGGGGGGAGGGTGACTACCGGGAGGCAGCACAACAAAAGCAGCAGGTTGAGCTTGACGAGGTTGAGGAACTCCGCCTGGATGATCTCCAGGAAGCGTTTCGGCCCGGTCTGCTCCGGGTGCTCCGGTTCGGCGGGGGCGTTGAGGTCAAACTGGCTTTTGTCTAAAAACACGGCGTTTGCTCCTCTCAAGGGTTATGGATTAGGATTTTCAGCCATGATATCACAGGCGGACGCCCAATTCAACCAAAAATTTTTCCCCGTTTTCCCCAGTTTTTCCATTGTGTTCCAATAATATCACATAACGTCATGTTGAAATTTGGAAAAATAGGATGGGAGAGAAAAGACCAGCCGTTTTGTGGAGTTCTTGTTGTGATAATCACTAAAATAGTGGGATAAAATATAGGCAAAAGGACAAAATTCACAAATATATATCAGAATGATTGCTGAACTGCATATAAAGCGTTGTAGATAGCATTTGGGTATATTCTTGAAAACCACGCCCATTTACAGCACATGGGGATGGCGTTATGATGATGGCAAGAGCGTTACCCTGAGGGGTAGTGCGGCCAAGAACATGAAATGAGCAAGAGGAGTGGTGTTCATGAAGAAAATTGCCCGAATGCTGACAGCGGCCCTGGCGGCCGCGCTGTTGCTGTCCCTGGCCGGCTGCGGCTCCATGGACGGCAAGACGCACCTGAAGTTCCAGATCTGGGACGTGGCCCAGCGGACAAGTATGGAGGCCATCTGCGCGGCCTACACCGAGAAGAACCCGGACGTGGTGATCGAGGTGCAGGTCACCAGCTGGAACGAGTACTGGACCAAGCTGGAGGCCGCCGCCGAGTCCAACACCATGCCGGACATCTTCTGGATGCACACCAACCAGATTTTGTACTATTCCGACTTCGGGATGCTGGCGGACGTGACCGACCTCTACAACGACGTGGAGGACGGCTACTACCAGAACCATTTCTCCGAGATCTCCATCGGCAACGCCCAGGGCAGCGACGGCCGGATGTACGGCGTGCCCAAGGACAAGGACAACATCTTCCTGGTGTATAACAAGGAGATGTTCGATGCCGCCGGGGTGGCCTACCCCGACGAGACCTGGACCTGGGACGACCTGACCAGCGCGTCCGAGCAGATCTACAACAGCACCGGAAAATACGGCTTCATGGCCTACAACGATGACCAGATGGGCTATTGGAGCTTCGTCTACCAGGCCGGCGGGTACATCCTGAACGATGACAAGACCAAGGCGGGCTTCGACCAGCCCGGCACCAAGAAGGGCATGGAGTTCTACGTGGGGATGCAGGACAACGACTGGTGCCCCAAGCAGGCCTACTTTGCCGAGACCGCCCCCGGCACCGCCTTCTTCTCCGAGATCGGCTCCATGTACGTGGAGGGGAACTGGGAGCTGATGAACAAATGCGTCAACTTCCCCAACATGAAGGGCAAGTGGGACATCGCCCCCATGCCCAAGTGCCCCGACCCCCTCTCCGGCGATGGACGGGCCACCATCTCCAACGGCCTGTGCTATTCCACCGCCGCCCACGGCAAGACCCGGGACATCGCCCTGGACGTGATCAAGTTCTTCGGCACTGAGGAGGCCCAGCTCATCGCCAGCTCCTACGGCGCGGCCATCTCCGCCTACAACGGCACCGAACAGCCCTACTTCGACGCCTTTGACAAGGCGGGCTACGACATCAACGTGGAGATGGTGATGGATCAGTTTGAGTACGGCGTGCAGAACGTGAACAACGCCGCCAAGCCCAAGTGGAAAAGCCCCGTGCTGGACGAGCTGAACAAGGTCTACAACGGCCAGCAGAGCCTGGACGACGCCCTGGCGAAGATGCAGGCCATTGTGGACACCGAGACCGCCAAGAAGCTGGCGGGCGACTGAGAGGAGGGCAAAGCATGAACAAAAAACTTTCCAAGGCGGCCCGCAGTGAGCAGATCTGGGCCTACATCATGGTGGCCCCCACCATCATCGGCCTGCTGGTGCTGAACCTGTGGCCCTTCGTGCAGACCATCTACACCAGCTTCTGCGAGCACCTGGGCTTTGGCCACTACAAGTTTGTGGGCCTTGCCAACTACATCGAGATGTTCCAGACCCCCGAGTTCTGGCGGGCCACCTGGAATACCATCCTGTTCTGCATTCTCACCGTCCCCGTGGGGCTGTTCCTGTCCCTGCTGGTGGCTATGCTGCTCAACGCCAAGATCAAGTTCAAGGGCGGCTTCCGCACCATCTTCTTCCTGCCCATGGTGTGCGCCCCCGCGGCGGTGACCATGGTGTGGCGGTGGATCTTCAACGGCGAATACGGCATCCTCAACCAGGTGCTGGGAGCCAAGATCGGCTGGATCACCGACCCCAATTTTGTCATGGTGTCCTGCGCCGTGGTAGCCATCTGGAGCAATATCGGCTATGACGCCGTTCTTCTGCTGGCGGGCCTCCAGAACATCCCCAAGTCCCTCTACGAGGCCAACAGCATCGACGGCGCGGGCAAGGTGCGGCAGTTCTTCACCATCACCCTGCCCATGGTGTCCCCCACCCTGTTCGTGGTGATGATCATGCGCCTGATGGCCTCCGTCAAGGTGTACGATCTGATCTACATGATGGTGGAGGACACCAACCCCGCCGTCACCAGCGTGCAGAGCCTGATGTACCTGTTCTACCGGGAGTCCTTCGTGGCGGGCAGCCGCGGCATGGGCTCGGCCATCGTCATCTGGACCGTCCTGCTCATCGGCCTGGTCACCATTATCCAGTTCCGGGGCCAGAAGAAGTGGGTCAATTACGATGTCTAAGGGAGGGCTGACAAGATGAAACAAAGATCCATGGAATCCTCCAAGCGGCTGAACACCGTGCTGACCTATGTGTTCCTGATCCTGGGTGCCCTCATCATGGTGTTCCCCTTCGTGTGGATGATCCTCACCAGCCTCAAGACCGTTCCGGAGAGCATGGAGGTGCCCCCCACCATCTTCCCCAAGGAGCTGATCGTCAGCAACTTCGGGGAGGCCATCAAGAGCCTGCCCTTCGCCAAGCTGTACTGGAACACCGGGCTGATGATTGTCTTCCGGGTGATCTGCGCCGTGCTGTTCAGCTCCATGGCGGGCTACGCCTTCGCCAAGCTGGAGTTCAAAGGCAAGGGCCTGCTGTTCGGCATCGTGCTGGTGCAGATGTCCCTGCCCAGCCAGATCTTCATCATCCCCCAGTACCAGATGGTGGCCAAGATGGGCCTGGCCAACACCATTTTCGCCCTGGTGTTCCCCGGCCTGGTCAGCGCCTTCGGCGTGTTCTTCCTGCGCCAGACCTACATGGGCATCCCCAATGAGATCGGCGAGGCCGCCTACCTGGACGGCTGCAACCAGTGGCAGACCTTCTATAAGGTGATGTTCCCGCTGACAGGGACCTCCGTGGCCGCCCTGACTATCTTCACCGCCGTGTTCGCCTACAGCGACCTGATGTGGCCCCTGGTGGTCAACTCCGACCTGAACATGATGACCCTGTCCTCCGGCCTTGCCACCCTGCGGGGCCAGTTCACCACCAACTTCCCGGTGCTGATGGCCGGCTCCCTGCTGGCCATGCTGCCCATGGTGATCCTCTACCTCATCTTCCAGAAGCAGTTCATTGAGGGCATCGCCACCACCGGCGGAAAGTAAGAATCTGCGTTTACAGCCGGCGTCAGGCCGTGAATGCAGGCTCTGAGCCTGAAGCCTACCACGCAGCCCCGGCGTTGGCCTTTATGACCCGCCGGGGCTGTATTTTCACATTTGCCCTTGCATACTGTGAGAGAATCGCTTACAATATCGGCGGCCGTTCCCCCCAGCCGGGACGGCGCGGCCGCACTTTGCAAGAGGGGATTTCACATGATTACTGTCGATCAACAAAACCTGGTCTTTACCCTGCACACCCGCCGCACCACCTACCAGATGAAGGCGGGGCGGCATGGGGTGCTGCTCCACACCTACTACGGCCCCCGTATCCGGGGCGGGGATCTGTCCCCCCTGATCCAGCTGGCGGACCGGGGCTTCTCCCCCAACCCGCCGGAGGCGGGCCACGACCGCACCTTCTCGCTGGACACGCTGCCCCAGGAGTACGCCACCAGCGGGGCGGGGGACTTCCGCCTGCCCTCCATCCAGGCGGAGCTGGCGGACGGCAGCCGGATCGTGGACCTCCGGTTCTGCGGCTACATGGTGCATAAGGGCAAGTACGCCCTGGAGGGCCTGCCCGCCTTTTTCGCCAGGGAGGACGAGGCGGATACGCTGACCGTATACCTGGCCGACGCCGTCTCTGGCCTGCGGGTGGAGCTGCTGTACGGCGTGCTGGAGGACTGCGACCTGATCACCCGGGCGGTCCGGGTGGTGAATGGGGGAGAGGCCCCCTTCCGCCTGCTCCAGGCGGCCTCCCTGTGCCTGGACTTTCTGCGGGCCGACCTGGATCTGATCACCTTCGACGGGCGGCACACCATGGAACGCCTGCCCAGCCGCGCCCCCCTGCGCCCCGGCGTGCAGGGCGTGGGCAGCGTCCGGGGCATCTCCAGCCACCAGCACAACCCCTTCGCGGTGCTGTGCGAGGGGGACGCCAACGAGGATCACGGCCTCTGCTATGGGGCCATGCTGCTGTACAGCGGGGGCTTCCAGGCGGAGGTGGAGCGGGATCAGTTTGACAACAGCCGCCTGGTCCTGGGCATACAGCCCCGGAACTTCTCCTGGACGCTGGCTCCGGGGGAGAGCTTCACCGCCCCGGAGGCCGCGCTGACCTGCACCGCGGACGGCCTGGGGGCCATGAGCCGCCAGCTCCACCGGGCCATCCGGCGGCACCTGCTCCGGGACCCCTGGGCCGGAAAGCGGCATCCGGTGCTGATCAACAACTGGGAGGCCACCGAGTTCCACTTCGATCTGGAGAAGCTGGAGGGCATCGCCGGGGCCGCTGCCCAGCTGGGCGCGGAGCTGTTCGTGCTGGACGACGGCTGGTTCGGCGTGCGCAACAACGACCGCCAGGGCCTGGGGGACTGGGGGGTGAACGAGGAGAAGCTCCCCGGCGGGCTGGAGAGGCTGTCGGAGCGGGTCCGGGCCCTGGGCCTGGACTTCGGCGTCTGGGTGGAGCCGGAGATGGTCAGCGAGGACAGCGAGCTTTACCGCGCTCATCCCGATTGGGCACTCACCGCCCCGGGGCGGGCCCCCACCCGGGGGCGGAGCCAGCTGGTGCTGGACCTCACCCGGCCGGAGGTGCGGGAGTATGTGTACCGCTCCATGGGCCAAGTGCTGTCCTGTCCGGGGCTGGTGTACGTGAAGTGGGACATGAACCGGGCCCTTACCGATGTGTGGAGCGCGGCCCTGCCCGCGGCGCGGCAGGGGGAGGTGTGCCACCGCTACGTGCTGGCGGTGTACGAGCTGCTGGAGCGGGTGCGCCGGGACTATCCCCACCTGCTGATCGAGGGCTGCGCCGGGGGCGGGGGGCGGTTTGACGCGGGTATGCTGTACTACACCCCCCAGATCTGGTGCAGCGACAACACCGACGCCCTGGACCGGCTGGGCATCCAGTGCGGCACCTCCTTTGCCTATCCGGCGGGGACGGTGGGTGCCCACGTGTCCGCCGTCCCCAACGGGCAGACCTGCCGCTCCATCCCCATGGAGACCCGGGGGGTGGTGGCCATGGCGGGCACCTTCGGCTACGAGCTGGACGTGCGCCGCTGCACGGAGGAGGAGAAGGCGGTGATCCGCCGCCAGATCGCCTTTTTCAAGGAACACTGGGACGTGATCCAGAACGGCGACGCCTACCGCCTCACCGACGCCTTCCGCCCCGGGTCCTTCACCGCGTGGCAGCAGGTGTCCGCCGACAGGCGGCGGTCCCTGGTGTCCCTGGTGACGGGCGGCGCAAGCTCCAACCCGCCCTTTGCCGTCCTGCGGCTGAAGGGCCTGGACCCGGAGCTGAACTATCGGATCAACGGCGGGGAGGAGCGGTGGCCCGGCGACGCGCTGATGGCGGCGGGCTGGCCTGTGCCCCGCCTGCCGGGGGACTATCAGGCCCTCCAGCTCTGGCTGGAGGCGGAGTAACGCAAAGGACACACAGCCGAACCCGGCTGTGTGTCCTGAGACTGTCAAAAAGCGGCACTCACCCGAACCCGGCTGTGTGTCCTGCCTGCGGCCATGCTGGATCAGCTTGTCCGGCCCTGGTTCTGCGTCCGCCACTCCCGGGGCGGCACCCCGTACCGCTTCTTGAAGGCGCGGGAAAAATGGAGCTGGTTGGGGTAGCCGCAGGCGGCGGAGATGTCCCCGATGGACGCCTTGGTGGACTGCATCTGCTCCGCCGCTTTGGACAGCCGCAGGCGGATCAGGAACTCCTGGGGCGGACAGCCCATGTTCTCCCGGAACAGCTTGCTGAAATAGCTCCGGTTCAGCTTGCAGACGTCGGCGATCTCCTCCACGGTAAGCTCCCGGCGGTAGTTCTGCTCCATAAAGGTGACGGCCTCCTGGATGTAGAAGTCCTGGAGCCGGGTGCCGTGGAACTCCCGCCGGGTGGCGGAGGACTGGATCAGCCCGTCCAGGAACAGGCACAGGTGCCCGATCAGGTGGAGGGTGGAGGCCTGGGAGTGGTCGGCGATGTAAAGCATGGCGTCCCGTACCGCCTCCCCCTGGGGGACGGTCTCCGGGCGGTAGATGGGCTGGGCCAGGCTGAGTCCGGCGGCGTCCAGGAACTCCTGGGCCCGCAGGCCGTCAAACTCCACCCAGGTGTATTTCCAGGGGTCGTCCTTGTCGGCGTAGTAGGTGTTCACCTGCCCGGGGCAGATCAGAAAGCCCTGGTTGGCCTCCAGGTCATAGTACCGGGTGGACCCGTCGGGGCCGTTGGAGTGGAGGCAGCCCCGGCCGGAGATGACGTAGTGGAACAGAAAGTGGTTGCGGACAAAGGGCCCGAAGGAGTGGAGGGGGGCGCACTGCTCCCAGCCGTACTGGAACAGCCGCAGGTCCAGAAAATTTTCGTTGGGGAACACGGAGAAGGAGTATTCGTGCATAGACAGCCCGTCCTTTCCCGCCGCAGGGCAAATCCGGCGGCTTGTACCCGTATGATATCACAAAACCGGGGGAAAACCAACCCCAAAAAGGAGATGGGACCATATGAATGACATGGAACGCCGTCTGGCCGCCCGGCAGAATGAGCTTGACTGGCTTTACATGGAGTTGTATAATGATCGTGATCGGCTGGAGGAGCTGAAGAAGCGCATGGCGGGGTTCTACCACGCCAGAAGCCAGGCCCTCCGCCAGCTGGACAAGCGGCGGGAGGCCAACCCGGACTGGTTCCGGGCGGGCAATATGCTGGGCGTGACCATGTATACCAGCCTGTTCGCCGGGAGTTTGAAGGGGGTCCAGTCCAAGCTGGGCTACCTGAAGGAGCAGGGGATCACCTACCTGCACCTGATGCCCCTGCTGAAAATGCCCCATCCGGACAACGACGGCGGGTACGCCGTGGAGGACTTTGAGCAGGTGGACCCCGCCCTGGGCACCAACGAGGACCTGAGCGAGCTGGCCGCCGCCATGCGCCGCCGGGGGATGAGCCTGTGCCTGGACTTTGTGATCAACCACACCGCCGACACCCATGAGTGGGCGGTGCGGGCCAAGGCGGGGGAGCGGGAGTACCAGGACCGCTACATTTGCTTCGACACCCCGGACATTCCCCGGGAGATGGAGAAAACCATCCCCGACGTGTTCCCGGAGACCGCCCCGGGCAGCTTCCTCTTTGTCCCGGAGATGGGCAGGTACGTCTGCTCCTCCTTCCACCCCTACCAGTGGGATCTGAACTACCGTAACCCGGCGGTGTTCAACGACATGGCGGGCAGTATGCTCCACCTTGCCAACCTGGGGGTGGAGGTGCTGCGCATCGACGCGGTGCCCTACCTCTGGAAGGAGCTGGGCACCTCCTGCCGGAACCTGCCCCAGGTGCATACCATCATGCGGATGATCCGGCTGGTGACGGAGTGCGTCTGCCCCGGCGTGATTCTGAAGGGCGAGGTGGTGATGGCCCCCAGGGAGCTCGCGCCCTATTTCGGCACCCCGGAGAAGCCGGAGTGCCACCTGCTCTACAACGCCTCCACCATGGCCACCCAGTGGAGCGCGCTGGCCTCCGGGGACGTGCGGCAGCTCAAGCGGCAGCTGGACGACCTGCACAGCCTGCCCGCCCACTGCTGCTTTGTGAACTACCTGCGGTGCCATGACGACATCGGCTGGGGGCTGAACGAGGAGTACGGCAGAACCCTGGGCATGGACCCGGTGGCTCACAAAAAGTTCCTCTATGAGTTCTTTGAGGGCAGCTTCCCCGGCAGCTATGCCCGGGGGGAGCGTTACAACTACAACCCCGCCACCCAGGACGCCCGCACCTGCGGCACCACCGCCAGCCTGTGCGGCATTGAGAAGGGCGGCTTCGAGGGGGACGAGGCCCAGGTGGCCCTGGGCATCCGGCGGGATCTGCTCATGCACGCCGCCGTCATGTCTATGGCGGGCTTCCCCATGCTGTCCAGCGGGGACGAGATCGCCCAGGTGAACGGCTACGGCTACCACGACGATCCCGCCCTCCGGGAGGACAGCCGGAACCTCCACCGCACCCCCTTCCAGTGGGACAACGCCGCCCTGCGGACCAAGCCCGGCACGGTGCAGCAGCGGGTGTGGGACGGCCTGCGGCAGCTGGAGGAGCTCCGGGGGTCGCAGCCCTGCTTTGGCCCGTCCGCGTCCGTCTCCACCTGGGACACCCATGACAACGGGGTGCTGGCCCTGGTCCGCCGGACGGGGGAGGAGACCCTGGTATGCCTGTTCAATTTCACCGGGGACACCCGCCAAATCCGGCTGGACGGCCTGGAGGGGGAGTACACGGATCTGATCACCAGCCAGCCCTGCGCCTGCGGGCGGCGGGCTTTGGAGCCATATCAATACTGCCTGTGCCTGAGGACGGGGCCTGGGACGGCGCAGGAATAGGAAAAACCGTTCCCGGCCCTGGAAAGGAGCAAAATAAATGTCAAGCCTCAAGGAGATGTTTTCCACCCCCAAACGGGCCGCGCTGGCGGTGGCCTGTCTCTGCGTCATTCTGGTGACCGCCGGCGTGTGTATCGTGATGATCGCCAACGGGGCGCGGGGACCGGAGCAGAGCACCGCCATCGGCGGGGAGGCGGCCCAGAACTTCGCCTTTGCCGACGCGGGGGTGGATCCCGCTTCCGCCCAGGCCGTCAAGGTGAAGTATGAGCGGTACCAGGGGACCTTTGTGTACGAGGTGGAGTTCCTGGCCGGAGAGACGGAGTACGAATACAAGATCAACGCCGCCGACGGCTCGGTGGTGAAGAAGGAGCAGAAGGCGGTGATGGGGCCGGGGAACAGCGTTCCCGTGGCCGGAACCATCACGCTGGAGGAGGCCCGGGACATTGCCCTGGCGGACGCGGGGGTGGCCCGGGAGGAGGCCGTTTTTACCGAGGCGAAGCAGGACATGGAGCGGGGCGTCCCCGTCTTTGAGTTCAAATTCTACGGCGGGAACGTGGAATACGAGTATGAGATCAACGGGCAGACCGGGGCAGTGTACAGCAAAAAGACCACCACCTATGTGAGCCAGGACCCGGCGGGCACCCCGCCCCCCGTCCAGACGGCCCCGCCCGCTTCCCAGCCGCCCGCTTCCCAGACCCCCGCCACCCAGCCCCCCGCCACGGCGAAGCCCACCCCCGCCCCCGCTACCCAGCCTCCCGCCACCCAGGCCCCCCGGCCCACCCAGCCGTCCAATTCCTTTATCGGCTCGGACGCGGCGAAGCAGGCCGCGCTGGCGGACGCGGGCGTGTCTGCCGGGGACGCCCGGTTCACCAAGGTGCGGATGGACTATGAGGACGGGGTGCCGGTGTACGAGGTGGAGTTCTACACCGCCACCCACGAATACGACTATGAGATTCACGCCCAGAACGGCTCGGTGTTCCACAAGGAGGTGGAGGCCCACCAGACCTCCTCCGGGAACCACCACGGGGTCACCGGAACCCAGACCGGGGCGGACATCGGCGCGGAGGCGGCCAAGAACGCGGCCCTGAACCACGCGGGCTGCGCCGCCGGGGACGTGGTGTTCACCAAGGTGGAGCGGGACTATGACGACGGCTGGCTGATCTACGAGATCGAGTTCTACAAGGGCGGCCTGGAGTATGAGTTTGAGATCGACGGAACCTCCGGCGCGGTGCTGAAGTTCGAGCGGGACTGAACCGGAACAAACACAGGGAGGCACGGCAAGCAGCCGTGCCTCCCTGTTTGGTTGGTGCTTTAGCAAGACAAACCCCCCAGTTAAACTTGGGGTGAGAAAAAGAAGCTTTAGCAAAAGGAAGAACCTCCTGTGTGGTAGAATGGAGAAGGTCTGGCAACCACACCATCAAAACACAGGAGGTTCATGTCAAGTGGATGACGTAAAAAGTTTATCACACAGCAAATGGAGATGCAAGTATCACAACGTATTTGCGCCGAAATATCGCAGGCAGATAATATATGGGAAATTGAGGGCAGATATCGGGAGAATCCTGAGAGAATTAAGTGAGCGGAAGGGTGTAGAAATAATAGAGGCGGAATGCTGCCCAAATCATATCCATATGCTTGTGGCGATCCCGCCGCACATGAGTGTGGCACAGTACATGGGATATTTGAAAAGCAAGAGCAGCTTGATGATATTTGATGGGCACGCGAACCTGAAATACAAGTATGGGAACCGGCATTTCTGGTGCAGAGGGTATTACGTGGATACGGTAGGGAAGTACGAAGGGGCAATTAGGGAGTACATTCAAAATCAGTTGCAGGAAGATATCATGAATGACCAGATCAGTCTGAAAGAGTATGTAGACCCGTTTACGGGTGCGCCAGTGAAACAGGGCAAATAAGAACAGCCCCCGAGTAGGGGGCTGCCCGTGATAAAAGTGTGATTGCCAGACCTTTTCGGTGCCCCCTTTAGGGGGCGACCACAAGAGTTAGGCCCTTACAGGGCCTGTTCAAACCACCCGTTCAACGGGTGGTTTTGATTTGCCCGCTTCGCGTTCAGCGGCGCACAACCCGTTTGGGGGCCGCCCGCTTGGGCCGCCCGCCGCCCCGCCGCTGGGCCACCAGGGCCAGGGCCGCGCTGCCCCACTCAAAGGCCCGCTCAAACACGAAGATCACCGACGGGGTGAGCATCAGGAACACCAGAATCACCAGTCCCGCCTGGAAGTCCAGGGGGGTAAGCTCAAACATACCGCCGAAGGCCAGCACCGCGATGACAAAGGCCCCCGCCATCGTCCCCAGCAGCGTCCAGCGTTTCCAGTCCAGGGGCTTGGAGATGTAGTACAGCACCAGCAGGCCCACCTCGCCCATGATCACCGTGGCCAGGGTGGACAGGGTGACCCGCTCGAAGGCAAAGGCGAAGGTGAACAGCTCAATGAGGATCATCAGCACCACGTTGGCAAGGCCCCCGGGCAGGGCCCGCCGGAGTACGTTTGTCATAAAGCGGCCCTTCACGATCTCGTGGTTAGGCTCCAGGGCCAGCACGAAGGAGGGGGCCCCGATGGTCAGCGCGCTGATGAGGGTGAGCTGAATGGGGACAAAGGGGTAGGGGAACCCGGCAAACAGCGTCACCAGGGACAGGAACAGGGACATGATGTTCTTCACCAGGTACAGGGCCGCCGCCCGCTGGATGTTGTTGATCACCCGCCGCCCCTCCTCCACCACCTGGGGCATGGAGGCGAAGCTGGAGTCCAGCAGCACCACCTGGGCCACCTGGGCCGCCGCCTCCGCGCCGGAGGCCATGGCGATGCCGCAGTCCGCGTCCTTCAGGGCCAGCACGTCGTTCACGCCGTCCCCGGTCATGGCCACGGTGTGGCCCGCCTTTTGCAGGGCCTTCACCAGCTTGCGCTTCTGATCCGGGGTCACCCGGCCGAATACGTTATAATCCCGCACCGCCCTGGCGTAGTCGGTGGGCTCCTTCAGGGTGGCGGCGTCCACGTACTTGTCCCCCCCGGCGATGCCCGCCTGCACCGCCACGGCGGACACGGTGGAGGGGTTGTCCCCGGAGATCACCTTGACCGTAACCCCCTGCTGGGCAAAGTATTGGAAGGTCCTGGGGGCCTCCTCCCGGATGGGGTTGGCGATGACCGCCAGGGCCAGAGGCTCCACGTTCCCGGTGATGCCGCCGTCCATGGTGGGCGGGGTGGCACACCTTGCCAGCAGCAGCACCCGGCACCCCTGCTCCTGGTAGGGGACCACCATATGCTGCAAGTCGGCATACCGGGCCTTCATGATGAACTCGGGCGCGCCCACCACGTAGGAGCCATAGGCCCGGAACACCACCGCCGACCACTTGTTGGCGGAGGTGAAGGGCACGGTGCGCTCCACCTGCCACAGGGAGGACTTGGAGAACCGCTGGGCCATGGCCCGGGCGGTGTCGTTGTCCGCATCGATGGCCCGGTAGTAGGCGTTGAAGATCTCCTCCACCTTCCCGGCGGGACAGCGGTCCTCGTCCAGGGGGACGATCTCCTGCACCGACATCTCGGGCTGGGTGATGGTGCCTGTCTTGTCCACACACAGCACGTCCACATGGGCCAGCGTCTCCACGGCGGACAGCTCGTGGACCAGGGTCTGCTTCTGGGCCAGCCGCATGACGGACACCGCCAGGGCCACGCTGGTGAGCAGGTACAGCCCCTCGGGGATCATGCCGATGAGGGCGGCCACCACCGCGGGCACCGCCTCGGAGAACTCATTGCCCTGCACCATCAGCTCGTTGTAGAACAGGGCCGCGCCAATGGGGATGAGGGCGAAGCCGATGAACCGGATCAGCCGGTCCAGCGACTTCATCATCTCGGAGCGGCCCACCCCCTGGTCGGCCTTGGCCTCCAGGGACAGGCGGGAGGCGTAGCTGTCCGCCCCCACCCGGTCCAGCCGGGCCCGGCACTTGCCGGACACCACAAAGCTGCCGGACAGCAGCTCGTCCCCCACGTCCTTGGTGATGGGGTCGGCCTCGCCGGTGATCAGGGCCTCGTTCACCGTCACCTGCCCGGACAGCACCGGGCCGTCGGCGGGGATCTGGTCCCCCGCCCCCAGCTCCACAATGTCCTCCCGAACCAGCTTGTGGACGGGGACGGTGCCCAGCTGCCCGTCCCGCACCACCTTCACCCGGGCCTCGCTGATGAGGGACAGCTTCTCCAGGGTGGCCCGGGAGCGGAGCTGCTGGACGATGCCGATGAGGGAGTTGACGATGGCGATGCCCAGGAACATCATGTCCTTGAAGTCCCCGGCCAGCACCAGCAGGGCCGCCAGCACCACAAAGACCAGGTTGAAGAAGGTGAGGGTGTTCTCCCGGATGATCTGCCCGGTGGACTTGGCGTTGGAGGCCACCGCCTCGTTGCCCATGCCCTGCTCCAAAAGCTGGGCGGCCTGGGCGGCGGTGAGTCCGGTTTTGGGGTCGGGGAAAATCCGCTCCGGCTCCCGGGGCGAGCGGGCGGCCCGTTCCTCCCGGCGGCGTGCCCGCTGTTTTTCCTCCCGCCCGCGTTTGGGGGGCGGGGCCTGCTGTGCCTGCGACGATTGAGCCATAGGAAAGCTCCTTTTTGTATAAGTTTGGGGAATCATGGCATATCATACCACAGAAAAGGGCTGGCGTAAACCGCCAACCCTTTAACGTTTTATGAATTCAGACAAAACTTCACGGACGGCAGGCCAAAGCCCCCAGGGCCGTCCTCAGATGCTCCACCTGACCTCGATGGTAAACACCCCGTCCTCCCACCGGGCGGCGGCGGTGTGGCCCATCCGCTCCGCCAGGGCCTTGACGATGGCCAGGCCCAGCCCGGTGCTCTGCCCGGTGCGCATTTTGTCGGCGGTGTAGAACCGCTCGAACACGTGGGCGGCGTCCTCGGCGGTGAGGCCCTCCGCCCGGTTGGAGAAGGCGGACACGATCACATTCCCCGCCCGGTACAGCCTGACGGACAGCGCGTCCTTCCCGTGACGCAGGGCGTTGGTGAGCAGGTTGGAGAAGATCCGGGCCACGGCCCCGCTGTCCGCCCACACCGGAGGCAGGCCGTCGGCCAGCTCCACCTCCATGTCCAGCCCCGCCTCCTCGATCTGCCCGTAGGAGGCGGCCAGCTGGTCGGACAGGGCGCGGCGGAGATCCACCTGCTCCCGCTCCAGGGGCAGCTCGCCCCCCTCGATCCGGGACAGGTCGTAGAATGCGGCGATGAAGGTTTGCAGGGTGCGGGCGCGGCCCTCGATGACAGCCAGATACTCCGCCTTCCGCTCCGGGGACAGGCCGTCCCCTTCCAAAAGCTGTAGGTAGCCCAGGATGGAGGTCAGCGGCGTGCGCAGATCGTGGGACACGTTGGCGATCTGCCGCCGCAGCTCCTGCTCCTTCCGGCGGTAGCGGGCCCGCTCCTCCTGCCGCAGCTCCAAAAGCTGGTTCAGGCAGGACAGCAGCTCCTCCGCCCCGGCACTGGGGCAGGGCAGGGACAGGCGGGCGGTGGTTTCGTCCGCCAGCTGCTCCCGCATCCGGCGGGCGGCGTTGTGAAGCCCCTGCTCCAGGGTGAGCTGCCGCCCGATGAGGACGGCGCACACCAGGGCCAGCAGGATAAGCGCAGGGATCAAGGTGATCGCCCCTTTCAGATGTCAGAAGCTGTACCAATCGCCGAAGTACTTCAGATTGGCGAGCCAAAATTGCCGGTGGCAAGGCGAAAAGTCGCGGGAATACTTTGTGTATTTCAAGATTTTTCAACGCGGCCAGCGGCAATTTGGGCCGCTAAGCTGGGTGCTGAGGCGATTGGTACAGCTTCTCAAATAAATCCGAACATGATCAGCAGCAGGAGGGCCAGCGGGAGAAGCAGCGCGGCCTTGACATACCAGGGGGAGCGGTCCCCCCGGGCCATCCACAGCACCAGCAGAATCAGCAGGATGGGTCCGGCAATTCCCAGCGGCCCCTGTAGGAGAAAGGTCAGGTTCATGGAGCACCTCACGAAACGGCTTTCGCCGGATCTTGCGATCCGGCTGAAAGCACAGATTTTACCGTTTGTGCCTTACGGCCCCAAAGACGCACAGGGCCGCGGCGAGGGCGGCAAAAAGGCACACCATGAGTTTTTTCCCGTTCAAATTATCCACCCCGCAATCACTTGATCTCTTTCCTGTGGAAGCCGTACAGCCCGATGGCGGTGCAGGCCGCCACCCAGAACGCCCCCACCAGCCACGCCTGCCCCAGATAGACCGGGTCGCCCACCACAGTTTTGGCGATGTCCAGCATGGGCCGGGGGAAGTATCCGGAAACCTTAACCAGCAGATTCCCAAGCCCGCCCTGAACCAGCAGGCCGGTGACGCTCAAAAAGGTGTCCAGCACAAAGACGATACCCACATAGAGGAAGGAGCTGGTCATCTCCCCGTTGACAAGGAACAGGCACATACACATGGCCGCCTGCCCGCCGATCCACAGGGGTATGCCCGCCGCCAGGAAGTAGCCCACGATGATCAGGGCGTCCCCGGAGGAGTAGAACCCGGCGGGGCCCTCCATGGGCAGGCAGATGGCGCACAGGCCGATAAAAAAGGCCATCATGACCGCCAGGTACGCAAGGGACAGCAGGGTCTGGACGATGAGTTTGCCCAGATAGATCCGGGTGCGGCTCAGGCCGAAGGACACCTCGTTTTTCAGGGTGGAGTTCTTGTACTGCCCCGCGAACACCATGTCCCCGGTGAGCAGGCACATACAGAAGCCGATGACCCCCATCTCCACAATGCTGACGATGGCCCCGCCGAAGGGGGTGGCGAAGGAGTGGGAATTGTGGAAGGCGAAGCCCGCCGCGAAGATTCCCTCCAGCACCAGCATCACCGCCAGGGTGATGTAGGGGTAGGGGCGGCGCAGCACCTTATAGGTCTCGGCGCGGATGTAGTTAAGCATGGCGGCCACCTCCGATCAGGTTGAGGAAGTAGGCCTCCAGATCCGCGCCCTTCTGCTCCATGGCCAGCAGGGCCACGCCGTTCTGGGCCAGGGCGTAGGACGCCCGCTTGGGGTCGTCCAGGCAGTCGTAGAGCTGCACCACATTGCCGGGGAGCACCTCGAACTTGTCGGTGCCCAGCTGGCTCTGGAGGAGGGCGGCGGCCTTGGCGGCGTCATCCACCTCCAGGCGCAGGCAGGTGCGGCACTTGTCGTGGAGGGCCTCGGCGGTGATCTCCTCCAGCAGCCTGCCCTGCTCCATGAAGCCGTACCGGGTAGCCACGCTGGACAGCTCGGACAGGATGTGGCTGGAGATCAGGATGGTGGTCTGCCGCTCCTGGTTGAGCTGGCGGAGGATCTGCCGGAACTTCGCCACCCCCTCCGGGTCCAGGCCGTTGATAGGCTCGTCCAGGATGAGGAAGTCCGGGCGGTTCATCAGGGCCAGGGCCAGCCCCAGCCGCTGCTTCATTCCCAGGGAGAAGGACTTGAACTTCTTGGGCCCGGTGGCGGTCAGATCCACCAGCTCCAGCACCTCGTCCACCGCCTGCCTGCCGGGTATGCCCCGCTGGAGGCGGTAGTACTCCAGGTTCTCCCGGGCGGTGAGGAAGGGGGAGAAGGAGGGGATCTCGATCATGGCCCCGGTGCGGGACCGCTGGGCCCGGAGGTCCTTGCCCGACGCGCCGAACAGCTCCAGCTCGCCCCCGGTGGGGGTGGATTGGCCGGTGGCCATCCGCATGAAGGTGGTCTTGCCCGCCCCGTTGCGGCCCACCAGCCCGTAGATATCCCCCCGGCGCACCATCAGGTTCAGCCCGTCCAGGGCCTTGCAGGCTCCGTAGGTCTTACTCAGGCCGTAGGACGCCAGCACCGCTGTGTTTTCCGTCATAGCGTTTCCGCCTTTCTGTTTGAACTGTCCCCATGATAACCGGGAAAGGCCAAAACTCCTGAAAGGAAAGGTTAAGAAAGGTTAAACTTGAAGCCGATGCCCCACACGGTCTTGATGTAGCTGCGCTCCGGGTCGGCCTTGGCCAGCTTGGAGCGCAGGTTGCTGACGTGGACGTTCACCGTGTTGTCGTCCCCGATGAAGTCCTCCCCCCACACGGACTCGTAGATCTGGGCGCGGGAGAAGGCCCGCCGGGGGTTTTTCATCAGCAGGGCCAGAATTTCGAACTCCCGCCCGGTGAGGGGCACCTCCTGCCCGTCCACCAGGGCGGCGTGGCTGTCCAGGTCCAGGGTCAGCGGCCCTGCGGACAGGGCCTCCGCCGGGGGCACGCTGAACTGGCGGCTGCGGCGGAGCTGGGCCTCCACCCGGGCCAGCACCTCGGCGTTGTCGAAGGGCTTGGGGATGAAGTCGTCCGCCCCCAGCTTGAGGACGTTCACCCGGTCGGACACCCCCAGCTTGGCGGACACCACGATGATGGGCATGGTCTTGCCCTGGCGGATCCTGGCGATGAACTCCTCCCCGGTGACCCCGGGGAGCATGAGGTCCAGCAGCACCAGGTCGTAGTCGTATTTTTCCGCCCACAGCAGGGCCTCGCTGCCGGAGAAGGCGGAGCGGCAGGTGCAGCCAGCCCCCTCCAAAATGGCGCACAGCAGGCGGTTGATATCCACATCGTCCTCGACGATCAAAATGTTGGCGGTTTCCACAGTCGTCCCCCCTGATTGATTGCTCATCGGTAGTATAGCATAACGCCCCCGGCATCGCCAGACACCGGGGGCAGATTTTAGGAATTTTTAAGAACCTCGTTTCTATGTAGGGGAGGGGCTTGCCCCTCCCCTGGTGCCGAAACGCGCCCCGTCCTGCGGGAGTGGCAAGCCTCCCCCGCAGGATTAAGATTACGCGGATCAGCTGGAAAGGGTAGGGGCCTGGTTGGTGAACTTCTGCGCCGCCTGGGCCACCATCTGGGGCTGGGCCTGCTCCACCTTGTACCAGCCCTTCTGCTTGGCGGTCTCAAACAGCTGGGTCTGGGTCTTGTGGCCCTGGGTCAGCAGGCTCACAAAGGTGTCCCGGAGCTGCACGTTGGTGCACTCGGAGGCGAACAGGTTGTAGTTGGTGCTCATCTTCTTCTCGGTGAGCAGCAGGTCGGTGATGATCTCGGATTCCTTCATGGCGGCTCCTCCTTAGCGTAAGAAGCCCAGCAGGGTGTCGTAGTTCTGCTTGTGCTGGGCGGCGTACTGGGTATAGGTGTTTTTCAGCTCGGTCTCCTGGGTGGCCTGGGCCGCGTCCTGGTACTTGCGGCACAGCATTCCCTCGAAGCCCAGCTGATCCTCCAGGGCGGACAGCTCCTTCGCGCTGAGATTGGGCATGGCGGGTTCCTCCTTTTTGCATGGTGCCCTTAGTATGGCGGGGGAGGGGATGGGTTATGCAGGCCGGGAGAAGAAATTTCCAGCGGGCGGCGTTCTCTATATATATAATATAAGGAAGCGGGCGGAGCCTGTCTGCTCCACCCGCTTCCACGTCAGCCGTTGAGATTGACAGGCTTGCGGGGTTCGTTCTTTTTCCGGGCGGTGGTCTTGCCCTCCGTCTGGATCTCGCCGGCGGCGATGAGGGACCGCTTGGTGAGGGCGGGGCCGACCAGCTCGTACACCAGCACGGAGAACAGCACCACGCTGCGCACCATGGCTCCGTCGGAGAGCTGCTGGGCGGTGAGGGCCATGCCCAGCGCGACCCCCGCCTGGGGCAGAAGGGTGATGCCCAGGTGTTTTTGGATGCTCTCGCTGCAGTTGGTGAGGGCGCAGCTCCCATAGGCCCCCAGGTACTTGCCCAGGGATCGGAACACGATATACACCGCGCCGATGAGCAGCACTGCCGGGTTGGCCAGGATGCCCAGGTTCAGCTCGGCACCGGACAGCACGAAGAACAGCACGAACAGGGGGGCGGTCCAGCCGTCCACACGGCCCATCAGCTCCTCGGAGAAGTCGCAGATGTTGCAGAACACGGTGCCCGTCATCATGCACACCAGCAGCAGAGAGAAGCCGCAGTGGACGCCGCCCACCTCAAACTTCATCATGGACAGCCCCACGGTGAGCAGGACGAAGCCGATGGAGATGGACAGCCGCTTGCTGCGGGAGTGGAAGAATTTCTCCACCCAGAACAGCACCCAGCCCGCCAGCGCACCCAGGCCCAGGGAGAGGACGATCTCAATGAGGGGCTCCACCAGGACGGTGAGAAGGCTGATGGCACCGCTCTCCAGGGCGGCGGCCACCCCGAAGGAGGCGGAAAACAGCACCAGGCCCACCGCGTCGTCAATGGCTACCACCAGCAGCAGCAGCCGGGTCAGGGGGCCGTCCGCCTTGTACTGGCGCACCACCATGAGGGTGGCGGCGGGGGCGGTGGCGGCGGCAATGGCCCCCAGGGTGATGGCGGAGGAGATGGAGATGAGGCCGGGGTTGATAAAATGCAGGGCGATGAGGGCGGCGTCCACCAGGGCGGTGGTTGCCACGGCCTGGAGTATGCCCACGGTGATGGCCTGCCTGCCCATGCTTTTGAGCTGCTCCAGGCGGAACTCGTTGCCGATGGTGAAGGCGATAAAGCCCAGGGCCACCTGGGAGACGAGGTCCAGGGAGGCCACCTCCTCGGCGGAGTTGAAGCCCAGCGAGAACAGATCCAGCGCGCCGATGCAGTAAGGGCCGAGCAGGAGGCCGCAGATCAGGTAGGCGGTAACGGCGGGAAGATTGAGCTTTTTGGCCAGCCGGGACAGCAGCAGGCCGCCCACCAGGGACAGGGAGAGCTGGATCAGAATTTGCATAATGGCACCTCGAAAGTTTGACATAAAACGAACGAAGTGTAATATAGCATTCCGGGGAAAAAACCGCAATAAGAAATTTCACCAAAAAACCGGGGGGCGGGATGGAAACAGTTGGGGGGCTTTTTTTGAAAATTTTAAAGTTTCTGCAAAATTTCTCTTTACAAGGGGGAAGTTTTCTGGTATACTACGTAAGAACGCATGAGAAATGCGCCCGTAGTTCAATTGGATAGAGCGTCAGATTCCGGTTCTGAATGTTGGGGGTTCGAGTCCCTTCGGGCGTACCAAGTTAACACGATGAAAATGCTATTTGCCCCGCAGAGCCAGTGTTTTCAACGGTTTGACGGCCTTCGGATCAAACAATCCGGGGGCCGTC
>ERZ779623.125-NODE-125-length-41581-cov-10.725907_pt1 | contig 41581 bp, 40 predicted proteins | sample MGYA00514189_ERZ779623 | MGnify/ENA primary metagenome ERZ779623 (study PRJEB29562, sample SAMEA4376712) | mouse gut metagenome | isolation source: Cecum | study: EMG produced TPA metagenomics assembly of the A DSS colitis mouse model was used to assess the... | reverse complement strand
GAATGTCACTAATCGGTCGAAGGCTTATCCTGATTGGTATGGGTAAGGAGCAGGAGCACTGCGACGAGTGTCCTGCTAAAGAGAAATGTTGGGAGTATATAGACTGATGGAATAACGAAGAGATATAGATCAGAGATTTTTGTGTTCGGTTTTGAGGGAATAACCTCAGCAGCAGTTAGTTGAAGTTCATAGCTTCACGAAGTGAAGACATTTTCCTCGATAGCTCAATGGTAGAGCACTCGGCTGTTAACCGAGTTGTTGTAGGTTCGAGCCCTACTCGGGGAGTTTATTTTAGATAATTTATCTGTCATAATATGTGTTGATTATGAATATAATATAGTATGGCGCAGTAGCCAAGCGGTAAGGCGTGGGACTGCAACTCCCTGATCACCGGTTCAAATCCGATCTGCGCCTCTCAAATAAAAAACCTGAGAAATATTTCTCAGGTTTTTTATTTAAGTGCAGATCATTTTGAGGAAATATACCGCTAAGAAATAGCCTGTGACAATGAGCTTGATTAACAATTTCTTAGCGGAGAATAATCAATTATGTGATGAGCAGTCCGATCATTCGTACCAGCAGTGCGGCGGTCCAGGCGATGATACATTGCCACACAACTACATAGATTGCCCATCTGCACCCCAATTCCCGTTTGATGGAAGCGATGGCAGCTACACAGGGCGTGTATAGCAGGCTGAATACGAGCAGGGAAGCGCCAGTCAGTGAATTCATGGCAGCTGCAACACCACCCTCTGCGCCAAACAGCACTTCCAGGACGGAGACAACGCTTTCTTTTGCCATGAAACCACTGATCAGTGCGGTGCAGATGCGCCAGTCGTCCAATCCAAGTGGTTGAAAGAGCGGCGCGATCAGACCAGATATGGCAGCCAAGATACTGTCGTGTGAATCCGTAACCATATTAAAATGAAAATTAAAGCTTTGCAGGAACCACACTATGATGGTCGCGATCAATATGACGGAGAAAGCCCGCTGCAGAAAATCCTTTGCCTTTTCCCACAGGAGTTGTAGTACATTGCGGGTGCCTGGCAGACGATAGTTCGGCAGCTCCATGACAAAGGGTACTGCTTCGCCTTTAAATATGGTTTTCTTGAAAAAGAGAGCTACAAGGATTCCGATAAAAATCCCCAATAAATACAATCCGGTCATGATCAGACCGCCCTTATGAGGAAAAAAGGCATTTACAAAAAAGGCATAAATCGGCAGCTTTGCGGTACAACTCATAAATGGAGTGAGCAGTATCGTCATTTTGCGGTCACGCTCGCTAGGCAGGGTGCGGGTGGACATGACTGCGGGCACAGTACAGCCAAAACCGATCAGCATTGGCACGATACTACGCCCGGATAATCCCATCTTTCGAAGCAGCTTATCCATGAAGAAGGCGACACGTGCGACATATCCGCTGTCCTCTAACATGGAGAGGAAAAAGAACATGGTCACGATGACCGGCAGGAAACTGAGAACGCTGCCGACACCCTCAAATATACCATTGATGATCAGACTGTGGATCGTGCGGTTGACATTACCGGCAGTCATGGCGTTGTCAGCAAATACAGCGAGAAGTTCGATGCCGCTGGCTAGCAGATCCTGCATCCATGCACCGATAACATTAAATGTCAGGTAGAATACAAGTCCCATGATCATAACAAACACTGGAATAGCGGTATATTTGCCGGTCAGAATCCGGTCAATACGCTGGCTGCGCAGGTGTTCTTTGCTCTCATGTGGTTTGGTGACGCACTGATCACATATTTTATGGATATAGGCGAATCGCATATCAGCCATGGCTGCGCTTCGGTCCATTCCGCGTTCTTTTTCCATTTGAAGGATAATGTGTTCCAACATTTCATTTTCATTTTGATCGAGATGCAGGCGATCCAGGATCAGGCTGTCACCTTCGATGATCTTGCTTGCAGCAAAACGAACGGGAAGTCCGGCGTGCAAGGCATGGTCTTCGATCAGATGGATGACCGCATGGAGACAGCGGTGTACAGCTCCTCCGTTGTCATTCTGGTCGCAAAAGTCCTGACGAAGCGGTTTTTCCTGGTATTTAGCTACATGGAGAGCGTGTTTGATCAATTCGTCTACACCCTGATTTTTGGCAGCTGAGATCGGCACCACAGGGATGCCAAGCATGGATTCCATGGCGTTTACATCGACGGTTCCCCCATTGCCTGCCATCTCGTCCATCATATTGAGTGCTAAGACTGTGGGGACATTCATTTCGAGCAGCTGCATGGTAAGGTATAGATTTCGCTCGATATTTGTGGCATCGACTATGTTGATAATACCGTTTGGATGATCATTCAGTACAAAATCGCGTGACACCAGTTCTTCATTCGTGTAAGGGGACATCGAGTAAATGCCCGGAAGGTCGGTGATTTCCGTATCAGAATAGCCGCGTATCGCGCCGTCTTTTCTGTCCACAGTAACACCCGGGAAATTTCCGACGTGCTGTTTGGAGCCAGTCAGCTGGTTGAAAAGAGTGGTTTTGCCACAGTTCTGGTTGCCGACCAGAGCGAAAGTCAGTTTGGTTCCGTCTGGAAGGGGGTTGCCGCTGCCCTTCGGATGAAAGATGCCTTCCTCACCCAGTCCGGGGTGCAAAGTTTTCTTGGCAGCCTTTTTCTTGGACTGAGTGCTTGATGTGATTGGATCCACAGCAATTTGTGCAGCATCGGCAAGGCGGAGCGTGAGCTCGTAACCTTGGATGCGCAGTTCGATCGGATCACCCATCGGAGCAAGTTTTACAACTGTGACTTCTGCGCCGGGGATCACGCCCATGTCCAGAAAGTGCTGCCTCAGTGCACCCTCGCCTCCAACGCTCTTCACTACAGCGGAATTTCCGATTTCAAGTTCCTTTAGTGTCATAATATCACTCCTCGTAAGCAAAAAATAATATATGTTTTCAATATGGAACGCATAGATATATGAAACTTCAATCTTATTTTAGTGGATATGGTCAGATAAAACAAGTCCCAAAAGAAGGGGTTTTTCTTGAAAAAGAAGGAAGAATCTATATAATAGAATATGTAGGGTTGGAAATTGATGTATTGCATTAATTTTAATGAATTCTTATGCATCATAAAAAGATTTGTACGAAAAGGAGTGTTTATCATGAGAAATAAGTATGATGAGAAAGCTTTTGTGAAGGGAGCCTATCAGGCGCTGATCGATAGAGGGATCATTACGGAGGATATGCTGATGCCGTCCACGGTGACGGACGAGATGATAGATGCATTTGAGCGGGAGTATGATGTGAAACTGCCGCCGCTTCTGCGCGCATATCTGCAGACATATTGCCATAATATCAACGGGCTTAAAGCACCTGTCCCGGGTGATGATCTGATCCATCGGAATGAAGATACGATGAGGCAGATCATGCATATGGATATCGATGAGATCAATGAGCTGAGCCAGGACGAGCTGCCGTACGTGGAACTGACCTGGTGTGACATGTTCCCGATTCCAGAGAAGGATCCGTTAAGCGTATTTCGAAGGGAGATAGAAGGAATTCGCGAGGTGGCAGACTGTATGGTGGAGGACGATCTGTCAGCAGCTGACGTTAAGCAGTTTATTCCGTTTGCGGACTGGATGAGTGCGGGACCGCTGTGCATTGATACCAGTATTGATGAAGATGAGGTCTCAAGTGAGGACGTTCAAACATGGCAGGTATGCTGGTTTGACCATGAAGAATTTCACTGGAAACAGCAGGGCGTGGAATATGTTGATGACGACGGGAATGTTGTCGGAGATACAAGAATGGCAGATTTCAGGTGTTTTCTGCGGTTGTATTTCTATGGGATTTATGACAAGAATTATGAAGTGCAGTCAGAGGAGTCTGGGGAGGACGTGCCGGATAAGAGCGAGTGGTGCACTGTAGGTGGATACTGAGTGCTGACCTGATCCATACAGTCTGAAAAAGCGGGATGGGACGCCGTAAAATGAGCTGCCGTGGGTATTTTTGTTTGAGTTTGGATTGGATATAGTCGACACCGCTCGCTATTTGGTTTGAGATTGGGTCCATATTGGTTACAGTTCAGCCCAGGACTTCGCACTACGCTGCGAAGTCCGTGAGAAAGCATAGCGGCCTAGATGCATCAAGCCACGGTACGTGGCTTTGACATCCGCGAAGCAGTTTTTGCATGGCCTGATGCTTATAACAGGAAGCCGAAGGCTGAACTGTTACCCATATTGTGTTCTGTATGTGTGAAACTGTTGACGAACCGCATATTTTCCTTTATAATTGTTTTAAAAAAAATACAATGTTTTCCATGGAACCAACAGGGCAGCCGCGCCCGTTTGACTTTGCATGAAGAATATTATATAGTACAAAAAGGGGAAACGGATGGAAAAACGAAATTACAGGGCAAGGGCGAAAATCAATCTGGCGCTTGATGTATGTCGTCGTCTCGAAAATGGATATCATGAAGTGAAGATGGTCATGCAGACAGTTGATCTCTATGATGAGTTGGAATTTAAGATAAGAAATGATCCGGATATCATATTGTCTGTGAGCAGTAAAGACTATCTGGGTGATCTGGAGAACAACCTGATCTTCCGCGCAGCGAAGCTTATGAAACAGCAGTTCGACATACAGTCTGGCGTGGAGATCAAGCTCAAAAAGAATATTCCTGTAGCAGCGGGTATGGCTGGCGGGAGTACGGACGCAGCAGCGACAATGCTTGCCATGAACGAGTTGTACGAGCTTGGGCTCTCCAAAGAACAGCTCATGGATATGGCAGTGAGACTTGGTGCGGATGTTCCTTTTTGCATTATGGGAGGCACTGCCCTGGCAGAGGGGATCGGGGAGCAACTGACACCGCTTCCGGCACCGCCAGAGGCTGTGCTGCTGATCGTGAAGCCGCCGATCATGGTGTCGACACAATGGGTTTATGAACATCTGCGCCTTGACGCGCTGGAGCGTCATCCGGATATAGATGGCATGATCACTGCCTTGAACCAGGGGAATTTAAAGGGAGTCACTGACCGCATGGAAAATGTGATGGAAACTGTGACGGAGAGAGAATATCCCATCATCACTGATATCAAGAAAATGATGCTTGGCAATGGAGCGATGAACGCTGTCATGAGCGGGAGCGGTCCAAGTATCTTTGGCGTTTTTATTGAGGAGGATGCAGCAAGGGCGGCAGCTGTATATGTCAATCAGACACTTTTGACAAAGGGAATTGATGCACAGGTAAACGTTACAAGATTTTATAAACACGCTCTGGACCAAGATTCGTGATTGGAGGACAGATATGAGCATGATGAAGGACGATGAATATTTACCGCTCAGGGATGTGGTGTTCAATACGCTGCGTCAGGAGATTCTCACCGGTAAGCTCAAACCCGGAGAGCGCCTGATGGAGATCCATCTAGCGAACAAGCTTGGTGTGAGCCGCACGCCGATACGTGAGGCGATCAGGAAGCTGGAGCTTGAAGGTCTGGTGATCATGATACCAAGGCGCGGGGCAGAGGTTGCGCAGATCACGCTCAAGAGCCTGCAGGATGTCATGGAAGTACGGCGTGCTTTGGATGTGCTAGCGGTCGAGCTTGCCTGTGAGCGGATGGGGCAGGAAGCGTTGGACAGTCTGTATCAGGCGTGTGAGAATTTCCGCGCGGCTGTCAAGACGAAGGACACGAGGAAACTGGCGGAGGCGGATGTAACATTTCATGACAAGATCGTGTTGTCCACCGGAAACGCGAGGCTGATACAGCTGGTCAGTAACCTGTCAGAGCAGATGTATCGTTACCGTTTTGAATATCTCAAAGATGCATCATCACATGAGATGCTGCAGCAGGAACATCTGGAAATGTATCAGAGCATTTTAAGAAAAGACAAGGTCACAGCGGCGAATGTGGTGAAAAAACACATTGATAATCAGGAGGAAGCCATAATAAAGCAGCTTCAGCTTGAACGGGATGATCGGAAAAAAAATGTATAAACGTTTGATTTATGTCCATACTTACTGATAGAAGCAAATGGGAGGTATGGACATATGTTATTATGGAATAAGTATCTGAAAAATATACTGATGGTTCTGGGTGTGGTGTTGTGGGTTGGTGCACTTAGCCCCGAGATCTTTGTGCAGGCAGGGCTGGGATGCATCCTTGACGAGAACGGCGAGGAGCTCACAGCGGAGGATGCAAAAGAATTTATGGAGGCCTATTTCTACGGAAATCAGGCTCAGGGGGAAGCCTCAGTAGAGATAAGTTATAAATTTGCGTTGTTGGAATGGATGCAATAGATCTGATAACGCAGGGGCATAAGTTTGCTGATTGGTATGCGTGCCAGTGCGCGCAGGGGGGATAGCTATGACAAAGGAAGTATTGGTATCCATACGTGGACTTCAATTTGTTGACAATGAGATCGGACAGTCGACTTCCGACGAGGAACTTGACCAGATCGAGACGATCTGTCCTGGGGAATACTATTATCGAAATGATGCACATTACATACGTTATGAGGAAATCATGGAAGACTTTCCGGAATCTATCCGGAATATGATCAAGTTGAAGGGAAAAGAATTTTCACTCTGGAAAAAGGGACCGGTCAATGTGCAGCTGGTATTTTCCGAGGGGAAAAAAACCATGACAGATTATTTTACCCCTTTCGGAAATATCTTAGTCGCGATGGACACAAGGGAAGTCAATGTGACAGAAAGCGAGGACTGTCTGGAAATACATATTGTCTATGGACTCGAGGCGAATTATCAGTTCATAGCAGACTGTAATATCACGATCGAGATCAAGAGTCTTTCAGGCAGCCAATGACGGATCTGCTCACTGCATCGGTTCTTGCGGATTGTCCCGGCGGATCTCATCGAGCAGATGCTTCATGCGCCGCTCCATCTCGGAGAGTTCTCCGGAGTAGTTGCGAAATGCGTCAGTGGTTTCATCGGGCGTCTCTCCCTTGTAACAGATGCGGTGCTCCATGCTTGCCCACAGGTCCATGGCGAGCGTGCGAAACTGTATTTCTACAGGATAGTACTGCATGCCTTCAATGCGGTATACAGGAATGCCCAGAACCATATGATAACTCTTGTATCCGCTGTCCTTGGGATAGTGGATATAGTCGCTTTCTTTTAGGATCAGCAGGTCGGTTTGTGTCTTTACGAGAGAGAGAATGCTGAAAATATCCTCCACAAAATAACAGATCACGCGGATTCCGGCGATGTCTGTCAGGTTATCTTTTGCGGTGTAAGCCGTGACAGGGAGACTTTTGCTGGAAAGCTTTTTCTCGATGCTCTTTCGGCTCTTGATGCGTGCCTGTATATTATGGATCGGATAGTCTCTGTATTTTTTGCGGTAGTCTTCATTCAATCCGTTCATGCGGACCTCGAGCCTTGTCATGGCTTCCCTGTAAGGTTCCACGAGCTGATCGTACTCTTCCTGAGGGATACGCTCTATTTTAGAAGGTGATATAAAAGAGAGAGCCTTTGGCGGTTCATAGATACCTTCACTGTTCATTTCCTTCAGTATATCATTTTGAAATTCATTTTTCCTTGCGATCAAAATTTCCGCCCCCTGATGCATGCAGTTATATTGATAAATTGAATGGACTCTTTTTTGCCACTCTAATATATTATGCATATTTTTGTGATTGTTTCATACAAAAAACAGGTAACATAAGGATATGCGTGAAGCTTCTGCATGCTTTATTACTTCTATATATTCAATATAGCTCAAAAGTCGTGTGAAAGCAATGAGAAATGTATAAAATTAACAAAAAAATTATGAAATGGTCATACTTTTTGTTAAATATGTGTTATTGCACAAAAAACACAAGAAAACAATGTATAAAAATAGTGGAAAAGACAGTGGGGTTGGTGCTATACTATACTCATATGATGGCAGGACAGCAAGAGCATAAATATAATGATCGCATGAATTTTTATTAATTATAGTGTGTTTGAAACACGCGTATGGGAAAGGAAGGGCAGGAAGTGAAGATTGCACTGATCAATGAGAACAGCCAGGCGGCAAAGAACGCCATGATCTGCGAGACGCTCAAGAAGGTCGTGGAACCGATGGGGCACGAGGTATTTAATTATGGGATGTACACTGCGGAGGACGCGCATCAGCTGACGTATGTGCAGAACGGGATCCTGGCAGCGGTATTATTGAATTCCGGGGCGGCAGATTTTGTTATAACAGGCTGCGGCACGGGCGAGGGCGCGATGCTTGCGTGCAACGCATTTCCCAAAGTGCTCTGCGGGCATATCGAGACGCCGCTCGACGCGTATCTGTTTTCTCAGGTGAATGACGGGAACTGTGTGGCGCTTCCGTTTGCGGAGAATTTCGGCTGGGGCGGGGAGCTCAATCTCGAATACATATTCGAAAAATTGTTCTGCACACCGGGCGGCGGCGGATATCCGAAAGAGCGCGTTGTGCCGGAGCAGCGAAACAAGAAGATCCTCGACGAGGTGAAGACGGTCACGCACGCGGATCTGTGCGACATCCTGCCAAAGCTTGACAGGGAGCTGTGCAAGGGAGCGCTGAGCGGTGAGAAGTTCAGGGAGTATTTCTTTGCAAACTGCAAGTGTGACAAGGTTGCGGCGGCTGTGAAGGAGATCATCGGCGAGTAAAATGTGAGATCGGAGACTTCACATGGCGAATGTGGGCATTCGATCCAATTCGCGGGTTATGGATAATATGGAGGGATAACATGCTGCTGGATAAGATTTATTACACGGTGGACAGTCTCGAGGGTGACTACGCGTATCTCAAGAAGGACGGCGACGTGTCGGATGAGACAAAGTGCGTTGCGCGCGCATTGCTGCCGCCCGAGATCGCGGAGGGATCCCGGCTGGTCTATGAGATGATGGAATACAGTCTGTCAGATTAGGGAGCTGCAGTAAAGTATTCTATGAGATGATGGAGTACAGTCCTGTCAGGTTAGGGAGCTGCAGCAAAGTTTTTCTTCGAGTGCAGACAAATACAGGGCAATGCCGTACGGCGAGGTAAGGATCTGTGGGAAACAAGGGAGGGACTGTCGGCAAAGGGGCTCACTTCAGATTGCGTAGGATATCTCTTTGAGAGTGCATGTCAAAAACGCAGGCGCAGCGGGATGCGGCGAGGCTTTTTGACATGTGTAGCCGGAGAGATAGACAAGTCAAGATGCATAGGCTATTTCTGTACAGTTCTTAAGGAAAGATGGGATTTGAGATGAGAGACAGGACCGTGGACAGTATTGTGAAAGAGACGTTACATATGGCGTGGCCTGCGGTGTGCGAGTCCTTTTTCGTGTCGCTGGCGGGCATGATCGATTCGCTGATGGTGAGCTCCATCGGCTCGTATGCGGTGGCGGCGGTGGGGCTTACCACACAGCCCAAATTCATGGGGCTTGCGCTGTTTATCGCGATGAGTGTCTCCATATCGGCGCTTGTCGCCAGGCGGCGCGGCGAGCAGAAGAAGGATGAGGCGAACCGGATCCTGCTGACGGCGCTTTTGTTTATCCTGGTGTCTGTGGCGGCGGTGTCCGCGCTCTGTGTGCTCTTTGCCAAACAGATCATCCGTTTCTGCGGATCCGCGGAGGACACACATGACACGGCTGTCATATATTTTCGGATCATCATGGGCGGTATGGTCTTTAACGTGATCTCGATGGGGATCAACGCGGCGCAGAGAGGGGCGGGCAACACGATCATCGCCATGAGGACGAATATCACCTCAAACGTGGTGAATGTGCTTGGCAATTACCTGCTGATCAACGGTCATCTGGGATTTCCGGCGCTCGGGATCCACGGGGCGGCGATCGCCACGGTATTCGGCACCGTGGTGGCGTGTGTCATGAGCGTCTGTTCGCTGTTTCCAAAGGACAATTTTGTGAGTATACCGTATATCGTCAAAACGCGGGTCAGGGCTTCCGCGCAGACGCTGGGACATATCATCAGGGTGGGGTATTCGGTCTTTATCGAGCAGGTGCTGATGCGCGTCGGTTTCATGTCCACCGCGATGATGGCGGCGGGAATGGGAACCGCTGCGATGGCGGCGCACCAGGTCGGCATGAACATCCTGGGACTGACGTTTTCCTTCGGCGACGGGATGCAGGTGGCGGCTGTCGCGCTGATCGGCAGGAGTCTCGGCGAAGGGCTTCCGAACGAGGCAAAGGAGTACGGAAAAGTCTGCAGGCGCATCGGCATGTGCATCTCGGTGGCGCTTGCGGTGATCTATCTCTTTGGCGGGGAGACGCTCTATCGGATGTTCTTTGAGGAGGACTACATTGTCGCTTACGGTGTGCAGATCATCCATGTCATCATCTTCATAGTACTGTTCCAGGTATCACAGGTCATCTACATGGGCTGCCTGCGCGGTGCGGGCGACACGGCTTATACGGCGATGGCGTCGACCGTCAGTGTCACTGTGATCAGGACGCTCTTTTCTTACGTGTGCGGCATCGCGCTCGGCTGGGGGATCACCGGCATCTGGCTCGGTGTGCTGGCGGATCAGATCTCGCGCTTTCTGTTTGCCTCGATCCGGTTCAAGGCGGGCAAGTGGACCAGGATCAAGATCTGATGTCGCGTTACAGTTCAGCCCAGGACTTCGCACTACGCTGCAAAGTCCGTGAGAAAGCATAGCGACCTAGATGCATACATCCGCGAAGCGGTTTTTGCATGGCTTGATGCTTGTAACAGGAAGCCGAAGGCTGAACTGTGGCGATATCACAGTTCCGGGGCGATGCTCTCCAACAGCTCCCATGCGGCGTCCCGCTCCCGCTTCTGCTCCGGATTGAGCTGGTCGTAGGGACACAGCATGGGGTGCTGCCGGGCGATATCATTCCGCGCAGGTCCATAGCTCCAGTTGTAGAAGGTGTAGAAGCGCAGCCACCGGGTGTGGTCGATCCTGCGGTACATCTCCTGGATATCGGGAGCCTTTCTGCTCTCGCGGTACACTTTGGATGCCCGCTGCGTGATCTCGGGCGTCAGTTCTGTGATGGTTTCGTCCTTTAGCAGGATGCGGATCTTCATCAGAAGATGATCCGCGGCGGCAATCTTAGAATCCCGGTGGAAATCGTCGAGCTCATCCCATGTGCGTGTGGGGTACGAGACTGAGCGGCAGAAGATTTCATTGATCGTGATGGCTGCCTTGTTCAGAGCCGTCCGCATGATCTGATCAGACGTGTAGATCTCCTCGTTGGCTCCGAAATAAGTTACACCAGGGGTTTTCCGGTTGCTGTGCAGATGGATCTGTCCGTGCAGCTTATAGTAGCTGTTGAGCCGCCAATAGATATTCCAGCCCTCCGGTTCATTATCCGGGCAGATGATGATGCGGTCTGCCAGCTCCATGAGCGCATGGTGCATCTCCCACAGATCGTCGTGGAAGATCAGGGAGTCCGTCGTCGCTGAGACGCTGTTTAGTGAAAAGGTCTCGTGCAGGTGATTGTGCATGGAGAGAAATTGTCTGGCATCTCCAAATATGTGGTAGGCGACGTGCTGGCTGACAGAGAGGATATTGGTCATGATCGCCCGCTCGAGGATGCACCTGCCGTAGTTGCCAAAGCCGAGGATCACGATGGTGTTTTCATAGCTGCACAGTGGTTTTGAGTGCCAGTACTGGCGGGCACAGCAGTCGTAGCTGTGAAAGAAATTGATGTTTCCCGACAGATGGTCTCGCCCGTTCGTCGTTCTCGCGTACACGTCCACGGGCAGTGTGTGCAGATCGATCGCGCGTGGATTTGAGCCGATGTCGTTCTCCTGCATCAGGAAGATCCTGCATTTGGATCCGACCCCTTTCTTGTGCTCCACGATCCTGGCGGGGGAGACGTTGATGAACAGACACGGATAGTCCGGAAATTCTGTCTGGTCATCTCTCTTTTCGCCGAAGATGATCACGGTGTCCGCGTCTTCTTTGTAGATGTTTGCTGCCAGTGTGCGGGATTCCACGCTGCAGTCTGCAAAGTAGTACCAGTTTTTCTTTCGCTGGCGGCTGAGCAGGAACAGCGGCAGACCTTCGCTGGTGACAAAGGAGATCACGGCGCCAAACAGTGTCATCATAATACCTGCGGACAGCAGCAGGAAAATGACGCCCACCGCCTGTCCAAGGGGCGTCACGGGTGTCAGATCACCGTAGCCGACGGTGGTCAGCGTGACGAGGGAGTACCAGAATGCGTCCCCGAAGGAGCGAATTGTCGCGTGGCTGTCAGTATACTCGGACAGGCAGAGGACAGTCAGCAGGAAGAGATAGATGACGAGCAGGAGGATCGTCATACGCAGATAGAGTTTACTTTTTCTTTTCATTGATCTGGCTCCTTTCTGGTTTCACGCATTGTTCTTCTTAGGAATTGTAGGAAAATAAGTGCTCAGATTGCGCAAGATGTGTCACTTATTTCTCTACAGTTCCTTAGGAACTGTTAAAGAATTAATCTTTACATCTGACTTGTCTAAATCTTCTTATGCCGCGTTGTCGTCAATCGGCGTACCCCAGTACGCCTCATTCCTCCGCCTTGCATAAAAAGATTTATACTGCGTCATCTGCAAAGTTAATTCTTAACAGTTCCTTAGGTAAGTGTATCATTTTTGGGCAGCAGTTTCAATCGCGGAGTCGTTTCCGGCGATGGAGGAAATGGGATGAAGATAGAGACAGATATGCGCGGCAGCCGCATCCGTATCAGAAATTACAGGGAATCCGACCTTGTGTTTCTCACGGATATGTGGTTTGACGCGGAAAACGGAAAGTACTTGAGCGATCCGGCAAAGGAGTATGTCGATGAGGCTTACCAGAAGGCGCTTGACGCGCTCGGGGAGAGTCCGCATGGTTATTACCTCGTCATTGAGCTTGCGGACACGGCAGAACGTGTCGGGTCGTGCTGCATGTTTCCCGACGAGACCGGGAAGATATATGACATTGGTTACTGTGTTCACAGGAAATTCTGGCGTCAGGGGTATGGCAGCGAGGCGCTGCAGCTGATGCTTGACTGGCTGGGACTGCAGGGGGCGGAGTGCGTGACGGCGGAGGTCGCGGTAGAGAATGCGGCGTCGAACCGCCTGCTCGGGAAGCTTGGATTTGTTGTGGAGCGGACGGCGAGATTTCGGAAATATCACATGGATATCACCTATGACAGCTATATATACGAAAAGAAACTGAATGCCCTGCCGTCTGTGGATGTGCAGGGACAGCGAGCGTAGGTCAGGATAGGAGGAAAACAGTATGCGCATCGCGTATTGTGAGGATGAGCCCGCGCAGGCGGCGCTTGTGCGCGCCATGATCCTGCAGTGGGCGGAGAGCCGCAGGATCACGGCGGAGGTCGTATTATATGAGAGCGCGGAGGAATTTTTGTTCAAAAACGAGGTGTTTGCGTACGATATCGTTTTTCTGGATATCGCCATGCGGCAGATGAACGGTGTGGAGCTTGCGCGCGCGATCCGCAGGAAGGACAGAGCGCTCCCGATCGCCTTTCTGACGGCGGACAGGACGTTTGCGATCGAGGGCTATGAGCTGCATGCCGTGCGGTATCTGCTCAAGCCGGTCGCGATGGAGAAGCTTGGCAGTCTGCTTGACGAACTGCTCGAGATGGCGGAAGCGGATGCGCAGGATACGGACTGCATCACGGTCGGGGAGAAGGGCGCTGTCAGAAAGATTTCGGAGAGCAGCATCTGTTATATAGAAGTGCTGGGGCATTACACGCAGCTTCACTTACAGGACGGTGCCGCGGTCCGCGTCAAGGAGAGTCTGGCATCCGTTGCGGCGATGCTGCACCAAAAGGAACTGTTTGTGAAATGCCACAGGAGTTTTGTGGTGAATTTGAGGTATGTCGAGAAGATCAGCCGCGCGGCGTGTGCGCTCTCCGACGGGACAGTCCTGCCGGTCAGCCGCAACTCCTACCAGGAACTGAACGAGCGGTTTATACAGTATTACAGGGAGTAAGATCTATCCAATGGCAGAGGGGGAGTGCTCATGAACATGATCATGATGATATTGTCAATTTTGTTCCTGCTTGCGGTCATTGTCTATCTGCTGTACCGCACGATAGACAGGGCATATGACAGACAGATCGCGGCGTATCAGAACAAACTTTTGAAAAACCAGGTTGACGAGGTGCACAATCTCTACCTCACGATGCGGGGCTGGCGGCATGACTATCACAACCACATGCAGTCCGTCAAGGCGTATCTGGCGATGGACAGTCTGGATGAGGCAAAAGCGTATCTCGACAGGCTCGAACAGGATCTTGACGACATCGATCTGTTGTTTCACACCGGAAATATCAACGCGGACGCCATCCTGAACTCCAAGATCTCCCTCGCGGTCAAGAGGGGGATCCAGGTGGATTATAAGGCGACCGTGCCCAAGGAGCTTGCCGTGTCGGATATCGACCTGTGCGTTGTCATCGGCAACCTGATCGACAACGCGGTGGAGGCGTGTGAGAAAGTCGATCCGGAACATCAGTTTATCCGGCTCTACATCGGAATCCTGCGCAGGCAGCTCTACGTGTCCGTCACCAATGCGACGAGCGAGGTCGTGCGGAAACTCGACGAGGAGTACATCACGACGAAGCGCGGCGATCACGGGCATGGATTAAAGCGGGTCAACAATATCGTGAACAAATACGACGGCTACATCAACCGCAAGAACGAGCCGGGCGTCTTTGTGACGGAGATCATGCTGCCGATATGATCCCAAACACGCTCTAGACCATCCAGGTACAGATTTTTACCGTCTGTGCCTTTTTCTGTGCAAAAAACGGGAGAAAATGGTAGGATGGCGTCAGCGGATCAAATAGGGGAATAGAAAGGGAGAGAACAGACTATGAAGCAGCATTCAATATGGAGCAATTACCGGTACACGTATGGACCACTGTGGCAAAAAAAGAAAAAGATCGTCCTCAGCACGATCGCGGAGGCGGTGTTCTACGTCTTTGTGCCGATCGTGGGAATGATGACCACGTCCATGATCATAGGCAGCCTGGAACAGGGGATCTCCATGTCAAAGCTTGTCCTGCTCGTCCTGGCGGCATTTGCCGTCTGTGGTGTGCTGAACATCGCAAAGGGGTATCTGGAGGCGCGCGGCGACGGGCAGTACATCGAGGCGAGGACCGAACTGTTCATCATGGAGCAGATCGAGAAGGATCTGACAGTCAGCATGGAGCAGTATGAGGACGAGGAGATCCACAAATTAAAAGAAAAGTCGGACAACTGTCTGTGGGCAAATTCTTTTGGTCTGGAAGGGTTTTTCCGCCACAACAGCGATCTTTTGAAAAGTGTGCTGGGGCTTGTGGTCTATGCGCTGCTCGTGGGCAGCATGAACTGGAAGATCCTGGCAATGCTCATCGCCATGTCCGCAGTCAGCGCGGCGGCAGCGTACGGGGTGACGCGCTATTACCAGAAGATCAAGGATCCGGTCGCTGAGCAGCAGATGACGATGCACTATATCAACCGCGAGGTAGACGACATCCAGGGCGGCAAGGATATCCGCATTTTCGGGCTGGAGAGCTGGATCATCGGGAAGTTTGACGCGGCGATCAGGCGGTGCCGCCAGCTTCATTTTCGCTGGGATATGCGTTCATACGGCAGCAATATCCTGGACACGGTGCTGGACGCGGTGCGCGACGTGATCTGCTATCTGTATCTGATCCTGCAGCTCGCTGGCGGCATGCGTCTGTCGGAGTTTGTCTTTTATCTGGGGCTGATCGCCGGATTTTCCAACTGGATCGGCATGATCAGCAAAAGTGTGGTCGCTGTCAAGCAGGACAGTGACAGCATCAACGACCTGCGCGCCTATCTCGATCTAGAGGAGGAAAAGCCGTCCGGCGAGGCGGTGGACTGCAGCGCGTGGACGGACATCGAGATCGAGTTCGATCATGTCAGCTACCGCTACTGCGGCGCGGAGGCGGAGACGCTGCGCGATGTCAGCTTCCGCCTGGCGGCGGGCGAGAAGATCGCCCTTGTCGGTGTGAACGGCGCAGGCAAGACGACGATCGTGAAGCTGATGGCAGGGCTGTATCTCCCGACATCGGGCACCGTGTATGTCAACGGTGTCAGCACGAGGGATCTGGACAGGAAAAGCTATTTTGCCAAGCAGGCGGCTATCTTTCAGGAGCCGTTTCAGACTTCCTACAGTATCGGTGAAAATATCGCGCTGGCGGAGACGTACGACCGCGAGAAAATGTGGAAGGTGCTCGCGCAGGCAGGGTTTGACCAGAAGGTCAGAGGCCTGGCAGGACAGCTCGATACTCATCTGGGCAAGGACATCGTGCCGGACGGCATAGGGCTTTCCGGCGGGGAGCAGCAGAAACTTCTGCTGGCGCGGGCGCTTTACCGCGATGCGTCGCTCGTCATGCTCGATGAGCCCACAGCGGCGCTGGATGCGCTGGCGGAGACGGAGATCTACGAGAAGTATCAGACCCTGCTGCGGGGGAAAAGCGTGCTCTTCATCTCGCACAGGCTTGCCTCCACCCGGTTCTGCGACAGGATCATACTGTTGTCCGAGGGGTGTGTCGTAGAGCAGGGGACGCACGAGCAACTGATGCGGAAGCAGGGCGCATATCACGAAATGTTCCAGGTGCAGAGCAGATACTATCAGGATGCCGGGCAGGGGGCTGAAAAACCGGACGGATCAATTTCGTAGAAGGGGATCATAAAAGGGAATCATAAAAGGGGATCAGAGGAGGCGTATCATGAAGAAAAATATGACGATACAGGAAATGTGGCACTATATCATATTTCAGACAAAAGGCTACAGGACGATCAAGGCGGCGATCGTGATCGGTGCACTGACCGCGGCGGCAGTGCCCTATGTAAACAATATCTTTTACGCGGGGATACTGGACCGCCTGGTGCTCGCAGAATATGACACGGCTGTCATATATGTGGTGTGGATGGTGTCCGCGGCGCTTGTCCTGAAACTCGCCGCAAAGGGCTGTGAGCGGATCGTGGCTCACTACTGCAAGCCGTGTGCGGACGAGATCAAGAAAAGGACTGCGCGGAAGGCATTTACCATGGAGTATGAGATGATCGACCGGACAGAGACGCTGGAGGCGTTCCGCAGGGTGCGCGCAGGCGAGATCGGGATGGGCGGCGTGGAGCGTCAGCTGCAGACGATATACGACTTTTTCCGGGAGCTTACGGGAATCGTCTTCGCGTGCGGTTTTGTGCTGGTGCTCTTTGCAAGGACGGACAGTGACAAGGAGAATATGGCGGTGTCGGTGTTTCTGGCGGCACTGATGATCGCCGCGTTTGCGGTCGTGTTTGTGCTGAGCAATCATTTTTCGAAAAAAGAGGGCGAGGTAATGGTGGAGACAGCGCTGAAAAACGAGCATGTCAACACGCTGTCGGCGTATCTGCTGAACCTGATCAACAAGGAAACGTATGTGAAGGATATCCGGCTTTTCGGTCTGAAAGACTACCTGTACAAAAAGACAGAGGTGTTCCGCACGGTGGGGAGGATGTACACGGAGCAGGGATGTTACAGCGGCAGGTGCCGTGCTGTGCCGACCTTTGCCGCGCAGATGTTTGCGGCTGTCACGTATATCTGCATCGCGGCAAAAGCGATCGCGGGCAGCATCACGATCGGCGAAGTGACCATGTACGCCGGGGCAGTCATCACGATGGTCGCGGGCGTTCAGAATCTGCTTGGCAAGTATCATGATATCAATTATATGAACGAGTACCTGACCACCTACGAGACGTTCATCACGCGCCCGGACATGCATTACGACGGCACGCTGCCGATCGAGAAGCGCGACGACAACGCGTACAGGCTCGAGCTGTTCCACGTCAGTTTCCGCTATCCGGGGACGGATCAGGACATCCTGAAAGACGTGTCCATGACCTTCCGGGTCGGGGAGAAACTTGCGCTCGTGGGCATGAACGGCGCGGGAAAGACGACGCTGATCAAACTTTTGTGCCGCTTATATGAGCCGACGGAGGGGGAGATCCGGCTAAACGGCATCAATATCGAGAAATACGATTACAAGGAGTATGTCAGGATCTTTTCCGTGGTTTTTCAGGATTTCAGGCTGTATGATTTTCCGCTCGATGAGAATATCGCTTCCGGCAGCGAGATCGACGGGGAGCGCCTTGCGCGCGCGCTGAAACTTGCCGGGATCTGGGAGCGCGTGCAGGAGCTGCCGCAGAAGGAGCGGACGCTGCTCGGGCACGAGAACGGTCAGGGCGTGCTGCTCTCGGGCGGCGAGGCACAGAAGGCAGCGATCGCGCGGGCACTGTACAAGGACGCACCGTTTATCATACTCGACGAGCCCACGGCGGCGCTCGATCCGATCGCGGAGGCGGAGATCTATGAGAACTTTAACACGCTGATCCGGAACAAGACGGCGATCTACATCTCACACCGCATGAGCAGCTGCAAGTTCTGTGACCGCATCGTGGTGCTCGGCGGCGGTCAGATCCTCGAGGAGGGGAACCACGAGACACTCCTGGCGGAAAAGGGAACGTACTACAGACTGTACAGCGCGCAGGAGGCGTACTATAAAAATTGAATTTTCGGCGTCTGCCGATCAATCGTACATCTCACAGATAAATTTGAAATCCGCCGTTTTTGGCAGCAGCGGCACTGCTTTCTCCCTGATGCGCTCTTCCATGAGGTCAACGGTGTACTGGAAATAATTAAATTCGCCGTCGGCGGCGCAGGCAGTGAGGATGTGGAACGCTTCATTATCACCTTCATAACAATAGTCAAAAGGATAATCACCAGGGGAGTCAACGATGTCCTTATTGTCTGGGTACTCTTTTTCGATTGCCTCTTTCTGGGCGGCAGTGCCGATCTTGGCGTGAAAGTCATAAGCGTCGCCGTCACAGAAATATTCCACAAAAAGTCTGGCGGCGACGTCTTTGAATGCGCATATCTGCTCCACGATCGCATCGGCGTTTCGGACCGCAAAGTTTTTGAGTTCCTGTTTCGCATGTCCGGAGTCCGTGTAATGGACATACAGAAACAGCTCCCGGTCATTGAGCCGTGCAGTGATCTTCTGCAGTGTACCATCCTGATCGTAAGTGACATTCAGCGTTTCGATAAGTTCCTTGTCCGAGATCTGATAAAGCGAGATCTCACGGCAGTCTTCTAGGTTTGGAACCGTGTAAGTGAGGATCTGATACTGATCATCGTAATCGAAAAAGATCCCTTCCTCGATGTCTTCGTGGAGGTCCTCGTGGGTGTAGGTGCCTTCCCTGTAACTGGTCGGGATAGAACATAAGTACTCCATTTGCAAAACCGTCCTTTCTCTGTGACTCAATAAATTTGATTTTGGTTTTATCATAGCACATAATGGTATGTACTACAAGTGTAGAAAGCCGGCAGTATACATTAAACGTTACAGTTCAGCCCAAAGCATAGTGGTTGAGATGCATCAAGCCACGGTACGTGGCTTTGACATCCGCGAAGCGGTTTTTGCATGGCTTCATGCTTGTAACAGGAAGCCGAAGGCTGAACTGTTACCATTAAACAGATGGAAAACGGATCTGAGACTGATGCGGCGAAAAGGAGAACTCATGTCGTGATGCAATTATGATGCAATTACGATACAATTATGATGCCGCCATCTGCTAAAATGATGTGTTGAAACTGATAGTTACACATACTTAGGAACTGTTCAAAAAGCGATGGGGGTTCAAACATGGGAGCAAAACAGAAGAAAAAAAAGCAGATCGGGATCAGGATCGGAGTGGCAGCAGTGACGGCAGCGGCTTTGGTGGCAGGAGGATATCTGACAGTCCGCGGCAGTGTACCGAAAGGGTACCAGGATTATACAGTTCAAAAACAGCAGTACTATGTGGAGTATTCCGATGCATATGACTATTGGGATGTGGTCACGGTGGAGTATCCGGTACTGTACGATATTGAGGGGGATCAGACGGAGGGTATCAACGAACTGTTGTACGATACGGCGATGCAAAAGGTGAATTACTGGCATCTGACACCGAACGAGGATGTAAAAACGCTGCAGGAGAAGTACCAGATCTACAGCAGTGATGTGCGCTGTGAGGTTCCGTATCACAGTCAGTATCTGATGAGTGTGCATTATCGGGAGACTTATGCGCCGATCTCCCCTGTCAACTATATCCATAAGACACAGCGCAGTGCAAATATCAATCTGATGACCGGCGGATCATACGCGCTCACAGATATTTTGCAGATCAATGATGATTTTATGGCACTCTGGTGCAGACAGGTCGCGTCCGAGGGAACATATGGCGATCTGATCATCGATGATGCGGATACCCGGGACACGTTTCTGTCCTGGTTTCTTGACGAGGACGAGGAGGCGGGGGAGTACTATATGTTTACGCCGTTCTTTTACATAGATGAGAACAAGGATTTTGTGATCGGACTTTCCTATGACCCGAAACCAAACAAGGTGATCGAACAGCTGCCGATGGAGAATAGTTTCATAGGACATTTTGCGAGCGCGGATCTCGAGCCGTACCGGACGGAGTCGGAATTCTGGGACTGGTATGAGCGGTCATCGAGCGCCGGTAAAGTGATGGGATGTATTGATTTGAAGGAAAATCTCTGGCTGGGAAAGGATGCGGCAGTATGGGACTATCTCGAAGAAAACGACAGATAAAAAAGGGATTTGCATGTATCTTTGCGGGACTGTTGATCTTGGGAAATACAGTGCAGGTGTCCGCAGAAGAAACATATCGGATATCGTATGAAGTACCGCCAAAGGAGCGCGATGACTATACGATCGTCACAGAGGATCTCGGGGTTTATGAGGTCTGTGAGGGGGACAGCCTGTGGCGCATCTCGGAAAAACTGTTGGGGGACGGAGGTCAGTACATGCAGCTAGCCAGAGAGAATGCAGATGTGATCTCGGATCCTGATTTGATCTATCCGCAGATGTATCTGCAGGTCAGCCGGAACGTGTATGTCAAAAAGCGGACCGGCGCCAATGGGATCAGGACACCGGAGTATCGTTTTGGGACGCCGGATGGGTGGCGCTTTGGAATCCTGGGATCCGGTGACGTCTATGCAAACTGTGCGCTCATGGGAAGCGGCTTCTCCAATGTCATCTGTCTGCTGCGTGACAAAGAACAGTCCGGCGTGAAAGCATTGTCGGACTGGGAGAAGAGCAAACAGACGATCGAGGAGTATGTCAGGGGCAGCTATGCGGGCAAGATTGCGGATCTGGAGTTCCATGATTATCAGTCGGCGGACGGGAGGGTGCTGCGTCTGTTTTCCTATGTATATACGATCGACGGTGCGGATTATGGATACCGCGGAGAGCTGGACATCCATGTGTGTCAGGGGATCTGCCAGACAGAACATATCCAGGCAGAATTTACAGGGATGGATACGGAGGAAGACATACGGGATATCGTCCTCTATATGCTCGCAAGCTTTGAGGAATTTCCGGGCACCATGTCAGTCAATGGCTACAATGTGTCAGTTGCGCCTGACAGGCCGTGGGCGCTTGGCGGGATCTGCAATTCGTTTGCGTGGGTTGATCAGTATTATGATGCAGTGTTTGGTGAGATCGCTGAGAAAGAAAAACCAGCGCAAGAAAAGACTGCGCGTGAACGGATCCTCGGATTGTGAAAATTGAATAAGTTTCGTGTTCAAAAATGGATAATTTAACGAAAAGGATCGAAACGAAAAAAATGTATTGCAAAAAAAGCAAAAACCATTATAATTTAGATATGATTAAACTGCTTCAATTTTCATAAAAACAAAATGTGCGTCATACACCCCGGTCAGTGAAGCGGCTGGCTTTGAAGCGCAGCAGAACAGGAGGAATACAAGAAGTGGATACACAGTTAAAATACAATGAACCCTGGATATTGCAGAGGGCAGATCCGTTCATTTGCAGGCAGAACAACGGCAAATATTATTTTACGGCTTCCGTTCCGGCTTATGACAGGATCGTACTGCGGTGCGCGGATACGCTTGCGGGGATCGCGGGCGCTGAGGAAGTGACGATCTGGCACAAGCACGAGTCGGGGATCATGAGCGAGCATATCTGGGCGCCGGAACTTCATTATCTGGATGGAAAATGGTACATCTATTTTGCGGGCGGAGAGAAGGAGAATATATGGAATATACGTCCGTACGTGCTGGAGTGCGCGGATGCCGATCCGATGACAGGCACATGGAAAGAGCTTGGAAAGATGCAGTGTGCGGACGATGACGAGTTCTCATTCCGCGCTTTTTCGCTGGATGCTACAGTGTTTGAGGACAGCGGAAAACGCTATTATGTGTGGGCGGAGAAAGTCGGTGTGGGCAGGCAGATCTCCAATCTGTACATCGCCGAGATGGAGACACCCGGCAAGCTAAAGACCGTCCAGGTGCTGCTGACCACACCCGACTACGACTGGGAGAGAGTCGGATTCTGGGTGAACGAGGGGCCGGCAGTGCTCAAGCGCGACGGAAAGATCTTCCTGACATACTCCGCGAGCGAGACAGGCGCGCCCTACTGCATGGGGATGCTCACGGCGGAGAGCGGAACAGACCTGCTCGATCCGCTGTCGTGGAAAAAGGAGCGGTATCCGGTGCTGGCTTCCGATCCTTCGATCGAGGTGTACGGACCGGGGCACAATTCCTTCACAGTGGACGAGGAGGGCAATGATATCCTTGTGTACCATGCCCGCAAAGAGAGTGTGATCGAGGGAGATCCGCTCTACAATCCAAACAGGCACACGATGCTCATGAAGATCAAGTGGGAAAATGGCAGACCTGTATTTGATTACAAATAGATCCAAAGCGGCGCAGTAGTTACAGGACACTGCACGGTTATATTATAATAGGAGGCATTTTTTAATATGGCAAAACTTTACATCAATGAAAAAAACAAAAAGGGGCACATCAACGCGGAGATCTACGGCAACTTCTCGGAGCATCTCGGGCGCTGCATCTACGAGGGGCTCTATGTGGGCGAGGACTCCGAGATACCCAATACAAACGGGATGCGCAATGATGTCGTGGCAGCGCTGCGCGAGATGAAGCTGCCGGTGCTGCGCTGGCCGGGCGGCTGCTTTGCGGACGAATACCACTGGAAGGACGGCATCGGTCCGAAGGAATCCAGAAAGAAAATGATCAACACAAACTGGGGCGGAGTGACGGAGGATAACAGCTTTGGCACCCATGAGTTCTTTGAGTTGTGCGAGCAGATTGGCTGCAAGACGTACATCAACGGCAATGTCGGCAGCGGAACGGTGCAGGAGATGTCCGAGTGGGTGGAGTACATGACGTTTGACGGCGTATCGCCCATGGCAGAGCTCAGGAAACAGAACGGTCATGAGAAGGCGTGGCATGTTGATTACTTCGGCGTGGGCAATGAAAACTGGGGATGCGGCGGAAACATGACGCCGGGTTACTACGCTAATTTATATAGAAGATACCAGACGTTTATCAGGAATTACAAAAAAGATCATCAGATCTTCAAGATCTGCGGCGGTCCCAATGTGAACGATATCTACTGGACGGAGGAAGTGTTAAAGACGTGTTATGAGAATGCGCCGAAGGGAGCGCACGGCTTTATGGACGGGCTGTCACTGCACTATTACACGCATCCAGGCGGATGGGACAACAAGGGCAGCGCTACGGAGTTTGACGAGAAGACCTGGTATCAGACACTCTACAAGGCGCTTTATATAGAGGATCTGATCAAGATGCACACTGCGATCATGGATCGGTATGATCCCGAGAAGAAGATCGGACTGATCTGCGACGAGTGGGGTACGTGGTTTGACTGCGAGCCGGGGACGAATCCGGGATTCCTGTACCAGCAGAATACCATGCGCGACGCGCTCGTGGCAGGGCTCTCGCTCAACATATTCAACAAGCACTGCGACCGCGTGAAGATGGCGAACATCGCGCAGCTGATCAATGTGCTGCAGGCGGTCATCCTCACGGACGGACCCAGGATGCTGCTCACACCGACTTACCATGTATTCCATATGTACAAGTATCACCAGGATGCGGAGCTCGTGGAGAGCTACATTGACGGTGCGAAGGAGATCGGTATGGATGCCGACTATAAGGTTCCCAACCTTCAGGAGTCTGTATCCATTGACAAGGACGGCGTTGTGACGATCACCCTGAACAACCTTTCTGTCACGGACAGCGAGGATGTGCAGATCGCTTTTGCAGAGCTTCTGCCGAGCGAGGTGACGGCGGCGATCGTCACGAACAAGATGAACGCGTACAACACATTTGACAATCCCGACAATGTGAAGGAAGTCGAGTTCAACGATTTCAAGGTGATCGACAAGGGGATCCTGTTTACGATGCCTGCGTGCAGTGTCGTACAGTTCCGTGTCAGGAAATATGACAGCGGCATGCTATAATTTTAAAATAAGAAAACGATCATACATGGAGGGGATGTCCTTGGAGACAAACAAACAAGCAGGAAACAAAAAGCACTGTCTCAAGTGTCTCCTGCGCGAGATGGACAAGGAAGCCTACATGGATAATCTATACGACTACATCCAGAGACTGGATGAGGAGATCAAAGCTGACCAGGCGCTCTATGAAGAGCGCCTGTCTGTCTGTAAGGCGTGTGATTATCTCGAGGCGGGCATGTGCAGGGCGTGCGGGTGTTTCGTGGAGCTGCGCGCAGTGATCAAAAACAATGTGTGTTCTTATGGGAAGTGGTGACATTTGTGCTGTATGCAATGCACGCTGCAGGCTGCTGTTCACGCTTTCATTGCATCAAATTATATCAGAATCAGCTCAGAGGGCACGTTTTTGCCAAAAACAGATCACTTGCATATCTGCGGCAGATAGTGTAGACTGTAAGAGTAGGAAGTTTGAAAATAGTCCTTTATTTGGAGGGAAAGATGCAAAAAAAGCGAATCAGGACATTACATACGATCATTATACTACTTATTATCATAACGATTATTTCACTGACATTTGCAGGGATAATGGGAGCATTGTATCTGAGGGAAGTCAGGGAGGGAGGCGGTCTGCGGGGAAAGAGCGATCAGTTGATGGCAGATCAGGCGCTTCCTGTGCTCTCGGTGGATGTTGAGAACAGCGCGACTGGCGACCAGGAGCCAGGAATGGAAGGGCAGGATGCGGAGTCTGCCCAGGGGATTGCGGCAGCCGGGGAAGATGGTTCGCTGAACTTGGACGATGCAAGTATCGCAGCGCTCATGCAGTCAAAGGAAGCGGAGGTGGAACAGTCCATCAAGAACCGAATGAAGGAACTCGTGACAGGGGAGGACGGAAGCCCGCTCAAGATGCTCCGATCTTTTTTTCCGGAAAACCTGATCTACAGCTATGAGGAGGAGTATGTGTTTGCGCCGGTCCTCGAGAGTGTGAACAAACATTCACTTCTCGATGAGAACTTCCAAAAGACGGAGGACGGGCTGATGCAGTATGTGGAGAACGGAACCGTCACGTCACACACAGGAATCGATGTGTCAAAATACCAGGGAGACATCGACTGGACAGCTGTCAAGGCGGATGGGATTGAGTACGCCTTTATCCGGTTAGGGATCAGGGGATACGAGTCCGGCAAGATCGTGGTCGATGAATATTATGAGGATAATATGAAAGGCGCAAATGCTGCCGGAGTGAAGGCGGGCGTATATTTTTTCACGCAGGCAGTCACGGTTGAGGAGGCAAAGGAGGAGGCGGAGTTTGTTATCCAGAATCTTGCAGGCTATGACGTGGCTTGTCCGGTCGTGTTTGATGTGGAGCGCATCTCCGGCGGCAAGGGGCGTGCGGATCAGCTCACCCAGGAACAGCGCACAGACATCACGGTCGCTTTCTGCGAAGCCATCAAGGCGGCAGGCTACACGCCGATGATCTATGGCAATGTTGTCTGTTTTACAAGGCTGCTCGACATGACAAGGCTCAATGACTATGAAAAATGGTATGCATTTTATGACGATTATATGTATATCCCGTACGATGTGAGCTGCTGGCAGTATACCGAGAAAGGGAATGTGGACGGGATACCGAACAATGTGGATTTGAATATATCTTTTAAGATGTGGTAGGAGGCAGTGACATGGCATTTTTTAATAAGAAGAAGCAGAAAGAGCGGAATGAGATCGAAAACAGGGAGTTGAAGGAAAACCTTGCCAATACAGCGCTGGGACTGCTGCAGGAGGGCGAGGACTACGGGCAGCTCGCGCATACGACTTGCGAGTTTGGGTATCTGTTTGACATTGACGGACATGGGATAGAGGCATTATTCAAGATCACCACAGATCGGGGGACACATTATTTTGCCGCGCAGGGCGACAAACTCATGAGGCTGCAGTTTAATGACCAGCTGTATCAAAATACGGTAGATACCTTTTTGAGTATGCACCAATAGGGCATTGAAGGCATTGAAATAGAAGGAGGTGCACATATGAGCAGGGCGATCGAAACATTGCAGAAAATGATCGACGAGAGCAGCAAGATCGTCTTTTTCGGTGGAGCAGGCGTGTCCACCGAGAGCGGGATCCCTGACTTTCGGAGCGTCGATGGGCTCTATAACCAGAAGTACGACTATCCGCCGGAGACCATACTGAGCCATACGTTTTACGTGAAGAGGCCAGATGAGTTTTTCCGGTTTTACCGCGATAAGATGCTCTGCCTCGACGCGAAGCCAAACACCGCGCACAGTGTCCTGGCGAAGCTCGAGGAGAAGGGGAAACTCACAGCGGTCGTGACACAGAACATAGACGGTCTGCATCAGGCGGCAGGGAGCAGAAAAGTGTTGGAGCTCCACGGCAGTGTTCTGCGCAATTACTGTGAAAAGTGCCGCAAGTTTCACGCGGTGGAGGATATCGTGAACAGTACTGGCGTTCCTGCGTGCGCGTGCGGCGGCAGGATCAAGCCGGATGTGGTACTGTATGAGGAGGGACTCGACCAGAACACGCTGCAGGAGGCGGTGCGCGTCATCAGCGAGGCGGATATGCTGATCATCGGCGGGACATCGCTTGCCGTGTACCCGGCGGCTGGGCTGATCGATTACTATCAGGGAAACAGGCTTGTGCTGGTCAATAAGACACCCACGCAGAGGGATACCGAGGCTGACTTAGTCATCACAGGAAGCATCGGGGAAGTGTTCTCGCAGCTCGATCTGCATGACTGAGAAATACGGAAAAGTGAGATAGGCTATGGGATTTGAATATGAAGTCGGCGATATCGTCAAATTAAAAAAGCCGCACCCCTGCGGAAGCCCGGAGTGGGAGATCCTGCGTGTGGGTGCAGATTTTCGGCTGAAATGTATGGGATGCGGTCATCAGGTCATGCTCCCAAGGCGTCAGGTGGAGAAGGGGACGAAGGGATTGAGAAAAAAAGAATAAAAGTTTGTCAAAATGACTTGCAAATTTAGGAAAAATATAGTATCATATAGTTTCGTGATATATAAATCCTTGCTTCTTCCCAGGGAAGAGGCCAGAGACCAAAAGGAGGTAACAAGATGAACAAGTATGAATTAGCCGTTGTTGTCAGCGCAAAGCTTGAGGACGATGAGAGAGCAGCCACCATTGAGAAGGTGAAAAATATGATCACCAAACATGGCGGCACGATCACAAACGTGGACGAGTGGGGCAAGAAGAGACTTGCTTATGAGGTGCGCAAGATGAGGGAAGCTTTCTATTATTTCATTCAGTTTGATGGCGAAGCGACTGTTCCGGCAGAGATCGAGTCAAGGATCCGTCTCATGGAGAACGTTGTCAGATATTTGTGCGTTAGACAGGACGAGGAATAGAATACGCAAGGCGTATAATGGAGAAATTTTATATATGAATAAAGTAGTTTTAATGGGACGTTTAACAAGGGATCCTGAGGTGAGGTACACACAGGGTGAGAACCAGATGGCAATCGCAAGATACACGCTTGCAGTGGACAGGAGATTCAACCGCGGAAACAGCAATGATGAGAACACAGCGGATTTTATTCCGTGTGTCGCTTTCAATAAGGCGGGCGAGTTTGCGGAAAAATACTTCCGTAAAGGGACGAAGATTGCCGTATCTGGACGTATCCAGACAGGAAGCTATACGAACAAAGATGGTGTGAAGGTTTATACCACAGAAGTCATTGTTGACGATCAGGAATTTGCTGAGAGCAAGAACAATAGCAGCTCCGACGGCGGTTATGGAAACAGCAATTACGGGGGCGGCTTTGGAGGTGCGAACAGCCAGCCGGCGGCGCCGATGGCAGCAGGTGACGGCTTCATGAACATTCCGGATGGAATCGATGAGGAGTTGCCGTTTAATTAAGATCTGTTTTTAGCGTTTTAGAGATTGAAAGAATAGGGGGCTTTATCATGGCTTTTAATAAAACTGAAAAAGCTGATTCTCCGATGAAGAGAAGAGGCGGAATCCGTAGAAGAAAGAAAGTTTGCGTATTTTGCGGCAAGGACAATGTGATCGATTATAAGGATACGGCGAAGTTAAAGAGATACGTGTCTGAGAGAGGCAAGATCCTTCCAAGGCGTATCACAGGAAACTGCGCAAAGCATCAGAGGGCGCTCACGGTGGCGATCAAGAGAGCACGCCATGTTGCATTGATGCCTTACACGATCGATTAAGGATTGGGAACCAATGAACTGATAAGCGGTTTATTGGTTCTTTTTATGCGCAGGGGTGCGTAGGGAAATTAGCAGCTTTGCTGCACGCACCCCGCGCGCGAGTAGTGGAGAAGTTCATTCCCCTACTCGATTGCGCAGGGGTGCGTTTAGAATAGTGAAAGAGAGGTATAAAAATGGCGTATTCAAAGGTGGTAGAAAATTTTTTGAGATATGTGAAGATTGACACACAGTCATCCGAGGAGACATCGGACAGGGTTCCCTCCACAGAGAAACAGCGGAATCTGGCAAAAATGTTGTGTCAGGAACTGACAGAGCTTGGCGCAAAGCAGGTGCGCTATGACGAGGAGCACAGTTATGTCTATGCAGTCATTCCGTCCAATATGGATCAGCCGGACACGGCAGAAGTGCCGGCAGTCGGTTTTATCGCACATATGGACACTGCGCCTGCGGTGAGTGGGAAGCATGTCAATCCGAGAGTGATCGACGATTATGATGGGAAGGATATTGTTCTGGATCCGGAAGCCAATATAGTCACTTATGTAGCTGATTTTCCGGTACTGAGGAGCTGCAGGGGAAAGCGTCTGATCGTGACAGACGGAAATACACTTCTCGGAGGGGACGATAAGGCTGGGGTAGCGGAGATCATGGCTATGGCAGAGCACCTTTTGACGCACCCTGAGATAAAGCATGGAAAGGTCTGCATCGGGTTTACGCCCGACGAGGAAGTCGGAAACGGTGTTGCGTATTTTGATATCAAGGGTTTCGGGGCGGATCATGCCTACACGGTGGACGGCGGTATGCTCGGGGATATGAGCTACGAGTGCTTTCACGCGGCGGGGGCGGTGCTCACGGTCACAGGAAAAAGTGTGCACCCGGGATATGCCAAGAATATTATGAGAAATGCCATTAAACTGGCGTACGAATTTCAGGGTGCGCTTCCCGATGAATGTCCCGAGAACACGGAGGGATATGAGGGTTTTTATCATGTGGATAATATGAGGGGAAACGTGGAAAAAGCTGTCGCAGATTACATTATAAGGGATCATGACAGAACGAAGTTCGAGGAGAGAAAGGCAGTATTTGTAAGAACAGCAGAAGAACTGAACGAGAAATACGGAGAAGGTACTTTCAAGGTGGAGATGTCTGATTCCTACAGCAATATGCGCGAGATGATCGAGAAAAAAATGTATATTGTTGACAATGCAGCTGAGGCGATGAGACGGGCAGGTGTGGAGCCGGTGATCTCGGCAATAAGAGGTGGTACGGATGGGGCAAGATTGTCCTTTGAAGGGCTTTTGTGCCCAAACATTTGTACCGGATCGGAGGGGCATCACGGCAGAAATGAGTTTGCCTGTATCGAAGACATGGAGAAGATCGTTGAAATCTTACTGAATATCGTAGCTATCACGGCAGGAGCATAACAGGATTTTATCCTTTGCGACGTTAAGAGACAAAATCTGCTATGGAACTTTTTCAAAAATAATGGTATACTATCTATGGACACAAACGCATAAGGAGATTTAATTACAATTTTTTCGTATCCCGAAGTGCATTTACGGTTACTTTCCCCTCCCCGTCAATGAGGAGGGGATCGGGAGGTATTATACATGAGGCAAAAAGTGAAAATAAAGGGACACCTGAAATCATATCTTCAGACCACACTGATCTTGGGAATATTGTTGGCTTTAGTGAACATTGGAATCTACTTTTTGAACATAAAGGCAGGTATCTGTGTTTCAGGGTTTTTGTTGATCTACCTGATTACTATGTCTACTCTATTATATAGAAATAAGTCCATTATTATGAATGAATTTATCAGTTTTGCAACGCAGTATGGTCAGATCCAGAGAACCTTGCTGCGCGACCTGGAGCTTCCCCATGTGCTTATGGATGATGATGGCAGGATCATTTGGATGAATGCAGCTTTTGAGCAGGTGATACATAAGGAAAAAGGTTACAGGAAGCCGATCTCGACAGTGTTTTCTTTTGTCACAAAGGACAAGCTGGAGTTTGAGCAGGATGCTGAGATGGAGATCGCTTATGAGGAGCATGAGTACATTTTTAAGATGAAGCGCATCTCGATCAAGGAGGTTCTCGATAACAGTGAAGTGGTCGAGAGTGCCGGTAATGAGAATTTTCTGATCGCGGGTTATCTCTTTGATGAAACGGCATTGAAACACGCGCTTCGAGAGCGCGACGAACAGAGCCTTGCAGTCGGTATGCTCTATATTGACAATTACGATGAAGCACTAGAGAGCGTGGAGGATGTCAGAAGATCGCTGCTGATGGCGTTGATCGACAGGAAGATCAACAAGTATATCGCGACGATCGATGGTATTGTGAGAAAGACTGAGAAGGATAAATATCTGATCATCATGCGCAAAAAGGCACTGATGAACCTGAAGGAATCGCGGTTTGAACTGTTAGAGGATGTCAAGACAGTGAATATCGGAAATGAGATGGCTGTGACAGTGAGTATCGGTGTGGGTGTTGATGCGCCTACATATGCCCAGAACGCTGAGTTTGCGCGGACTGCGATCGACCTTGCGCTGGGGCGGGGCGGCGATCAGGCGGTGGTGAAGTCTCCGGACTCTATTGTCTACTATGGCGGAAAGAGCCAGCAGATCGAGAAGAATACGCGTGTGAAGGCGCGCGTCAAAGCAAATGCCCTCCAGGAAATCATCACCAGCAAGGACAAAGTGCTGATCATGGGGCACCGGCTGGCGGATGCGGATGCTTTCGGTGCGGCGGTAGGGATCAGTTGTATTGCGAGAGCGCTTGGCAGAAAAACGCACATTGTCATCAATGATGTAACGACTTCGCTGAAACCGCTGGTGGAGCTTTTCCGGGACAGGAATATCTATGAAGAAGATTTTATCATAGGCAGTACAGAGGCTCTGGAAATAGCTGACAACAGTACAGTGCTGGTCGTTGTAGATGTCAACAAACCGAGCATTACAGAGTGCTCGGATCTGATCAGAAGCTGCCGGACTGTTGTGGTGCTGGATCATCACAGGCAGGGATCCGAGGTCATAGAGAATGCGACACTCTCCTATGTGGAGCCCTACGCATCGAGCACGTGTGAGATGGTGGCGGAGGTCGTGCAGTATATAGCAGGTACTGTCAAGGTGCGCAGCAATGAGGCGGATTGTATGTATTCCGGTATTATGGTGGACACAAACAATTTTACGGCAAAAACAGGCGTTCGGACATTTGAGGCAGCAGCATTCCTGCGAAGGTGCGGGGCTGATGTTACGAGGGTCAGAAAGATGTTCCGGGACGGTGCGCAGGAGTACAAGGCAAAGGCGGAGACCGTGCGGAATGCCGAGATCTATAAAAATGCTTATGCTATGGGGATCTGCCCGTCGGAGGGGCTCGACAGCCCGACGGAGATCGGCGCCCAGGCTGCCAATGAGCTGCTTGGCATCAATGGCATCAAGGCAAGCTTTGTGGTGACAGAGTACAATGGCAAGATTTATATCTCTGCGAGATCGATCGATGAGGTCAATGTACAGATCATCATGGAGCGGCTCGGGGGAGGCGGTCACATGAATATTGCAGGTGCGCAGCTGACGGACACAACGCCGGAACGGGCGGTGTTCGTTGTGAAAGAGACGCTGAACCAAATGCTGGAAGAGGGGGCAATATAGGGTTCGCAATACATTACGGAAAGGACAAAATATCATGAAAGTAATATTGTTGGAAGATGTAAAATCTGTAGGAAAAAAGGGCGATCTGGTAGAGATAAAGGAAGGTTATGCCAAGAATTTTATCATTCCTAAGAAATTGGGAGTGGAGGCGACCGATGCAAACAGGAATACGTTGAAGCTTCAGAAGCAGAACCAGGAGAAGATCGCGAAGGAACAGCTTGAGGCTGCACAGGCGCTGGCGGTGGAGATCGAGCAGCTGACAGTCAAGATGGAGATCAAGGGCGGTGAGGGCGGTAAGACGTTCGGTTCCGTGTCCTCAAAGGAGATCGCAAAGGCGGTGTCAGACCAGTTTGGCAAGGAGATTGACAAGAAGAAGATACAACTCAGTGAGGCGATCAAGGTCGCTGGAATACATGAGGTCACAGTGAAGCTGCACCCCAAAGTATCCGCAAAGCTTAAAGTGCATGTGGAGACAGTATAGTATTCTGTGTGTTTTGAAAGGGGATATCGAGCGCAATGCCGGAAATGGATGAGGCGGTTTTAAAGAGAGTCCTGCCTCACAGCATCGAGGCGGAACAGTCAGTTATCGGTTCTATGCTGATGGATCAGGAGGCAATCACCATAGCGAGTGAGCGGATCACCGGTGATGATTTTTATGCAAAGCAGTATGGCATTCTTTTTGATGCCATGGTGGAGCTCAACGATGGGGGAAAACCAGTTGATCTTGTGACATTGCAGGAGCGGCTCAAGGAAAAGGGGACGCCGCCTGAGATATACAGTCTGGAGTACATAAGAGATGTCATGGCAGCTGTGCCGACCTCGGCGAATATCAAGCATTATGCCAATATTGTGGCGGAGAAAGCTGTTTTGAGAAAGTTGATCCGCGTCAACGAAGAGATCGCGAATACCTGTTACGCGCAGAACGATTCGCTGGAGTCTATACTGGAGACTTCTGAGAAAAGTATCTTTGATATCATACAGAAGCGCAACAGCGGAGATTTTGTACCGATCAGGCAGGTTGTAATGAACGCGATGAACCTGATCGAGGAGGCGTCAAAGAACAAGGGAGCCGTGACAGGGATTGCGACAGGGTTTCTTGACCTTGATTACAAGACTGCGGGGATGCAGCCTTCGGATCTGATATTGATCGCAGCGCGTCCCTCGATGGGAAAGACTGCGTTCGTATTAAATATCGCACAGCATGTGGCATTCCACGACAACAAGTCAGTTGCGATCTTTTCACTGGAGATGTCCAAAGAGCAGCTGGTCAACCGTCTGCTGTCTCTGGAGTCCAAGGTGAACTCGCAGGCGATCAGAACAGGAAATATGAAGGATGATGAGTGGGAGCGTTTGATAGAGAGTGCCGATGTGATCGGGCGGTCAGGACTTTTGATCGATGATACACCGGGGATCGGCATTGGGGAACTGCGTTCTAAGTGCAGGAAGTTCAAGCTCGAGTATGATCTGCAGATGATCATTATCGACTATTTGCAGCTCATGACAGGTTCTGGCAAGAACAGTGAGTCCAGACAGCAGGAGATTTCAGAGATATCAAGGTCGCTGAAAGCTTTGGCGCGTGAGCTGCATGTACCTGTGATAGCACTTTCCCAGCTGTCACGTGCTGTGGAACAAAGACCGGACCACAGGCCGATGCTCTCTGATCTGAGAGAGTCGGGGGCGATCGAGCAGGATGCTGACGTTGTCATGTTTATCTATCGCGATGACTATTACAATAAAGATACAGAGTTGAAGAATGTGGCAGAGATCATTATTGCGAAGCAGAGAAATGGTGCGATCGGCACAATCAATCTGGCATGGCTGCCCGATTATACGCAGTTTGCAAATTTAGCAAAATAACGATTTACTTTTACAGAAGAGGACAGGGTGAGAACCGGTCCTCTTTTGTTCCCTATTAATGACAAGAAAGGAGTTTTCAAGTGGTAAAGGAAAAGTATTTGATCAATGAGGCTGCAAAGGAAGTACATGTGGAATCACATGTATTAAGGTACTGGGAGGAGGAGCTGTCACTGCCGATCAAGAGAAATGAGCAGGGGCACAGAATCTATACGCAGGAGGATATTGACAGGTTTGTCGTGATCAAGGATCTGAAAGATCAGGGATTGCAGTTAAAGGCAGTGAAGATCGTACTGGATCAGATACATAGTGATAATGGAGGCGGGGAGGATATGAGAGCAGACAATCCATTTGCACAAAAGCAGTTGACAAAGATAACAAAATCAGGGGAGGCAAAAATGGCAGCGATCAAGAATCCAGAGGATGTAAAGTGGAATGAGCGGTTTAACAAAAAGCATGAGACAATAGCAAATGCTTCGAATACAGATGATAACAGTGACAGTTCTGACACAGACGGCAGAGCAGAGCGGGGGAACATGATAGAGATCAAGGAAATGAGATCCTTGGATGACAGGACTGATTATTCGAGGGATAACCGACTGCCGGAGGCAGGGCAGGCACAGACATTGAGACTGCAGTATCTGTTTCAGAAACTGATCAAGGATGCGGTGGCTGCCAACAATAAAGAAATGTCAGACCAGCTGGTTGAACGTATCACTGAGAATGTGAAGGGGGATCTGTGCAAGGAGCTGGACTATCAGTTCCGGCTTATGGAAGAGCGCGATGAGGAGAGGATCAACAGCAGACACGCGTTGGAGGACCAGCGCAACGAGGAATACTATAAGCGGATAGATGAGCTGCTGAGGCAGTACAGCGGTAAGGCTGCGAAGAGAAAGGACAAGAACAAGGCTAGGGAAAAGGCGAAGGAGAAGCAGAAAGAAAAGACGATCGAATTTCCAAATTCCCAGGAGAAAGGAGAGACAAAAACAAAGAAAGAGTTTCACTTTTTTAGGAAGGCTGTCGAGGCAAAATGATAAGGAGAGCAGGATACGAAAAAGGTGTTGCAAACAAGCAGCACCTTTTCCGATATGTTAAGCTGTATATTATGCCTGATCAATAGATCCTGTAGGGCAAGCGCCTGCGCAAGAACCGCAGTCAATACACTTCTCTGCGTCAATCTCAAACTTGCCATCACCCATGCTGATCGCGCCAACCGGGCACTGGGACTCACAAGCTCCGCAGGATACACATGCATCTGAAATCTGATATGCCATAGTACAAATTCCTCCTTTTATCAATAGATTATTATGTTGTAGCAGACTGCATGACGAATGCCATGCCGCTGCATATCACAGAATGACAAATATTCAAGTATGTTTGATAAATACTTGTCAATACAGATATTTTAATATAAATTTATTCGAAATACAAGGCAAAAAGTATAAAATCTTGTAAAGTATTTCATTAAATACATGGTTTATTTCACTGGGAGGCCGCGTTTCTCCCGAATGCCGTTCAGGATATGCTGTTTCAATTCGGGAATCCTGCTCTTGTCCATCTCGGGAACGCCTTCGAGGCGGTATTTCATGCCCAGTTCATCGTACTTTTTCTTTCCCATGGTGTGATATGGGAGGACATCAAGTGCCTTGAGATTTTTAAGACCGCCGATAAAGTTCCCTAACCTGCGCAGATCGTCCGGGTCATCCGTGATACCGGGAACAACGACGTGGCGGATCCAGATCTCGACATTTTTGCGGTCCAGATACTCTGCAAAGGCGAGGATGCCGTCGTTTGGCTGCTGTACCAGATCCTTGTGTTTTTGAGGATCGATATGTTTGATATCAAGCATTACAAGATCTGTGACTTCACAGAGCTTGTCCAATTTGGCCAGCCACTCAGGATTTCCGTCTGAGCGGTATGCGATGCCGGAGCTGTCCAGACAGGTGTGTATGCCCCGCTCGTGTGCCAGCGTAAACAGTTCTAACAAAAAGTCGATCTGCATCAGCGGTTCTCCGCCGGTCACGGTGATGCCGCCGCCGTTGTAAAAGGGTTTGTTGCGCTCGTAATTTTCCAGAATTTCTTCCGGCTCCATGAGCGTGCCCGCGTTCATCTCCCATGTATCCGGATTATGACAGTACGCACATCTCATAGGACAGCCCTGCACGAACACTACATAGCGCACGCCGGGACCGTCAACTGTTCCAAAGGATTCTAAAGAGTGGATTCTTCCTTGCATAGTATCAACCTTTCCTGTATCATAAATTATCTAATATATCTATTATACCCTATTTTGGCGTGGGAGGATATAAAAAAGAAGCAATTTTGGATACTTTTTTATTTTTCAGTCTCTTTCATTTGCCCGCCACGAAGGCACTTCGATGAGGAGGGGAAGATCTTAGATTTCGGATGAACGTCCATCTACCCGGCGTGTCGGGAATATCGATGGTGAAGGATAGATCATAGATAGGGAATGAGCGCCAATCTATCCAGCGAAATGGAAATATGGATGATGAAGAATAGATCAAAGATAGGAAATGAACGTCAATCTGCCTGTCGCAATGGAAATATGGATGGTGAAGGATAGTCAAAGATAGGGAATGAACGCCAATCTATCCAGTGCAATGGAAATATGGATGATGAAGGAAAGATCAAAGATAGGGAATGAACGCCAATCTGCCCATCACAATGGAAATATCGATTAGAATGGATAGATCTAGGATTTTGCATCAGTCAAGGAAAATATGCCCAGAAGGGGTGATAGATTCATCTGCAGAGTTGATGTATTTACGGTTATCGTGGACAGTGGTAGACAAAAAAAGAAGTGTTGAAAAAGCAAGAAAACTGGTGAATAACTGACAAACAATGCAAAAACATGCAAAAAATGCTTTACAGTTGTGCAAAAAGCAAGTAGAATAGAAGTGATAAGGTTATATATGGTAGGGATTTTTCGTACCAGTTTTCAATTAATGGAGGAAGTCATTATGGAGAATAATGTCAAATGTGAGATGTCACAATCAGAGAGCCTGATCATGGATTATCTATGGAGCAATGATGGTGGAAAAGGCTTTAGTGAGATCATGGAATATCTGAATGAGGAATTGCATAAAAATTGGAAAAAGCAGACTATCAATACATTTATCAGACATTTGATCGACAAGGGATTGATATCAGCGGATGCCAGCCAGAAGAGCAGGCGTTATTCTGCAGCGTTGACACCGGCACAGTATGCGCGCGGGAAAGCCAATAAGATCCTGGCTGATTATTATGATGGGTCCATCGAAGTATTTTTATCAGCGCTCACGGGAGGAAAGCAGCTTAGCCAGAAAGCAGCGGACGAGCTGAGAGAACTGGTGGAAAGCGGTCTTTAATACAGCGGTTCTCTCGCTGTTCTTTTATCATATCAGTGGAAACTTCCCTCTGCATTGGTATCACAATCGAGTAGGGGAATGATCTTCTCCCCTGCTCGCGCGCCGGGCACCCGTCAGCGAACCGATTTATCGGTTTGATGACATTCTTCCTCTGGGTGCCCGTGTGCATAAAAAGCCCTGAGAGAACTCTCAGGGCTTTAATCGTGCATATTGTTAAATAGCCTCGTGGAATGTACGAGAGATAACATCTGCCTGCTGCTCCGGCGTCAACTTGATGAAGTTAACAGCGTATCCGGATACACGGATCGTGAGCTGAGGATAGTTCTCAGGATGCTTCTGTGCGTCTAACAGAGTGTCTCTGTTGAGAACGTTTACGTTAAGATGGTGTCCACCCTTTGTAGCATAACCATCTAATAAGGAAACTAAGTTATCAACCTGTGCTGCATTATCAACTGCCATAGTTATATACCTCCTAATATTATTATCTATATATTTTACTCGTTGTCCAATCCCTCGTGGAGTGTCGGAACGCTGCACGCCATCGGATTGGTGGAACAGTCTGTACATCCAAGTGTCTGGACTTCTTTTGTGGAAGCGTCCTCGCTGACATCTACATTGAAATGTCCCACAGCCTTCTCGCTGGAAAATCCGGCATCAAGCTGAGCTACAAGATCGTCAATCATTGATTTCTCATCCATCGGTTACACCTATTCCTCTCTTTATATGACAGCTGCAGTGTACCCACAGCTGTCATTTTCAGTAATAAAAACTAAATTGTATATTAATTGTTCAGATCAAGCTCGATATCGCCAGAGAAGACCGAGGGCTTATCAGGCGCATAGAATTAATTGTTCAGATCGAGCTCGATATCGCCGGAGAAGACCTTCGCTTCCTTACCAAGAGCATTCGGAATGATCGTAAAGGTATTGGAGATACCGTCCTGCGCATCCTTAAAAGGAAGCTTTGATACAGAAGACAGGGAAGCGACTGCACCGTGTGTGTCACGTCCGTGCATCGGGTTAGCACCAGGAGCGAACGGCTGTCCCTTCTTACGTCCATCAGGTGTGTTACCTGTAGCCTTACCGTATGTTACGTTGGATGTGATCGTAAGGATAGAGGTTGTAGGGATACCATTTCTGTAAGTATGATGTCTTCTGATCGCTGTCATGAACTTGTGAACGATATCCTGTGCGATCAGGTCAACGCGGTCGTCGTCGTTACCATACTTAGGGAACTCGCCTGTCGTCTCGAAGTCAACGATGATGCCGTCCTCGTCGCGGATTGCCTTCACCTGTGCGTACTTGATCGCTGATAAGGAGTCGGCAACGATCGAGAGACCAGCAACACCAGTCGCGAAATATCTCTTGACATCTCTGTCATGAAGAGCCATCTCTGCTCTCTCATAGCAGTACTTGTCATGCATGTAGTGGATGATGTTGAGTGTATTGACATACACGTCTGCCTGCCACTCCATCATATCCATGAATTTGCTGTACACATCGTCATAGTCAAGCACATCGCCTGTGACAGGGCGGTACTTCGGACCAACCTGCTTCTTTGTAACCTCATCCACACCGCCGTTCAGCGCGTAGAGCAGGCACTTTGCAAGGTTTGCACGAGCGCCGAAGAACTGCATTTCCTTGCCGATGACCATGGAAGATACGCAGCATGCGATACCATAGTCATCACCGTGTGTCACTCTCATCAGGTCGTCGTTCTCATACTGGATCGAAGAAGTCTGGATCGACATCTTAGCGCAGTATCTCTTCCAGTTCTCAGGAAGTCTTGTGGACCAGAGTACTGTCAGGTTCGGCTCAGGGCTTGGTCCGAGGTTTGTCAGTGTGTTCAGGTAGCGGAAGGACATCTTTGTCACCATAGGACGTCCGTCAACGCCGACACCGCCGAGGGACTCTGTTACCCATACAGGATCGCCTGCAAAGATCTGGTTGTACTCCGGTGTACGTGCAAATTTGATCAGACGCAGCTTCATGATGAAGTGGTCAACGAACTCCTGGATCTGCTCCTCTGTGAATGTTCCGTTCTTCAAGTCTCTCTGTGCGTAGCAGTCAAGGAATGTAGATGTACGTCCAAGGGACATAGCAGCACCGTTCTGCTCCTTAACTGAGCACAAGTAACCGAAATAAGTAGCCTGGATCGCTTCCTGTACGTTTGTGGACGGCTTAGAGATATCGCAGCCGTAAGAAGCAGCCATTTCCTTCATCAATTTCAGGGCAACGATCTGCTCTGAGAGCTCCTCGCGCAGACGGATCACATCGTCTGTCATGACACGTCCTGTGGAATCCTTCTGAGCCAGCTTATCCTCGATCAGTCTGTCGATACCGTAGAGCGCTACTCTTCTGTAGTCGCCGATGATACGTCCGCGTCCGTAAGCATCGGGAAGACCTGTGATGATGTGAGAGGAGCGGCATGCCCTCATCTCCTGGTTGTATGCGTCGAAGCAGCCTGCGTTGTGTGTTTTTCTGTGCGTAGAGAAGAACTCACTAACCTCGGGATCTACTTCGTAGCCGTTGTCTGAGCAGGCTTTCTCTGCCATTCTGATACCGCCGTACGGCTGTAAAGAACGCTTGAAAGGCTTATCTGTCTGGAAACCAACGATTGTCTCCTTGCTCTTGTCGAGGTATCCCGGACCATGAGAAGTGATTGTGGAGATAACCTTTGTGTCCATGTCAAGAACACCGCCGGCTTCTCTTTCCTTCTTCTGAAGGTCAAGAACCATGTCCCATAAATCTTTTGTGTTCTGTGTAGGTCCTGCAAGGAAAGCCTCATCACCTTCATACGGTGTATAGTTCTTCTGGATGAAGTCACGCACGTTAATTTCGCTTTCCCACTTGCCACCTACAAAATCTGTCCATTCTGGTCTCATTTTGCAAAGCCTCCTAAATATAATTTTAATTTTTATGCGGTATGGCACCGCTGGTTACTGAAGTTTAGAATGTTGATTGTTACGAAAATGTGAAGTCCTGTCTAACATTCATAATTGTATTATATCCTTAATATTGTATACACGTCAACACTATTCTTTGTACTTTTTTGTGTACAGGGGAGTTAAAATTATTAAAAAATTGTGAATTATAACGGAGGGGGCGATTTTGTGTCTGCCAGTCTATTGCCAGATTTTCATAATGAAGTGTTTGGCGATCTATCAGCGACAATGCATCTGATCACGATCCATCAGCTGCTGGATATCATACAGGACGTTCATCCGGTTTCCGCCAGCCTCCGAATGGTATTTGCGCAGGATTCTTTTTACTGCCATATCTGCATTTTGCTTATTTGTGTCCATCAGCAGTGCCAGCAGCTGTGTGGAGCTGTATTTCGTCGTCACGTCGCCTTTCCTCAGAGAGAATACGACAGCATGCTGTAAGTGTTCAAGCTGCTGCTGGATCACCACCGTATCCGCATCTATATACTCCTCCAGGGTGAAAAGAACACATTGCACCTCGCGATGGTCGCGGATCAGATTCCGCTCCATAAATCGGTAGATCTTCTCAAAATGATCGTACTCGACTTCGAATGATCCTTCCATTTTCTGATCTTTCAATTTTTCTGTGATCTCCTCGAGTGAGCAGCGCGCTCTGCTATGGTTGAAGTCACTGTTTCCGGATCTGTTCACATCGGCAAAGAAGCGATATCCGTTCTTACCCTCATTTTTCACGCTATATAATGCCTTATCTGCATTTTCGTACAGCGCCTCGTAGGTCACACCGTCATGCGGTGCACTGGCGATGCCAATAGATACAGTCACCCGCATCAGCCTGCCCGGTGTGACCAGACTGCGTTCGATGTGTCGGATAAAACGCCGTGCCTTTGCGATCACTTCGTACTTGTCACAATAGCCTGGAGAAAAAACAACAAATTCGTCGCCGCCAAGCCTTGCGATAATATCATTTGGATCCACGGATTCCTTGAGTGCTTTTGCAAATTTTATGAGAACGCAGTCTCCTTCCACATGTCCATAGTTATCGTTGACACTCTTAAAATTATCGAGGTCCATGATGAAAAAGGTTCCTTCGTAATGCGCGAACAGACTGGAGTTGACCAACTCGGGGATTCCCTGGCGGTTCCGAAGTCCTGTAAGCGGATCGCGCTTTGCCATGGCGATCATTTCCCGCTGTCTTTCGACAGTCTTTGCCATTTCCCGCAGCTGTTGTTCCAGCTGCTGTTTCATTTTTTCAAGTTCCACTAGTACAATGTTTCTTTGATAACCATATACTTTTTTCTTCCATTTTTTTATA
>ERZ779623.123-NODE-123-length-41890-cov-8.998279_pt1 | contig 41890 bp, 28 predicted proteins | sample MGYA00514189_ERZ779623 | MGnify/ENA primary metagenome ERZ779623 (study PRJEB29562, sample SAMEA4376712) | mouse gut metagenome | isolation source: Cecum | study: EMG produced TPA metagenomics assembly of the A DSS colitis mouse model was used to assess the... | reverse complement strand
ACTTGGGCTGTCGGCCCATGTTTTAATTTCGGCAGTATCAGCGGGCTTTCCTTTATAAAGTAATCCAAGTAAACGGATTTGTTGCCGGTATTCCAGTTCTGTGGATAATTCGCGAATAGCTTCCTGGCGCTGTTCAATGGCTTCCTTATTTTCCAGATGACTATTGAACCAATCTGCAAGATGCTGTTTGCCGACAGGCGTTGATGTGCGGTTAATATACTGGAAAAGAGAATGTTCCCCGAATACATCCAGATCGAAAGTATAGAGATGTCCCGAATCAATATATTCTTCACCGTCTTCAAAATCAGAGAAATCATATTGGATAGCCCTCAACTCCTGTTCGTTGATTACTATTTTCTTTTTCAGGAAATCTTTCCGGTGAAACCAAAAGTTGTGACGTTTTACCAACCATACAAATAGGATAAAAGGCAGGATGGCAAATACAGAGATATACAGCCACCCGTCAGCCCAGAAAGTGACTGCGCCGGCTATGGCACCGACGAATAAAACCAATCGTAATAGACTAATGTAATAAATACGTTTCCGGGCACTTTGCAGCTCCAACTCTGCTTTTTGAATAATCTGTTGATATGTAGCGATAATCTGTTCCAGTTTTTCCATGACAAATTCAATACTTTTTCGCAAAGGTAATATAATTCACAACGCTCGTGATAGCAGCTTGTTTTAGTCGGGAGCAGATTTACTGTTTATTAACGGTAGGAGATTAAAATATGGATTCGACAATAATTATCCGAATATATCGCCTGATAATGCATATGGAGAAAGTGCATCAGGGAAGTAAATATTGGTTTCCAGTTCCTTTTTTTCGATATTTCTGTACTCCCCCTTGCATTTATCCGCTAAAATTTATAACTTTCCACTCTAAAATGCGTTTAGCAAGGAAAGGAGGATGGCTTATGAAGAAAGGATGTATCTTATTGTTGCTGATGAGCGTGATTAGCCTTCCGTTAATTGCGCAAAACATAATTTATTCCAACTTGAAAGAGTTGCTTGCTCAAGATGGCGATACCGTTGCCGTACTGCGGGTAGAAAAGCGTTCCCGGAATCAGATTGTGCTGACCGGTGGTGCCGATTACCGGGTAACGGCAGGTGATGACGAGTCTATGGGACGGCGGTTGAAAAAGCGTTGTTTTGCTGTGCGCGATGAAAAAGGTGATTTATATTTGAATTGCCGTAAGTTGCGATATAAAAAACTGCGTTTCGGAGCTTGGTATGCTCCGGCTGTCCAGTTAGATAAAAAAATCTATTTCTGTGCCGTGCCTTTAGGCTCTGTTGTCGGTGGGAATTTTGTAGAAGACGATGATGTGAAGCTGGGTGGAAATATCGGTGACGCCCTTGCAGCTTCGAGCTTGATCACAAAACGTGTCTGCTATGAATTGAATGCCGAGACAGGAAAAATTGAATTCATGGACAAAGACAAGATGCTTGAATTATTAAAAGAATACCCCGAATTGAAACAAGCCTATTTGAAAGATGACAGCCCGGAGGCAAAGCATACATTTAAATATTTGCTGGAATTGCGGGATAAATAGAAATAATAACTTTCTGACAAGAAAAGTGAAGTTTTTCTTGTCTTTTATCTTCTTTTTTTCTATCTTGCGAAGAGTTATACGGCTGTATTACTTACAGTTTGTAATCCTTAATTCTGCTTTAGTATGAAGATGACTCTTGGCAACACACTACCGTCTTATCCGGGTTTTGTAAAAGGTATCCGGAGAGCTCCCGACCGTGGTTACACACTTACTCCGGCTCAAACAGTTACAGCACTAAAAAACGCTTTGCGTTATATCCCCTCTGAATGGCACGAGCAGTTAGCCCCCGAATTTATGGAAGAACTGCGTACTCGCGGACGGATTTACGGATACCGCTTTCGTCCTGAAGGCGATTTGAAAGCAAAACCAATAGATGAGTATTGCGGTCGATGCCTGGAAGGTAAAGCCTTTCAAGTGATGATTGACAATAATCTCTGCTTTGATATAGCCTTGTATCCCTACGAACTTGTCACGTACGGTGAGACCGGACAAGTTTGCCAAAACTGGATGCAATATCGCCTGATTAAACAATATCTCGAAGAACTAACCCAGGAACAAACCCTGGTCATAGAGTCCGGTCATCCCTTAGGGCTTTTCCGTTCCCGTCCCGACGCTCCCCGCGTCATTATAACGAACTCCATGATGATCGGCCAATTCGATAATCAGCACGACTGGCACATTGCCGCCCAGATGGGAGTAGCTAATTACGGTCAGATGACAGCCGGCGGTTGGATGTACATCGGCCCGCAGGGAATCGTCCATGGCACATTTAATACCCTGCTCAATGCGGGGCGCTTGAAACTCGGTATTCCACAAGACAAAGATTTGCGGGGACATCTGTTTGTATCTTCCGGTTTGGGCGGAATGAGCGGAGCGCAGCCTAAAGCTGCCGAGATAGCCGGAGCCGCTTCCATAATAGCCGAAGTAGACAGTTCCCGTATTGAAACACGTTATCGCCAAGGTTGGGTAGGACACGTCACGCAAGATATGGAAGAGGCATACCGGATGGCAAACGAAGCGATGCAGCGTCGCGAACCCTGTTCAATAGCCTATCATGGCAATGTAGTCGACCTGCTTGAATATGCCGAACAAAAGAATATCTCCATTGAACTATTATCCGACCAGACCTCTTGTCATGCCGTTTACGAAGGCGGCTATTGCCCTGCCGGACTGACTTTTGAAGAGCGTACACAACTTCTTCACGAATCTCCCGAGCAATTCCGCTGTTTGGTGGATATCTCCTTGCACCGTCATTTCGAAGTAATCAAAAAGCTGGTAGCACGAGGTACCTATTTCTTTGACTATGGAAACTCCTTTATGAAAGCGATTTATGACGCCGGAGTAAAAGAAATCTCCCGCAACGGTGTAGACGAGAAAGACGGATTCATCTGGCCGAGTTACGTAGAAGACATTATGGGACCTCAACTCTTTGACTACGGTTACGGCCCGTTCCGGTGGGTTTGCCTGAGTGGAAAACATGAAGATCTGATAAAGACAGACCATGCAGCCATGGAATGTATCGACGTCAATCGACGCGGTCAGGATTTGGATAATTATAATTGGATACGTGATGCGGAAAAGAACCAGTTGGTAGTAGGAACGCAGGCACGCATTCTTTATCAGGATGCTGTGGGAAGAATGAACATAGCACTCCGCTTCAATGAAATGGTTCGCCGTGGCGAAGTAGGGCCTATCATGTTGGGACGCGACCACCATGACGTGAGCGGCACGGATTCCCCCTTCCGGGAAACATCGAATATAAAAGACGGAAGCAATGTGATGGCAGATATGGCAGTGCAGTGCTTTGCCGGAAACTGCGCCCGTGGAATGAGTCTTGTAGCTTTGCACAATGGTGGCGGAGTCGGTATTGGTAAAGCAATAAACGGTGGTTTCGGTATGGTATGCGATGGTAGCGAACGGGTGGATGAAATACTTCGTTCCGCCATGCTTTGGGATGTAATGGGCGGTGTAGCCCGGCGCTCCTGGGCACGTAATCCGCATGCAATAGAAACTAGCGAAGCATTCAACGAATCTCACGCCGGAGACTATCAGATAACACTGCCTTATTTGGCTGACGAAGAATTAATAAAGAAAATAGTTCCAGATATTACGGTGAAGTAATCCCACAAAATATGGGAAAATGTTCCCTCATATTGCGGGAGTAAATTCTCATAAGATAAGAGAATAAGTTCCCACAATATACGGAACTACCCGAAGATGTAGGCGTTTGAAGTAAAATATGCAGTTGAATCCAATAATACATGTGGTTGTATTAAACAATACATGTAGTTGAATTAAATAAGGCATATAATTGAATAAAACCTATAGTTATCTTGTAAATGTAACCTATAACATAAATATTTATCATGAGTTGGAATAAAATCATCGAATGTGTCCCCAATTTCAGTGAAGGACGCGATTTAGAGAAAATAGATAAGATAGTAGCTCCTTTCCGTGGCAAGGCAGGCGTAAAGCTACTTGATTACAGCAACGATGAAGACCATAACCGTCTGGTCGTCACCCTCGTCGGTGAACCGGAAGCCTTGCGTGACGCAGTGGTTGAAGCCATCGGAATTGCTGTCCGTCTGATAGACCTGAACCATCATAAAGGACAACACCCCCGCATGGGAGCAGTGGATGTTGTCCCTTTCATTCCCATTAAAAACACTACGATGGAAGAAGCCGTCGAACTTTCAAAAGAAGTTGCCGCTCGCGTAGCCGAACTATATAACCTTCCGGTCTTTCTATACGAAAAATCCGCCACCGCGCCACACCGCGAAAATCTCGCTTCCGTCCGCAAAGGTGAATTTGAAGGAATGGCCGAAAAGATAAAACTTCCCGAATGGCAACCGGACTTTGGCCCCGCCGAACGCCACCTCACTGCTGGAACCGTAGCCATCGGAGCCCGTATGCCGCTTGTCGCATATAATATCAACCTAAGTACGGACAATCTCGAAATAGCTACCAAGATAGCCAAAAATATCCGCCACATCAATGGCGGACTTCGCTATGTCAAGGCGATGGGAGTAGAGCTGAAAGAACGGAACATAACGCAAGTATCCATCAACATGACCGACTACACCCGTACCGCCCTCTACCGTGCCTTTGAATTAACACGTATCGAAGCCCGCCGTTATGGCGTCACGATTGTCGGCAGCGAGATAATCGGTCTTGTACCGATGGAAGCCCTGATTGACACAGCATCCTACTACCTCGGACTGGAAAACTTCTCCATGCAGCAAGTTCTGGAAGCACGCATCATGGAATAATTAAAAACAACTATATGAGTGAAAACCTGATTATATTCAACGCCCGCATCGTCACTCCTACTGGCTTTTCTGCCCGTAAAGGGGAAGAAATGTCGCAACTGCAAATCATAGAAAACGGGACGGTGGAAGTAACTAAAGGCATCATCACCTACGTCGGCGAGAACCGTGGTGAAGACCGCGACGGCTACTATCAGCACTACTGGCATTACAATGCCCGCGGGCACTGTCTGCTGCCCGGCTTTGTCGATTCCCATACCCATTTCGTATTCGGTGGTGAACGTTCCGAAGAATTCTCCTGGCGTCTGAAAGGCGAAAGCTACATGTCCATCATGGAACGTGGTGGCGGCATTGCCAGTACCGTGAAAGCGACGCGGAAAATGAACTTCCTGAAACTCCGTTCGACAGCCGAAAGCTTCCTGAAGAAGATGAGTACGATGGGAGTGACCACAGTAGAAGGAAAAAGCGGCTACGGTCTGGATCGTGAAACCGAACTGTTGCAACTAAAAATAATGCGTAGCCTGAACAATGACGAACATAAACGTGTCGACATCGTTTCCACCTTCCTCGGTGCCCATGCCCTTCCTGGAGAATATAAAGGGAAAAGCGAAGAATACAAAGAAAGAGGTGACGACTACATCGACTTCCTGATTCGTGAAATGCTTCCGGTTATCCGTGAGAACGAACTCGCCGAATGTTGCGATGTCTTTTGCGAACAAGGCGTTTTCTCCATCGAGCAATCCCGCCGCCTGCTCCAAGCCGCCAAAGACCAGGGTTTCCTGCTGAAACTCCATGCTGACGAAATAGTCTCCCTCGGCGGCGCTGAACTGGCAGCCGAACTGGGTGCCTTATCGGCTGACCATCTGCTACACGCTTCCGATGCCGGAATCCGTGCAATGGCAGATACCGGTGTAGTAGCCACCCTGCTGCCTCTGACCGCCTTTGCGCTGAAAGAACCCTATGCACGCGGACGTGAAATGATCGACGCCGGCTGCGCCGTAGCCCTTGCCACCGACCTCAATCCGGGAAGCTGCTTTTCAGGCTCCATCCCATTGACCATTGCCCTGGCATGCATCTACATGAAACTAAGCGTAGAAGAAACCATCACCGCCCTGACCTTGAACGGAGCTGCCGCCCTTCACCGGGCCGACCGTATCGGTAGCATTGAAGTCGGCAAGCAAGGTGACTTTGTCGTCCTGAACTCCGCAAACTATCACATTCTACCTTACTATATAGGAATGAATAGTGTAATAATGACCATAAAAGGCGGTATGCTATACCCCGCCAATTAATAACCAATTAAAAAAACAGAATACCATGTTAGCAGATTTAACCGTAAAAGATTTCTTAGATAAAGTGGCTTGCAGTGACCCTGTGCCCGGTGGTGGCAGTATTGCCGCGCTGAACGGAGCATTAGCTTCCGCTCTCACCACAATGGTAGCCCGGCTTACCGTCGGCAAAAAAGGCTACGAAGTCAGCGAAGAACTGATGCAACACGCCCAAACCATCACCCTCCGCCTGCTTGACGAGTTTATCGCACTCATTGACAAAGACTCCGAAGCTTATAACGAAGTATTTGCCTGCTTCAAACTCCCCAAAGCGACCGATGAAGAAAAAGCCGCCCGCAGCGCCGCCATTCAGGAAGCAACTAAAAAGGCCGCCCTCATTCCCTTGGAAGTAGCCCGAAAAGCCTTGGACATGATGACAATCATTGCAGACGTAGTCCACCTCGGCAACCGCAACGCCGTCACAGATGCCTGTGTCGCCATGATGTCCGCCCGTTCCGCCGTCCTCGGAGCTTTGCTGAATGTCCGCATCAACCTCGGTTCGCTCAAAGATCGGGAATTTGTCCTGCAACTGCAAACCGAAGCCGATAAGATAGAGCAAGCCGCCTGTCAGAAAGAGAAAGAAATACTGGATGCCGTTAATCAAGATTTGCGCGTATGAGTAAAAATGTATATCATGTCGGTTCTGGCGAACTGACCTTCGAAGTCATCGAACGGATTATCAACGAGAACCTGAAACTGGAACTGGCTCCCGAAGCAAAGTTGCGCATTCAGAAATGCCGCGACTACCTCGACCGTAAGATAGCTTCTTCCGAAGAACCCCTGTATGGCATAACAACAGGCTTCGGCTCTTTATGTACCAAAAACATCTCCTCCGATGAACTGGGCACACTCCAGGAAAACCTGATAAAGAGCCATGCTTGCAGCGTAGGTGAAGAAATCCGCCCCGTCATTATCAAACTAATGATGCTGCTCAAAGCCCACGCCCTCTCCCTCGGACATAGCGGCGTGCAACTCATCACCGTGCAGCGCATCCTCGATTTCTTCAATAACGACGTCATGCCCATTGTCTACGACCGCGGTTCTCTCGGAGCATCCGGTGACCTCGCCCCACTGGCCAATCTCTTCCTTCCCCTGATCGGTGTTGGCGATGTCTACTACAAAGGAAAGAAATGTGAAGCCATCAGCGTCCTTGATGAATTTGGCTGGGAACCCGTCAAGCTAATGAGCAAAGAAGGACTCGCCCTGTTGAACGGCACCCAGTTTATGAGCGCCAACGGCGTATTCGCCATGCTCAAAGCCTTCCGCCTTTCGAAGAAAGCCGACCTGATTGCCGCCCTTTCCCTCGAAGCCTTCGACGGCCGTATTGACCCGTTTATGGACTGTATTCAGCAAATCCGCCCTCACCGGGGACAGATTGAGACAGGCGAAGCCTTCCGCAAACTACTGGCCGGCAGCGAATTGATTGAACGTCACAAAGAACATGTGCAAGATCCCTATTCCTTCCGGTGTATCCCGCAAGTGCATGGTGCCACGAAAGATGCCATCCGCTACGTCGCTTCCGTCCTGCTGACGGAAATCAACTCCGTCACCGATAACCCCACCATCTTCCCCGACGAAGACCGGATCATCTCCGGCGGAAACTTCCATGGTCAACCGCTTGCCATCTCTTATGACTTCCTTGCCATCGCTCTCGCCGAATTGGGAAATATCTCCGAACGCCGTGTCTCCCAACTGATTATGGGACTCCGTGGACTCCCCGAATTTCTGGTAGCCAATCCCGGCCTGAACTCCGGCTTTATGATTCCCCAATACGCCGCCGCTTCAATGGTCAGCCAGAATAAAATGTACTGCTATGCCGCATCAAGCGACTCCATCGTCTCTTCCAACGGGCAGGAAGATCATGTGAGTATGGGTGCCAATGCTGCCACCAAGCTATATAAAGTAATGGACAACCTCGAACATATCCTTGCCATCGAACTGATGAACGCCGCTCAAGGCATCGATTTCCGTCGCCCGCTAAAAACGTCTCCCGTACTGGAACGTTTCCTTCACGCATACAGGAAAGAAGTACCTTTTGTGAAAGATGACATCGTGATGTACAAGGAGATACATAAAACAGTCGCCTTCCTGAAAAGGAACCAAATTGAATATTAACCATAAACCCATCCCTTTTTCGTTTTTCGTTAATAAGGGTGACTGTTATGGCCGGGTAAGTGTCGAATTTCATCGGCATTTATCCGGCTTTTATCAGTCAGAACCCTTCTGATAGCGATAAAACTTTACTTCATATTCCTTTACTTCTTATCTTTGCCGTGTATTTGTTCCGTATTTCCTCTTAACACTTGTTTTCATATCAGTCTGCAGAATGATAATAATTCTCAAATGGATTATAAATACAAGGAAACTAGATTTGTTAATTGAGTTTTCTATATATCTTTGTTCCGTTTTTCCTTTGTGAATGAAGAAAAAACGAAAACTGCATTAAAACAATTAAGAAGAACGAACGATGACAGAGCATGGAAAAGACGCTTCCCAAAGAGCAGAGTTAAGAGAACGAATCGTAGTGACGGCAACGGAAGCTTTCACCTCGAAAGGCATCAAGAGTATTACGATGGACGACATTGCGGCTGCATTGGGTATATCCAAACGTACACTCTATGAAGTTTTTTCGGACAAAGAATCATTGCTGAAGGAATGCATACTGAAGGCACAGGCAGACAGGGACAAGTATTTGCAGCAGATATTTGAGGAGTCGCACAACGTGCTCGAAGTGATACTTGCGGTATTTCAGAAAAGCATCGAGGTGTTCCATAAGACTAACAAGCGTTTTTTTGAGGACATCAAGAAATACCCGAAGGTGTATGAGATGATGAGAGCCCGTCAGGACAGCGATTCGGAGAAAACGATGTCCTTCTTCAAGGTTGGAGTCGATCAGGGCATCTTTCGTTCGGACGTGAATTTTGCCATTGTCAATTTGTTGGTACGTGAGCAGTTTGATGTGCTGCTGAATACGGACATTTGCAATGAATATCCATTTATAGAAGTGTACGAGTCTATCATGTTTACCTATATCCGCGGCATCTCCACAGAGAAAGGAGCCAAGGTACTGGAAGATTTCATACAAGAATACCGTAAGAACCGCATTGTAGAATAAGGAAGAATGAGGTTCTGTTGACAAACAATTAAAGATTTAAATTAGAAACCAGTTTTATGAACAAAATGAAAAGACTGACAGGTAAGAAGATTCTTTTGATGGCTGTAGTGTTCTGTGCATTTGGTTTTGCAAAAGCGCAAGAAACGCAGACAGCGGGGAATACGCTAACCTTAACCTTAGAAAAAGCCTTGGAAATTGCCTTGGATGAGAATCCGACAATGAAAGTGGCGGCAGAAGAAATCGCTTTAAAGAAAGTTGCTGGCAAGGAAGCGTGGCAAAGTCTGTTGCCGGAAGCCAGTATCGCAGGGTCTGTGGATCATACGATCAAGGCAGCCGAAATGAAATTGAATGATATGTCGTTCAAGATGGGACAGGACGGTACGAATACCGCCAATGCCGGATTGAGCATAAATCTGCCTTTGTTCGTGCCGGGTGTATATCGCGCCATGTCAATGACAAAGACGGATATTGAACTGGCAGTGGAGAAGTCGCGTGCTTCCAAACTGGATTTGGTGAATCAGGTAAGCAAAGCCTACTATCAGTTGATGCTTGCGCAAGACAGCTACGAAGTGCTTCAGGGAAGCTACAAATTGGCAGAAGACAATTACAATGTTGTCAACGCCAAATATCAGCAGGGGACTGTGAGCGAATACGATAAAATCAGTGCGGATGTGCAGATGCGCAGCATCAAACCGAACCTGATTGCGGCAGCCAACGCAGTGACTCTCGCTAAGTTGCAGCTCAAGGTATTGATGGGCATTACAGCCGATGTGGAGATTAAGATTAATGATAATCTGACTAATTACGAGATGGCTATGTTTGCCAATCAGTTGAAGGAAGAAGAGGTTAATCTGAACAACAATACCACCATGAAGCAGTTGGAACTGAACATGAAGTTACTGGAGAAGAACGTAAAGTCCTTGAAAACGAATTTCATGCCGACCCTGTCAATGAGCTTCTCCTACAACTATCAGTCTTTGTATAATCCGAATATCAACTTCTTCGATTATACATGGAGCAACAGTTCAAGCCTGATGTTCAACCTTAGCATCCCTTTGTATAAGGCAAGCAACTTTACGAAAGTGAAATCCGCCCGTATTCAGCAGCGCCAGTTGGACTGGAACCGTATCGACACGGAAAGACAGTTGAATATGCAGATCGTGAGTTACCGAAACAATATGGCTGCCAGTACAGAGCAGGTAGTCAGCAATAAGGAAAACGTGTTGCAGGCAAAGAAAGCAGTGACCATTGCCGAAAAACGTTATGATGTAGGTAAAGGCACGGTGCTCGAACTCAACAGTTCGCAGGTATCACTGACTCAGGCACAACTCACTTACAATCAGTCCATATATGATTATCTGGTTGCTAAGGCAGACCTCGACCAAGTATTGGGAAAAGAATAAAGATAGACAACTAAAAAATTACAACTAAGGAATATGAAAACAAGTATCCAATTGGCAGCCCTATTGTTAACTGTATTTATGGGCTCATGTACAGGTGGAAAAGATAAAGTTGCCACGGAGCAGGTGGAAGACAAACCCATCGTGAAGCTGGCAGACGTAACGGCACGTCCCGTAGACCAGATACAGGATTACACGGCAACGGTAGAAGCGGAAGCGAAAAACAACATCGCTCCTTCGTCTCCCGTACGTATCGACCGTATCTTTGTAGAAGTGGGTGACCGCGTATCCAAAGGACAGAAACTAGTGGAAATGGATGCGGCCAACCTGCAACAGACAAAGCTGCAACTAGATAATCAGGAGATAGAATTCAAGCGTATCGACGAACTCTATAAAGTAGGCGGTGCGTCCAAGTCGGAGTGGGATGCTTCGAAGATGCAACTCGATGTGAAGAAGACAGCTTACAAGAATCTGGTGGAAAACACCTCTTTGCTGAGTCCTATCAACGGTGTAGTTACTGCACGCAACTATGATAACGGCGATATGTACAGTGGCGGTGACCCTGTACTGGTAGTAGAACAAATCACCCCGGTGAAACTCCTTATCAATGTTTCCGAAACCTACTTTACCAAAGTGAAGAAAGGCGCACCTGTCGATGTGAAACTCGATGTATATGGTGACGAGACATTTACAGGAAAGATCAGCCTGATTTATCCTACGATAGACGCCACTACCCGTACATTCCCGGTCGAAATCAAACTGGATAACAGGGATCAGCGTGTACGTCCCGGGATGTTCGCCCGTGCTACACTGAACTTCGGTACGGCCGACAACGTGGTCGTTCCTGATTTGGCTATCGTAAAGCAGGCAGGTTCCGGCGACCGTTATGTGTTCGTTTATAAAGATGGTAAAGTATCTTATAATAAAGTAGAGTTAGGTAGACGTATGGGTGCGGAGTACGAGTTGAAATCCGGTGTGCCCGATAATTCTCAAGTTGTAGTTGCCGGCCAGGCACGTTTGGTGAACGGCGTAGAAGTAGAAGTTGAGAAATAAATAAACGGTTAACGATTAGTGATTGGCGTTTTTTTATCAATCACTGTTCACTAACAAATTAATCCCTAAAGAAATGAGTTTATACGAAGGTGCGGTTAAGAAACCGATTATGACCTCGCTCTGCTTCCTGGCAGTGGTGATCTTTGGTCTTTTCTCCTTGTCCAAATTGCCTATCGACCTGTATCCGGACATTGATACAAACACGATCATGGTAATGACCGCTTATCCCGGCGCAAGTGCTTCGGATATAGAAAATAATGTGACTCGCCCGCTCGAAAATACACTGAACGCGGTGAGCAACCTGAAACATATAACCTCTCGTTCTTCCGAAAATATGTCATTGATTACATTGGAGTTCGAGTTTGGTAATGATATAGACGTCCTCACAAATGATGTGCGCGATAAGCTCGACATGGTAAGCTCACAGCTTCCCGATGATGTCGAGAACCCGATTATCTTCAAGTTCAGTACGGACATGATTCCTATCGTGTTGCTTTCCGTACAGGCGAATGAGAGCCAGTCCGCGCTTTACAAGATATTGGACGACCGTGTGGTTAACCCTCTGGCACGTATTCCGGGAGTTGGAACGGTGTCCATCAGTGGTGCGCCGCAACGTGAGATACAGGTATATTGCGACCCCAACAAACTGGAAGCCTACAACCTGACTATCGAAACAATCAGCTCCATTATCGGAGCCGAGAATAAGAACATTCCGGGTGGTAACTTCGATATCGGTAGTGAAACATACTCATTGCGTGTCGAAGGAGAATTTGATGATTCCAGCCAGTTGGCGGATGTCGTGGTGGGCACGCACAATGGGGCGAATGTCTTTTTGCGTGACGTAGCCCGGATTGTGGATACGGTAGAAGAGCGTGCACAGGAAACCTATAATAACGGTGTGCAGGGTGCCATGATTGTCGTTCAGAAACAGTCGGGAGCCAATTCGGTAGAAATCTCCAGGAAAGTAGCCGATGCACTGCCGAGACTTCAGAAGAACCTGCCGAGTGACGTGAAGATTGGTGTTATCGTCGATACGTCCGATAACATTTTGAACACTATCGACAGTTTGACGGAAACCGTAGCCTATGCCTTGCTGTTCGTAGTATTAGTCGTATTCCTCTTCCTGGGACGCTGGCGTGCGACGTTGATTATCTGTATCACCATTCCGCTTTCGTTGATTGCTTCGTTCATTTACCTGGCGATTAGTGGAAATACGATTAATATTATCTCACTTTCATCCCTTTCTATCGCTATCGGTATGGTGGTGGATGATGCGATTGTAGTACTTGAGAACGTAACGACACATATCGAACGCGGTTCCGACCCGAAACAGGCGGCCGTGCATGGAACGAATGAGGTGGCGATTTCCGTTATTGCTTCTACGCTGACCATGATTGCCGTATTCTTCCCGTTGACGATGGTAAGCGGTATGTCCGGTGTACTTTTCAAACAGTTGGGTTGGATGATGTGTGCCATCATGTTTATCTCCACCGTGGCAGCTTTGTCACTGACGCCGATGCTCTGTTCGCAGTTGCTACGTTTGCAGAAGAAGCAGTCGAAAGCATTTAAACTACTCTTTACCCCGATTGAAAAAACATTGGACGGACTCGACACCTGGTATGCGAAGATGCTGAACTGGGCAGTGCGTCATCGTTCGATAATCGTTGTGGGATGTATCGCTTTCTTCGTTGTCAGCTTGCTGTGTGCGAAAGGTATCGGTACGGAGTTCTTCCCGGCGCAGGATAACGCCCGTATTGCAGTGCAACTGGAGTTGCCTATCGGCACGAGAAAAGAGATAGCGCAGGAGCTTTCTCAGAAGTTGACCAACCAGTGGATGACCAAGTATAAGGACATCATGAAAGTATGTAACTATACAGTGGGACAGGCCGACTCGGACAATACATGGGCTTCCATGCAGGACAACGGTTCGCATATTATCTCGTTCAACATCAGTCTGGTGGATCCGGGCGACCGTAACATCACGCTCGAAAAAGTCTGCGACGAGATGCGTACAGACCTGAAAGCCTATCCTGAATTCAGTAAGGCGCAGGTAATTCTCGGTGGTAGCAATACAGGTATGTCTGCCCAAGCCAGTGCTGACTTCGAAGTGTACGGATACGATATGGCAATGACCGATAGCGTGGCAGCCCGTCTGAAACGCGAGTTGCTGAATGTGAAAGGCGTAACCGAAGTAAACATCAGCCGTAGCGACTACCAGCCGGAATATCAGGTAGACTTCGACCGCGAGAAACTGGCGATGCACGGACTGAACCTGGCAACTGCCGGTAACTATCTGCGTAACCGTATCAATGGTGCCGTCGCTTCCAAATATCGTGAAGATGGAGACGAGTATGATATCAAAGTGCGTTATGCGCCCGAACATCGTACAAGTCTTGAAAGTATAGAGAACATTCTTATTTACAATAGCAAAGGTGAGTCCGTCCGTGTGAAAGACGTCGGAAAGGTAGTAGAACGTTTTGCTCCGCCTACCATCGAGCGTAAAGACCGCGAACGTATCGTGACGGTGTCCGCCGTAATTTCCGGTGCTCCGTTGGGTGATGTGGTTGCTTCTGGCAACCAGATTATCGACAAGATGCATCTGCCGGGCGATGTGACCATCCAGATTTCCGGTTCGTACGAAGATCAGCAGGATTCGTTCCGCGACTTGGGTACACTCGCCATTCTGATTGTGGTTCTCGTATTCATCGTGATGGCTGCGCAGTTCGAGTCTCTGACTTATCCGTTCATCATCATGTTCTCACTGCCGTTTGCGTTTAGCGGTGTCTTGATGGCATTGTTCTTCACGGGCAGCACGTTGAGTGTCATGAGTCTGTTGGGAGGTATCATGTTGATTGGTATTGTGGTGAAGAATGGTATTGTGCTTATCGACTACATCATCCTCTGTCGGGAGCGCGGTCAGTCGGTGTTGCACTCCGTAGTGACGGCCGGTAAGAGCCGTCTCCGTCCGGTATTGATGACTACTGCTACCACCGTTCTCGGTATGATTCCGATGGCAATAGCCGGCGGACAAGGTTCCGAGATGTGGAGCCCGATGGCGATTGCCGTAATCGGTGGTCTGACGGTATCAACCGTTCTGACTTTGATTCTGATTCCTACCTTATATTGTGTATTCGCAGGAACAGGAATCAAGAACCAGCGTCGTAAACTCCGTCGTCAACGTGAACTGGATCTTTATTACCAGGAAAATAATTAGGATATCATTAAGAAATAACAACTAAGAAATATGAAATCAGTATTGATAACATTCGACCAGGCTTATTACGAACGAATCATTGCGTTGCTCGACCGTTTGGGTTGCCGTGGTTTCACATATCTCGAGAGAGTACAGGGACGCGGCTCGAAGACAGGCGACCCTCATTTCGGAAGCCATGCCTGGCCGAGTATGTGTTCGTCCATCCTGACCGTTGTAGACGACAGTAAAGTTGACCCGCTGTTGGATATCTTGCATAAGATGGACTTGCAAACCGAGCAATTAGGCTTGCGTGCATTTGTGTGGAACATTGAACGGACCATTTGATATTCGGTTCGGCAGATAAATAAAACGAAAAGGAGAATCTCATAAATAATGTAGATTCTCCTTTCTTTTTATGGCTTTTGTCTATCTTTGCGGTCGTTTGGAATTTTGGAACATTATGGAGATTATAAAGAATTATTTGAAATATTCGTTGTGGTTTGTACTGATTGTTTTTGCAGCCCTGCTGGGGCTTCATTGGCTTCCGGTCATCACCATAGACGGACACACGATGAGGCGTGTAGACCTTTTGAGCGATATTCGCTATCCGGGTACAGATACAGCCGTGGCCGATTCGGACAGTATTCCTCTGCCGCCTGTGGTGAAACCGGTTTTTGTAGATACCTGTCGGGCGGGTATGACCTGTATCGAAGATTACAGCGACTCCACCCATCGTGGCATGGCTCCTTTTTACGAAGCCCTCGACCGGGTCTCTTCCGCAACTTCCGAATCATCCGATGATAAATTAGTGCGTATTGCCGTATTCGGTGACTCCTTTATCGAAGCGGACATCTTTACAGCCGACTTACGCGAAATGCTTCAGAAACGTTTCGGCGGTTGTGGAGTAGGTTTCGTCACCATCACTTCCATGACAAGCGGTTACCGTCCTACGGTGCGGCATATGTTCGGTGGATGGGCGAGCCACGCAGTGACGGACAGCGTCTATTTTGACAGGAAAAAGCAAGGCATCTCCGGTCATTATTTCGTTCCCCGAAACGGGGCTTATGTAGAACTGCGCGGACAGAGCAAATACGCCTCATTGCTTGATACCTGTCAGCGCGCTTCTATTTTCTTCTATAATAGAGATTCCGTCCACCTCTCTGCCCGTGTGAACAAAGGAGACAGTAGAAGCTACGCTCTGCCACCTTCCGGCAGCTTGCAGGAAGTTCAGGTAGACGGGCGCATCGGCTCTATCCGTTGGACGGTAGACCGTGCCGACTCCACACTCTTTTATGGCTTGGCAATGGACGGAAAGAAAGGAATCATTCTCGATAACTTCTCCTTGCGTGGCAGTTCCGGTCTTTCCCTGCGTGGCATCCCGCAACAAATGTTGAAGGAATTTAACCGTCAGCGTCCCTACGACCTGATTATTCTTGAATACGGGTTGAACGTCGCTACCCAACGCGGACGTAACTACGATAACTACCAGAAAGGACTACTTACCGCCATCGACCATCTGAAAACGTGTTTTCCACAAGCCGGAATCTTGCTGTTAAGTGTCGGTGACCGTGACTACAAGAACGAGAATGGTGAACTTCGCACTATGCCGGGTGTCAAGAACCTGATCCGTTATCAACAGAATATCGCCGCCGAAAGCGGTATCGCCTTTTGGAATATGTTTGAAGCAATGGGCGGTGAAGGCAGTATGGCGAAACTTGTCCATGCCAAACCGTCTATGGCAAACTACGACTATACACATATCAACTTTCGGGGTGGCAAACACTTGGCAGGACTGCTTTATGAGACATTGATATATGGTAAAGAACAACACGACAGGAGAAGAGCTTATGAGAAAGAATAACCTGCTGCCTGTTATAATGTTTATTTGGACTGTAATCCTGAACATCTCCTGTTTCGTGCCGGAAGCGACAGCGCAAGACCGTATCCCTGCTTGCCCACCGTTAGGCAAGACTTTAAAGAAAATCAAGCCCTTGCGTGAAATGACCTGGGCGAACGATACCATTTCCGCACAAATCTTCTTCCCGACAGCTTTCCGTGAAACCGGACGGAATGAGATTATTGACAGCATAGCCCTATTGTCTCCCGTATTCGAGCATCTCCGCCAAGTGCGTGCCGGATTGTCCGAAGATACAGTCCGCATCGTTCATATCGGCGACAGTCATGTACGCGGGCATATCTATCCGCAAACTACCGGAACTCGCCTGACCGAGACTTTCGGAGCTGTCTCCTACATAGACAAAGGAGTGAACGGAGCCACCTGTCTCACCTTTACCCATCCCGACCGTATCGCCGAAATCGCAGCCTTGAAGCCTGAACTGTTGATTCTTTCTTTCGGAACGAATGAAAGCCATAACCGGCGTTATAATATGAATGTGCACTATAATCAGATGGATGAACTGGTAAAACTCCTGCGCGACAGTCTTCCCAACGTGCCTATTCTTCTCACTACTCCACCGGGTTCGTATGAAAGTTTCCGGCAAAGAAGGCGCAGACGTACCTATGCCATTAATCCCCGAACGGCGACAGCCGCAGAGACGATTCGTCGCTATGCTAAAAATAACCGCCTGCTGGTGTGGGATATGTACGATGTAGTCGGCGGCAAGCGTCGTGCTTGTACCAACTGGACGGAAGCCAAATTGATGCGTCCCGATCATGTACATTATTTACCCGAAGGATATATCCTTCAAGGAAATTTATTATACCAAGCCATCATAAAAGCATATAACGACTATGTTTCCCATTGATATAGATTTCAGTAGACTAAAAGAGGTACTTACCTACGACCCGCAAGCGCCGATGATATTCAGCAGCGGTATCTTCCTTTGGCTGTTCGCTGCTTTCATGGTAGTGTATGTGTTGTTACAACATAAATACACTGCCCGTATCTTGTTTGTCACCCTCTTTTCCTATTACTTTTATTATAAGAGTAGTGGCACGTATTTCTTCCTGCTTGCCTTAGTCACTGTTGCCGACTTCTTCCTTGCGCAACTGATGGATCGTACCCAGGGACATTGGAAGCGTAAAGGATTGGTCACTTTGAGCTTGGGCATTAATCTGGGACTTCTTGTCTATTTCAAATATACCAATTTCCTGGGTGGAGTGATCGCGTCATTGATGGGAGGAGAGTTTACCGCTCTCGATATCTTCCTGCCTGTCGGCATCTCTTTTTTCACTTTTCAGTCATTGAGCTACACCATCGATGTTTACCGAAAAGAAATAAAACCATTGACCAATCTTTTGGACTATGCCTTTTATGTATCTTTCTTCCCGCAATTGGTGGCAGGCCCTATCGTACGTGCCCGCGATTTTATCCCACAAATCCGGAAACCCTTATTTGTTTCACAGGAGATGTTCGGACGCGGAATCTTTCTGATCGTTTCCGGTCTTTTCAAGAAAGCCATTATCTCCGATTATATCAGCATCAACTTTGTAGAACGTATCTTCGATAATCCTACCCTCTATTCGGGAGTCGAGAACCTGATGGGGCTTTACGGGTATGCTTTGCAGATTTATTGCGACTTTTCAGGATATAGTGACATGGCTATCGGCATCGCCCTGCTACTGGGATTCCATTTCAACCTGAACTTCAATTCTCCTTATAAATCCGCTTCCATTACCGAATTTTGGCGTCGTTGGCATATATCGCTGTCCAGTTGGTTGAAAGATTATCTATACATCTCCTTAGGTGGAAACCGGAAAGGAAAGTTCCGTCAATACTTGAATCTGATAATCACCATGTTTCTTGGTGGATTATGGCACGGAGCATCCTGGAATTTCGTACTGTGGGGAACCTTCCACGGTGTAGCTTTGGCATTGCATAAAATGTGGATGACAATCATCGGGCGCAAGAAAGGTGAGCAAAGCCATGGCTGGCGTCGTGTATTCGGCGTTATCATCACTTTCCATTTCGTATGCTTCTGTTGGATATTCTTCCGCAATGCTGATTTTCAAAACTCGATGGATATGTTGAAACAGTTATTCACCACTTTCCGTCCCCAACTTTTTCCGCAGTTGATAGAAGGTTACTGGCGCGTGTTCGCTTTAATGCTGCTCGGCTTCATGCTCCATTTTGCGCCCGATAGTTGGGAAAATGCCGTGTGCCGTGGAGTAATCCGCCTGCCTTTCATAGGGAAAGCATTGCTGATGACAGGCTTGATTTACCTCGTCATCCAAATGAAAAGCTCGGAGATTCAACCGTTTATTTATTTCCAGTTCTAACGGACTATATTAGAAAACTAACAATTTTGCCTTATGGAAAACTCTTTCAATTATCAACCTGCTGCCGACCGCTACGAACATATGCCCTATAAATATTGTGGCAAAAGCGGTTTGCAATTACCTCTCATCTCTTTGGGACTATGGCACAACTTCGGTAGTGTGGACGATTTCAATGTGGCAACCGACATGATTAAGTACGCTTTCGATCATGGTATCACTCATTTCGACTTGGCAAATAACTACGGCCCTACTCCCGGAAGTGCGGAAACCAACTTCGGACGAATCCTGAAAGAGAACTTCCAGGGGTATCGGGATGAAATGATTATTTCTTCCAAAGCCGGACATGAAATGTGGGCGGGACCTTACGGTGGCAATAGTTCTCGTAAGAATCTGATGGCAAGTATCGACCAGAGTCTCCACCGTACAGGTCTGGAGTACTTCGATATTTTTTATAGCCATCGTTATGATGGAGTAACCCCGGTAGAAGAAACCATCCAAACATTGATTGATATCGTGAAGCAAGGCAAAGCCCTCTATATCGGAATATCCAAGTATCCCCCCGAACAAGCCCGCATAGCTTATGAAATGATGGCAAAAGCAGGTGTACCCTGTCTTATCAGCCAATACCGTTACAGTATGTTCGACCGTGCGGTGGAAGCCGAAACCCTTCCATTGGCTGCTGAGTCCGGCTCCGGCTTCATCGCCTTTTCCCCTTTGGCACAAGGATTGCTGACTGACAAATATTTGAACGGTATCCCTGAAGGCTCGCGAGCCGCACGCTCTTCCGGTTTCCTTCAGCGTTCGCAAGTTACTCCTGAAAAGATAGAGGCTGCCCGGCAGTTAAATGAAATAGCCCGTCGTCGTGGGCAAACTTTGGCAGAAATGGCATTGGCATGGATACTGAAAGACGAGAGAATGACATCGGTCATTGTGGGGGCAAGTTCCGTGAATCAATTAGCAGATAATTTAAAAGCATTGGAACATTTGGATTTTACACCGGATGATTTGGTTGAAATAGAGCAAATATTAGCCCGGATGATTTAACTTACTTAAAATACTTTTGCAGGCTTGCTGTTAATTTGCGAATAGCATTGGTCATATGTGTATTGACAGTTCTTTCGGATATGTCCAGTGCTTCGCTGATTTGTTTATAACTCATAAGTTCCTCTTTCGCCATGCAATAAACGATTCTTGTTTTTTCGGGTAGTTGCTGGATGGCCTGTTGCATATTCTCCTCCATATCTTTTTTCAGCAGTTTCTCTTCCGGAGTGAGATCATTTCCGGGTATTTCTATTACGATTTGGTTGATGGAACTTAGATTGTACTGGCGGTGTTTCTCCAAAAATGAAAGAGCATGGTTCTTGACTGTGATAAATAAATAAGAATCCCAATCCTTCACATCTTTCAGGTTCTGACGTTTATCCCACAAAGTGAGAAATACCTCAGACAACACATCTTCAGCGACCGAAGCGGATTGGACGAAATATAACGCAATGGAATAGCACTTCTTGAAGTACCGCTTATACATTTTTTCAAAGCAAGAAGCATTACCTTCACTGATTTGACGTAATAGACAACTAATGTCATCTTCTCTGTGTAACATATTCAAGAATTTGATTATAAGGTGTTTACAATAAAATAATAGAAATGTAGAAGCGTCTATTAACAATATTTATTTGCAAAAGTAACTTTTTATTTGAATTCAACTACGTATTTTTTATTTTATTTCTGTCTTTATTAATAGAAGCGCTTAATAATATTTGTAGAACGATGAAAGAAGACAGTAAAATATGGGACTTGCTCGCTAAAAGAACAGACCATTCTTTAAATAAAGAGGAAGAAGAGTCACTGGAACAGATGTTGAAAGAGGACTCCTCTTTGCAGCGTGCTTCCCGGTTGATGGAAGACTCGCTGGTGCACATGGATACCCATCAGACAGAAGAAGCCATGAACCGAACTTGGAGTAAGATAGAAACAGGCATGCAGACAGACAGGAAACCTCGGCTGAAACTAATCATCCGCCGTTGTGCCGTTGCTGCCAGTATTGCCGTTTTGTTTGTGTTGGGCGGACTTTTGGGCTATCAGCTTTTGGGAAAACCGGATATGCTGATTGTGATGAATCAGGGAAAAGAAGCCCTGTTGTTTACACTTCCTGATAATTCCAAAGTTTGGCTGGGTGGCGGTTCGAGCTTGAAATATCCGGATGGACTTTCGGGACGCAACCGTGAAGTATACCTCGAAGGTGAAGCTTTCTTTGATGTGAAGAAAGATAATGGAAGAACCTTTCAGGTAGTTACGGACATTGTAGAAGTAATGGTACTTGGCACCCGCTTTGATGTCAGGGTATCCAAAATGGAGAATACGGCGGAAGTTGTATTGGAATCCGGTTCCGTGAAACTGAATGAGCGTAACAAGACAGAAGACGGGGTGATTTTAAGGCCGGGTGAGATGGGGCGTGTCCAGCAGTACTCCGGCATTGAAGTGCGCCATGTCGATCTTCAGCTCTACACTACCTGGAAAGATAAATATATGAATATCGAATCCCAGAAAATGGATAATGTGATGTTTATGTTGAGCAAGCGTTACCATACGGAGATTCGCATTGAAGGCGAGGGATTGAAAGAGGAAATATTCTCAGGACGTTTTGACATAGAGCAGTCTTTAGAGAATATTTTTGAGACGATTGATTTGATTACTCCTATTCGTTTTCAGAAACAACCGGACGGCACTTACTTAGTGACTCCGAAATAAAAGAGATAGGCAGCCTGATAGTATGATAAACTGAAAAAGAAATTGCTAACCCTAAAAAGAAAAATGATGAACACCACTTGAAAAAAGAAAAAAAGGATCGGAAAATTCCCGTTTTCCAATCCTCTTCAGATTAAAATTAACTCTACCTTTTATTAATTTTAAATTGCAAATTTATGAAAAATATTTCAATCCCAAAGGGAGTGAGAGGTTTTATTTTGCCCTCATCCTTTTTGGGGAAGCTCAGACTATGTACCTGGCAAATATTATTTCTACTCTTCTTTGTACCTGTCCAGTCATGGTCACAACAGTCAGAATTGTTGACTTTAAACATGAAAAGCGTTACGCTGAAACAGTTTGTGGAAGCCGTTCAAACCCAAAGCGGGTATTCATTCCTTTATAAAGATAATCAACTAAATGCGAATCAGCGCATTACCGTTTCAGCAAAGAAACAGTCAATAGATGTCGTGCTGGAACAGGCTTTTAAAGGCAAAGGAATTTCCTGGAAAATTCAGGGCAAGCAAATATTACTCTTTCCTGCGAAAGAAGAAAATGCAGCCGACACGAAGAAATCGCGTACCGTAAAAGGAAACGTCACTACTACCACCGGTGAGTCAATTCCGGGAGCAAGTGTGAAATTATTAAATGCCACTACCGGAGTGATTACTGACATCGACGGATTTTATATGATTACAGTGCCCGATGGCCAGACAACACTGGAATACCGCTTTATGGGATACGAACCCCGGACTGTAAAAGTAGGTAATCAGACTACTATTAATGTCTCTTTGGAGGAAGCGACTTCAAGTTTGGAAGAAGTTGTGGTAGTTGCCTATGGTGCTCAAAAGAAAGTGACGATGACAGGTTCGGTAGCTTCGGTGAATATAGGAAGCCTGAAAACTCCGGTCGCAAATCTGAGTAACGCCTTGCAAGGCAAGGTGGCAGGTATCATCTCCGTGCAATCCAGCGGTGAGCCGGGATACGATAACTCGACCTTTACTATCCGTGGTATCGGTACTTTCACGGGAAACACTTCTCCACTGGTTATTGTAGACGGTGTACAGCGTGACGACGTAAACTCCACTTATGGGGGTGCCTATAACAATATCGACCCGGAAGACATTGTCAGCATCTCTCTGCTGAAAGACGCTTCCGCCACTGCCGTATATGGTGCGAAAGGTGCTAACGGCGTAATGATTATTACTACAAAGCGCGGAACAGTCGGCAAACCGAAAATCTCTATCAAGGCAGAGACAGGCTTTACAAACTTCACCAAAGTACCTGAAATGTTGAGCGGTACGGACTATATGATGCTTTATAATGAAAGCCGTCGAAACTCAGGATTGAATGAAGTTTATTCCCGCGAGCAGATATTGAAGACCGAAAGCGGATTGGATCCCTACTTATACCCGAATGTAGACTGGATTAATCAGATCTATAAGAAAGTATCTTCCGTATCCAATGTCAATCTGAATATCAGTGGCGGTAGCGACCTGGTTCGTTATTACCTGTCAGCTTCTTTCTATAATCAAGGCGGACAATACAACGTAAAGGATGAAAACGGCTATAATCCTAACCTGAATTATAAACGTTATGACTTCCGTAGCAATGTAGACGTGAATATAACGAAAACCACCTTATTGCAGATGAACCTATCTGCCATCATGGTCGATTCACGTTATCCGGGCATTAGTTCCAGTAAACTTTGGTACGAAGCATTTTCCACTTCACCGGTTGCTTTCCCTGTCCGCTATCCGGACGGACGTTGGGCCGGCCCACCTGCCAATGCAGGTTCCAACCCGATGAATGAAGTGCAGAACACAGGTTATACCGATACCTTCCGTCCTGCCTTGCAATCAGTGTTTACAGTCAATCAGAAATTAGATTTCATAACCAAAGGTCTTTCGGCCTATGTACGTTTTTCATTCGACAGTTATAGTGAATTTAATAACAAACGTACGGGAGGAGTGGACTTGTGGTATGCCAACCAACGTGACGGTAATGGAGAACTTATCTTCGGGAAACCTATCAAAGAAGGTTCCGACGAACTCTATTATGAGCACAGTGATACCGGAGAAAGGGTAATCTATACCGAAGCGAACATAGCCTATGACCGCACATTCGGTTCACACAACATCAACGGAATGGTACTCTATAATATGCGTAACCGTATGATTGCTACCGCCGGAAGTGCCATTGCATCTATCCCATACCGTAATCAGGCCGTTGCCGCCCGTTTGGGTTATGGATATAAAGACCGCTACTTGGCAGAAATAAACGGTTCCTATACCGGTTCGGAGAATTTTGCTCCCGGACACCGTTTCGGCTTTTTCCCTGCCGCTTCCGTAGGATGGGTGATTTCGCATGAACCCTTTTTCCAAAACATCGTTCATACGGTTGATTTATTAAAGTTGCGCGCTTCCTATGGTATTGTAGGTAATGATAACATTGGCGGAACAGGCGACCGTTTTGCCTATTTTACCCAGTTCGGAAGCGGAAATAACTACGGCTTCGGTCCGAATGGTAATCTCGTATATGGTATCAGGGAGACTCTTCTAGGCTCAAACAAACTGACTTGGGAAAAGTCTTATAAAACAAATATCGGTTTGGAAATGATGCTTTTAGGCAAACTCAACCTGACACTGGATTATTATTGGGAAAGACGTAAAGACATTCTGATTCAGCGTTCTTCTTTACCGAGCATGGCAGGATTTGATGCCGCTATCTATGCTAACATGGGTGAGATGGATAATAAGGGATTGGACGCCAACCTCGAATATCAGACCCGTATCAACAACAAAGTGGGATTACGCCTGTATGGTAACGTGACTTACAGTAAAAACAAAATCGTATTCCGTGACGAACCGGATATGCAATATCCTTATCAGAAGAGTGAAGGAACTCGTTATGGCGAATACTACGGTTATGTAGCTGACGGTTATTTCCAGAGTTGGGAAGAGATTGAAAACAGTCCGAAGCAATTGCGTGAACTGGCTCCCGGTGACATCAAATACAAAGACCTCAATAACGACAATGTGATTGATGCCAACGACCAATGTTATCTGGGTAAGTCCTGGTTCCCTTCCTGGTCTTACGGTATGGGTTTCAACGTCAACTATCACAACTTTGACCTGTCTCTGTTCTTCCAGGGTGTAGCCGATGTATCCATTATGGCTAATGGTGGTTCTATGGACACAGGTAATGGCGATTGGGGAGCAGGAGGAGTAGGTATCGTACCTTTCACCGGCATGGGACTGAATCCGAGTAACGTTATAACCAAGGCACTGGATCGCTGGACGGAAGATAATCCGCGTGCAGATGCATGGTATCCGCGTATGACCGCCAATGCCAGTACCAGTGACAATAACTATGTAAATAGTACACATTGGCTGAAAAACGGTAACTACCTGCGTCTGAAACAAGCATCGTTGGGATATACCCTTGAGAATAAGAGACTGATGGACAAGGGAATAGAATACCTCTATTTCTACCTGTCCGGACAAAATCTGCTTACCTTCTCCAAATTCAAACTGTGGGATCCCGAACTAGGCTCTAATGGCGCGAAATATCCGCTATCACGTATGGTGACCTTGGGAATGAGAGTTTCATTTTAATCTAATCAAGCAATGAAAACAATGAAAACAATGAAAAAAATATTAAACCGTATATTGGCTGCCGGATTATTATCTGTTGGCGTGATGGGAATAGTCACTTCCTGTGACTATCTGGATCAGAAGCCTGAGAATCTGAAAACATCGGATATGATCTGGGAAACCCGTACAGATGCAGAATCTTATTTATATAATATCTACGGATACATCTGGTTATCTACGGATGATCCGGTCGTATTTGGCTTTGCCGATGAAAGTTCTTGTGTATTCTCCAATACGAATGTCCGTAAGATGGTGGAAGGCAATTGGGGCCCTTCCAATACACTGGGAGATAATAAATGGAATGCCGCTTATCGGGGTATCCAGAAAGCGCTTATTTTTGAACAGAATATAGACCGTGTTCCCGAAGGCGTACTGAGCACAGACCTGAAGATACAGTACAAGGCAGAGTCGCGCTTCCTGCGCGGATGGTTCTACTGGAACATCTTACGCTTGTACGGCCCGTTTGTGATTTTTGATAAGCCCGTCGAACAGGACGAAGACTTTAATAAATACGTGCGTCGTCCCTTTGAAGAATGTGTGGAGTATGTTTGCGGACTGATGGAATCCACGTTGGACGAACTTCCTGAGGTATGGACTTCTACGGCATACCTGGGACGTCCTACGAAAGGCGCCGCCTTGGCCGTTATCTCACAAGTACGTTTACTGGCAGCCAGCGAACTTTGGAATGGAAATCCCCGTTTTAAGGATTTCAAGAATAAGGATGGCGAACTGCTGGCACCGCAGACCAAGGATAACGAAAAGTGGCGGATTGCCGCTGAGGCTGCCGAAGATGTGATTGATTTGGGTATTTATCACCTCTACCGCAATACGGAAAGCGGTGATAGAACTTTTGACCCTTATTTGTCTTTCCGCGATTTATTTATGTCCGGCAATCATGCGGAAGTCATATTCGCTACGCATAAATCCGGAGACTGGCAGTGGGGATACGACAAACGCTGCAACCCGAAAAACGGCGGATATAGCATGCAGAATGCGACACAAAATATCGTGGATGCATTCTTGACTCGTGACGGCTTGGATATCAATGATGATGAGAACTATACCGAAACAGGATTCGCGAAAGAAGACGACCCCGCAGAATACGGAAAAGTCCGTAATGAAATAAACCGGGGATACCGCAAGGGAGAATCGAATATGTACGTCAACCGTGAGCCCCGTTTCTATGCTTCCGTACATTACAATGGACGCCCTGTACTTTCTGCCATTACCGTAGACGACCGCAACTTCTTTTCATCCGACAAGAATAAGGATGGATTCGGAAGAGCAGAATATTACTATTCCGGTTCATCGGGTGCAGGAACGCAGATGACTGACTTTACCGGATACAATGTAGCGAAGAAAGTAAGTACCTCTTCCAGTATCCGTAATGACCAGGCGGTATATCGTCCATATATCCATATTCGTTACGCTGAGATACTTTTGAACTATATGGAAGCGATGAATGAATACAATCCTGAAGATTCCAAAATTATCAGCTACTTTAATGAAATCCGTGACCGTGCAGGTATTCCGAATATTACGGCTACCTACCCGCAGGATTTGGGAAACAAGGAAAAGATGCGTGAATGGATTCTCCGCGAACGTCAAATCGAACTTGCTTTCGAAGGCGACCGCTTTTGGACACTTGCCCGCCGCCTGCTTTATGAGAAAGAAGAAAACCGCAAGATCTATCGTATGAATGTACTTGCTGACGATCAGGGACAAGGCTTTGCTTTTGAAGGTTTCTATGAACGTAAAATCTTGCAGACCAGATATTGGGATAATAAGATGTACTTGTATCCTATCTATCAGACGGAGATTGACCGCGGACGTGGCTTGGTACAGAATCCGGGATGGTAGAATTTACCCGATAATATAAAATTAATAAGATAGCAAAATGAAAACAATTTCATACTATATATCTATGGCTGTTATTCTGACAGCAGCCATTTTTACCGGGGGGTGTACGGACGATGATGAAAAGTCATTATCGCTCCGCTCCGGAGAGCTTTCTATTTATGACTTTGCTCCGAATACAGGAAAAGGCGGCACACAATTATTGATAAATGGAGAGCAGTTCCCCTTGGATGCGGCTTCTATCAGCGTGACCATCAATGAAGTGGAACTCTCCATCCTGCGTTCCAATGAAGAACAGTTATTGGTCGAGGTTCCCGATAATGAAGCGATAGGGACAGCTCCTATTGTCATCAATGCAAAAGGAAAGACCGCTCAATCAGAAGTAAACTTTGCTTTCCAGAAAACAGCCATCACAGGTTTTTCTCCTGCTTACGGAAAAGTAGGGACGAAAGTACGCATCTATGTAGAGAACCTACCGGCAGAAATCAAGAATCCGACGGCAACGTATAATGGCATAACGGCAGAATGTACGGCAGAAGAAGGTTATTTCCAAGTGACTATTCCCGAAACGGATTTCGGTTCCTGGCCTATTATCATCAGTTTCAACGGAAGAACGCTTTCTACGGGCGAGTTTGAATATAAAGACCTCTTGTTCGAGCGTACGATCACCACGTTGCCGGGAAGTTCCGAATTTAATATCATGTGTGCGGATTGGGAATATCGCCGGGGTGGTATCGCAGTAGATGACGATGGCAATGTATATCTGACAGATATCGGTAATTTGCGTATTCGTAAAATCACGCCCGACGGAACTGTTAGCGAAGTGGCCGGTACAGGAACGGAAAATGATGTAGACTGGGGACTTAACTGGCGATTGGACAATGGCGGTGCAGGTTCATATAACGCAGTAATGCGTCCCACTGATATAAAAATTGACAGTAAAGGAAATATGTATGTCAGTGATGACTGGACTTCGGCAACCATATGTTTTGAACCGGATGGAAAAGCCCTTTATATGGGATGGCAGGTAGCTGTCAGCCTGGCGATTGACGAGGCAAGTAACCGGCTTTACAGTATGACTTCAAATGGCAATATTCTTCTGAAGGACTTGAATGATTACGGTGGTTATCCGAGTAATCATGGTACTGTGATTGTCACAGGCAATGGTAGCCCGGGCGGAATGGACGTAGATAAAACAACGGGAGATCTTTATGTAACGAATATCGGAACCCATCAAATTATTAAATATGTCAAGGATCGTTGGGATGACCCGATTGTGATAGCCGGCAGCGGACGGAGCGGACACTCCGACGGTGCGTACAATGAAGCTACATTTACCAGCCCGTGGGGAATCGCTGTTGCGCCGGACGGAAATATTTTGGTGGCAGGCAATGGTACGGCAGAAGCTTCAACAGCCAGTGCCGACCAGAGTATTCGTTACATAGACCAGAAAACTGGAATGGTTTCCACATTCGCCGGTTCGGGAACATCCGGCAATACGGACAGCAGTTTCGAAGTGCTCTCCTATGCAGGTGTCAACTCTACCATCGAGAGTCTGCCCGCTGCCTTTGGGGCTCCTTCTTCTGTATGCGTTGGTAAGGATGGTACGGTGTACGTGCTGGATCGCCGGAATAATTGTGTAAAGAAAATAACAACCGTAGAAAAATGATAAGTCTTATGAAACTGAACATTATTCAATATATTACTTTGACTTTGCTGGTATGCAGTACGAGTCTGTTTAGCAGTTGTAAGGACGACGACGGGCACGATGCCGGCAGTCCGGTGGTAGTGAACCGCTTCTATCCGACCAGTGGTAGTGCCGGAACGGAAATCCTTATTACCGGAAAGAACTTCTCGGAAAATCCGGAAGATATCTCGGTGACCTTAGGAAACATCCCTTTAAAAGTGCTGAGCTGCAACATGAACAATATCATGGCTATTGTTCCGCCTAAGTTGGGAGACGGTGTGTTGACGGTTACTGTTGCCAACCGCGAGCCCGTCCGCACCATTGAAGCATTCACCTATTCGTTCTCAGCGGTAGTTACTACTTTTGCCGGTAGCAGCAATGGCGAACCGGGATACCAGGATGGCATTGGAAGCGAAGCGTTGTTCTTCTTCGACGGTGCTAAGGGAGATCCTGCCGAAGACTGGAGAAAAGGTTCAATTTGTGTCGATAATGATGGAAACGTGTACGTAGGTGACTGTGTCAACTACTGCGTCCGCAAGATTACTCCCGACGGGACTGTTACCACTTTGGCCGGACTCGCCGGAAACAGAGGTGACGTAGACGGGACAGGAGCACAAGCCCGCTTCAACGGACTCTATGGTATGGATTGTGATGCGGAAGGCAATATCATCATGACCGATGTATTCGGATGGAAAATCAGGAAAATAACCCCTGACGGCGTGGTTACCACACTCGGCGCGACTGACTTTGAACCTTGGATGCTGACTGTGGATAAGAACAACGGAGATATTTTTGTCTCATCCAATAGCGGTATATATAAATGGACAAAAGACGGTTCTACCCAGATTGCTACCGGTAACTTCAGAGGACTTGTTTTGGACAAGGAAGGCAATTTGTACGGAGCCGATCAGATACTGAATGGCATAGTCAAATTCAAAGCGGGCACTTGGGAAGCGGAGACTCTGACAGGCAAGGGTACGGCAGGATATTTGAACGGAGCTTTTGAAGACGCCCTCTTTACATATCCGTGTGATTTGGCTATTGATTCGAATGGGGATATTTACGTGGCCGGTAATGGTTCGTGGAATGGCGGCGAGAATCTCGACCAAAGCATCCGTTTGCTCGATATGACCAACAGGACGGTACGCTTGGTGGCAGGAGGTACTCAGGAAGGATATGTAGACGCGAATGGCTCGTCAGCCGTTTTCGCAGGCCCGCAGGATCTTGCTGTCGACAAGAATGGTGTGATTTATGTCTATGACAAGAAGAATAATGTAATAAGAAAAATTGTTTACGAGTAAACAACTTTAAAAGAAATACAGATGAGAAAGAAAATGATTCTAATGGCTTTTGCCTTGTTCATAGGTCTTAGTGCATGTGGCAATGACGACAAGGAGCTTACGGGCAAACCGGGAAACGAACAAGGGGGCAATGGCGGGGGTGCCCCGGATAATCCCGGTGATCCTTCCGGCAGTGAACCGGTGAGCTGGTATGTGGCTACCACAGGCAATGATGCAAACAGCGGTACTGTTGAAAGTCCTCTGAAAAGTATCTCAAAAGCATTGCTGCGCGTCAATCCCGGTGATACGATTTTCCTTCGGGAAGGCGCGTACCATGAGTTTGTCACTCCTACACGTTCGGGGAAAAAGGGCAAACTGGTAACGGTAAAAAGCTATCCGGGTGAAACGGCCAAGATTGATGGAACCGGACTGACTATCAAAGGATGGTTCAGCGCTCTGGTGCAACTGAAAAGCATCCAATACATGACCTTTGAAAATCTGCATATCTGCAACGCTACGAATTCGGACGTCAACACCGACCCCGAAGGGGTATATATCAACGGAGTATCGAGAGACATCACTTTCCGTAACTGCAAAGTCTATAATATAAAAAGTACCTGCCTTGCGGGACACAACAACGGTGACTGGCGTAGTGCGCATGCATTCCTGGTGATAGGCGACGATAACGGAACTCCGATACGTAACCTGACCATCGAAAAATGTGAAATCTATGATATACACACCGGAACGAGTGAGACGCTGACCATCGCCGGAAATGTGGATGGCTTCACCATACAGGACTGCGAAGTGCATGATGTGGAAAATATCGGAATCATCGTGGCGGGTGGAGATAACCTGAACGCGGGCGGCGATATATCCGTGAATTATGCACGTAACGGAGTAGTGAGACGTAACAGGGTATACAGATGTTCCCATCAGGTCTCAAAAGATTTCTGGGAAGGCGTTTATAATAACCCCGCTGCCTATGGTGCTATCGGGATATATGTCTGCGGAGGCGCAAGCACCGTCATCGAACAGAACATTGTATGGGAGTGCGACCGTGCCATCGGCCTGATAAGTGAGAGTGATGTACTGGCGACCAAAGACTGTATCGTGCGTAATAATTTTGTTTACAACAACTATCGTACAGGCATTTATCTGGGCGATTATATCGGCTATACCATCGGCGGTACGTCCGGATGCTATGTAGTAAACAACACCCTCTACCACAATAATCTGGTTGGCGGTGCACTGAACGGAAGCAATAATTCAGCGAACATCAATGACGAAAAGGACAGTGAGGGTGAAATCCGACTGGCGGAGAATTGTACCAACAATACAATCATGAACAACCTCATATACGCAGTGACCGACAGGGATATTTTCGTCCGTAAGTACACCAAGTCCGGCAGCAAGAATAAAATAGGATATAACCTCTATTATTCTCCGACTACCGCCAATCACAAGTGGTTCTGGGATGGTGTCGAATACACGAACTTCGCAGCATGGCAGAAAGCCAGCGGTGATGAAAATTCAATCTATAATGTCGATCCTTTGTTGCAGAGTCCCAGTCTTCCTAATCCCAACCTGCATTTGCAGCCGGGTTCGCCAGCAAAGGGGAAAGGCCATTTCATTGCTGCCTATTTCGTTGGCAACTATGATATTGACGGTGACGTACGTTATAGCGGAACGACGATCAGCATAGGTGCCGATCAGTGACAGTGCAATGAAATAAATAAACTCAATGATTTTCAATTAAAAGCAAAATAGAAATGAGAAAAAGTTTTTGCTCGCTCATTAGCTTTCTTCTATTTAGCTTGTTGGCGTGCGGAGCTACCCCTGTCCATTGGTATGTAGCTCCGACCGGTAACGACGCGAATGATGGAAGTAAAAGAAAACCACTCAAGACGATAGCCAACGCGCTGCAACGTGTCAACCCCGGTGATACCGTTTTCCTGCGTGAAGGCTCATACGGCGAATTTGTCGTTCCTACACGTTCGGGAAAACCCGGCAAGATGATAACATTGAAAAGTTATCCCGGCGAGACAGCCAGGATAGACGGTTCCGGACTGTATATCAAAGGGTGGGGGAATGCTCTGGTACAGCTTAACAGTATCGACTATATGCAATTTGAAAACCTGCATATCTGCCATGCCCATGATTCGGAGAACAACACAGACCCGGAAGGTATCTATATAAGCGGTACTTCCGGCAATATCACCTTCCGGGGATGCAAAGTGTACGACATAAAGAATGATTGCCCGCTGGTCGATGCCAAAGGTGACTGGCGCAGCGCGCATGCCATCCTGGTGTTAGGTAATAACGACAACACCCCGATTCGTAATCTGCTGATAGAAAAATGCGAGATATTCGAGATTCATAGCGGCACAAGCGAAGCCTTCACACTGGCAGGCAACGTGGTCGATTTCACGATTCAGGATAATGAAGTGCATGATGTGGAAAACATCGGTATCATTATCGCAGGCGGAGATAACCTGAATCCTCATGGCGATATTTCGGTCAATTATGCGCGTAACGGAATAGTGCGCCGCAATAAAGTATATCGCTGCACGCACGAAAAGTCACAGGATTACTGGAGCCAGTCCGTATCCAATGGCGGAGCGATTGGCATCTACCTGTGCGGCAACGGAAATACGATTGTAGAACAGAATGAAGTCTTTGAATGCGACCGGGGAATCGGGCTGTGCAGCGAAAGCTACAAACTGCAAACCAAGGACTGCATCGTACGCAACAATTTCGTGTACAACAACTTCCGTACCGGCATCTATATGGGAGCCTATCTCGGTTTCGACGGGCTGAGCACCAAAAGTTGCTATGTGGTGAACAACACCTTGTTCAACAACAACCTGAAAGGCGGACAACTGGACGGCACAAACAACTACCTGAAAGTGAACGACCGTGACAACAGCAGTGAAGGTGAAATCCGCCTGTCCGAATTGTGCGAGGAGAATGTGATAGCCAACAATATCATTTATGCCCTGTCGGACAGAGACATCTTTATCCGCAAATACACCACCTCGGGAAAGAATAACTTTATCGGCGGCAATATCTACTTCTCACCGAACAAGAAAAACCATAAATGGATGTGGGACGGCAAAGAATATACCGACTTTTCCGCCTGGCAGGCCGCAAGCGGTGACCGGACATCGGTGTTCAATGTAGACCCGCTGCTGAAAAGCACCCGTACGCGACAACCGGACTTACACTTGAAATCCGTTTCGCCGGCCATCGGCACAGGTCTTGTATATCGGGGATATGTCATCGGAATGTTCGACATAGACGGTGACAAGCGTTGTGAGATTCATTCTGTTAATATAGGTGCCGATCAATAAAGTATCTGCCCTTTTACTTGTTCAAATATACAAATCATGAAAATATTGAAACACTCTCTGGCTATTCTTTTTGTGTTGCTGTGTACGGCAGCCCATACCTATGCCGCTCCGTTCGATGGCGTGCGGGAACTCGTGTCCCGTCGTGCTCCGTGGCTGGGTAAACATATTCAGTTCAAGGCAATGCCCTCTTCGGATGGCGATTGCTTCACATTGCAGACAGTAAATAAGAAACTACTGGTTCAGGCTACCGGCGCAAATGCGGCGGCAGTCGGTGTCAACTGGTACTTGAAGTATTACTGCCATCGCAGTATGTCGCATCTTGGTGACCAGCTCGCCCCCGTAAAAGAGCTTCCGGTCATTGACCAACCCGTAACAGTCAAAACCTCATCTATATATCGCTATGCGCTGAATTACTGTACCTTTAATTATACCATGAGTTTCTACGATTGGGACGACTGGCAGTGGGAGCTTGACTGGATGGCGCTCAACGGCGTTAACCTGATGCTGGTAGCCAACGGCTCGGAAGCTGTATGGCAAAACACGCTCCGCCGGATGAACTATTCGGAAAAGGAGATTGCCGACTTTATCACCGGCCCTGCCTATAATGCCTGGTGGCTGATGGGAAATATCGAAGGATGGGGCGGCCCTATGCCCCAGTCGCAGATAGATAGCCGGAAGAAACTCGTACAGAAAATGCTGAAACGCATGAAGTCACTGGGCATCGAACCGTTGATGCCCGGATTCTACGGAATGGTGCCGAGCAACCTGAAAAACAAAAGTAAGGCGCATATCATCCCCCAAGGCACTTGGGGAGCTTTCACAAGGCCGGATATTCTCGACCCGACGGATCCCGAATTCGACCGTATAGCCGGAATATTTTATGAAGAAACCCGCCGTTTGTATGGGTCGGATATCCGTTTCTTCTCCGGTGACCCTTTTCACGAAGGCGGAGCAACGGACGGTGTAGCGTTGGGCGACGCAGGCCGGGCTATACAGAAAACAATGCAGAAATACTTCCCGGAATCCGTCTGGGTATTGCAAGGCTGGCAGGACAACCCGAAGCCGGGACTGCTTGAGAAACTGGATAAACGCTACGTACTGGTACAGGAATTATTCGGCGAAAACACTAACAACTGGGAGACTCGCAAAGGCTACGAGGGAACTCCTTTCATCTGGGCTACCGTCACTAACTTTGGCGAAAGGCCGGGCATCAACGGAAAGTTGCAACGTTTTGCCGATGAGGTTCACCGTGCTTCGAATGGAGAATACGTATCATATATGAAGGGAGTAGGCATTTTGCCCGAAGGCATTAATAATAACCCGGTTACTTATGAACTGTTGCTTGAATTGGTGTGGCACAAAGACCGCGTAGATGTAGACCAATGGGTGGAATCTTATATTACAGCCCGTTATGGACGCATCACCGATGATATACGGACTGCCTGGAAAATGATGTTGAAATCCATTTATAGCAGTGAAGTCGGTTATCAGGAAGGCCCGCCCGAAAACATCTTATGTGCGCGTCCGGCGTTGGAACTCAAATCCGTCTCTTCCTGGGGAAGACTGGCTAAGAAATACGACACGGAGCTTTATCGAAAAGCGGCACTCCTGTTTGCCAGGGCAATGCCCCAATTCAGTGATGTCCGTACCTATCGCATCGACCTGATACACTTTCTGCGGCAAGTGATAGCGAATGATGCCGATTCGGTATTCAATGCTATAATGACTGCTTATCAGGAGAAAGATACGCAAAAGTATGAGAAGCAAGTATCCCGCTTCCTCGATATGATAGATACCGAAAACGAACTACTGGCACAAGACCCGTTCTTCCGCCTGAGCACCTGGCAGCAGCAAGCGAAAGATGCAGGTAATACCGCCGCAGAGAAAAAGAACAATTTCCACAATCTGATGATGCTTATCACTTATTGGGGCGAGCACATACCGACGGAAGACAATTTGCATGATTATGCCTATAAAGAATGGGCGGGCATGATGAACACCTACTACAAAGACCGTTGGATGGTTTACTTTGACTATCAGCGCGCCTTGCTTCGCGGAGAGACAGCGCAAGCGCCCGATTATTTTCATTGGGAGCGTGAATGGGTGGAAAAGAACTTGCATATGGCAGACGATGCGCCACGTATGTCTTTGACGGAGATTGTAAATAAGATTACCCGCTAATATTTTTTTGTAAGAAGAAAGAACGTTATGAACAGGATATATTTCAATTTAATGATTTCCCTACTTCTGCTTGTCGGCTTTTCCGGCTGCGGGCAGAAGAAAGGAACTATACAACCCCTTGTAGTAGCTACTATGGAGCGCCCTTCGGGGCAGGAAGATGTCATTCAGTTGACAGCTCCCAAGATAGACACTGTACGGGTCGGATTTATCGGACTGGGGATGCGTGGCCCGGGGGCAGTTGCCCGTTTCACTCATATTCCGGGCACGCAAATCAAGGCTTTGTGTGACATTCGCCGGGAATGCGTGGAAAAGGCGCAGGATATTCTCAAAGAAGCCGGTTTGCCCGAAGCTACGGCTTATTATGGAGATGAAAACTCATGGAAGCAGTTGTGCGAAAGGGACGATATAGACCTTGTATATGTAGCTACGGACTGGAAGCATCATGCCGAAATGGGGGTATATGCCATGGAACACGGCAAACACGTGGCTATTGAAGTGCCGGCTGCCATGACACTGGATGAGATTTGGAGTCTCGTCAATACGTCCGAAAGAACCCGCAAGCACTGTATGCAACTGGAAAACTGCGTGTACGACTTCTTCGAACTGACTACGCTGAACATGGCGCAACAGGGAGTGTTCGGAGAGATTCTGCACGTAGAAGGCGCTTATATCCATAACCTTGAAGAATACTGGACTTCCTATTGGAACAACTGGCGTATGGATTACAATCGTAATAACCGGGGAGACATATATGCGACACATGGCATCGGTCCGGCTTGCCAGTTGCTCAATATTCACCGGGGAGACAGGATGAAGACACTGGTGGCTATGGACACTAAAGCGGTCAACGGGCCTGCATATATCAGAAAAACAACGGGTGAGGAAGTGAAAGATTTTCAGAATGGCGATCAGACGACTACTGTCATCCGTACGGAAAATGGCAAGACGATGCTTATCCAGCACAATGTAATGACACCGCGTCCCTATAGCCGTATGTACCAATTGGTCGGCACAGACGGATATGCCAGCAAATACCCGGTCGAAGAATATTGCCTGCGTCCCGAACAGGTGGATACTCATATCGTCCCCAACCATGAGAACCTGAACGCGCACGCTTCCATGTCCGAAGAAGCCAAACAGGCAATAATGGACAAATACAAACACCCCATTCACCGGGAACTGGAAGAGACAGCCAGGAAAGTGGGTGGTCATGGCGGTATGGATTACATCATGGATTATCGGTTGGTGTATTGTCTGCGCAACGGTTTGCCGTTGGATATGGATGTATATGATTTGGCAGAATGGTGTTGTATGGCGGAGTTGACCCGCCTTTCCATCGAAAATGGTTCGGCTTCGGTTGCCGTTCCTGACTTTACGCGTGGCGGATGGAATAAAATAAATAAATTCCGTCATGCGTTTGTGCAATAGGTATGACAAGATAAAATAAGAATATAACAATTTAATATCCATGAATAAGCAAAAACTTTGTCGGACATTACTCGGTTTGCTAATTCCACTCCTGTTCCTGGCTTGCTCTCCCAAAGAACGTATCAAGCTGGACGGTGGAACTTTCAACATCGACGGGAAAGACGTACAATTGATTTGTGGCGAAATGCATTATGCCCGTATCCCTCACGAATATTGGCGCGACCGGTTGCAAAGAGCCCGTGCGATGGGGCTGAACACCATATCGGTCTATGTCTTTTGGAATTTCCATGAGAGCCAACCCGGTGAGTTCGATTTTAGCGGACAGGCGGATGTAGCCGAATTTGTCCGTCTCGCACAGGAAGAGGATTTGTATGTGATACTTCGTCCGGGCCCTTATGCCTGTGCGGAGTGGGACTTCGGCGGTTATCCTTCCTGGTTGCTGAAAGAAAAGGACATAGTTTACCGTAGCAAGGACGCCCGTTTCCTCGAATATTGCGAACGGTACATCAAGGCGCTTGGTGAACAACTGGCTCCGCTGACTATCAACAATGGCGGTAACATATTGATGGTACAGGTGGAAAACGAGTACGGCTCTTATGCGGCGGATAAAGAATATCTGGCTGCTCTCCGCGATATGATAAAGGAGGCGGGATTTAATGTCCCGCTGTTTACTTGTGACGGTGGCGGACAGGTTGAGGCCGGACATATCGACGGGGCGTTGCCGACATTGAACGGTGTATTCAGCGAAGATATTTTTAAGATTATAGATAAATATCATCCGGGTGGCCCGTATTTCGTGGCAGAATTTTATCCGGCATGGTTTGATGTGTGGGGACAGCATCATTCGACGGTCGATTATAAGCGTCCGGCGGAACAACTGGACTGGATGTTGGGACATGGTGTGTCCGTCAGCATGTATATGTTTCATGGCGGAACCAACTTCTGGTATACGAACGGGGCGAATACAGCCGGCGGCTATCGTCCGCAACCCACAAGCTACGACTATGACGCGCCTTTGGGCGAATGGGGAAACTGTTACCCCAAATATCATGCTTTCAGGGAAGTGATTCAGAAATATCTGCCTGAAGGAACTGTATTGCCTGATGTGCCTGCCGATAATCCGACAACGTCCTTTGCTGCGATTGAACTGAAAGAGAGTGCTCCCCTGAAATCTGCTTTCCATCAGACTACTCAATCAGAAAATGTACTTTCAATGGAAGACCTGGGCGTTGATTTCGGATATATACATTATCAGACTACCATCAACAAGGCGGGAAAACAAAAGCTGATCATACAGGACTTGCGTGATTATGCCGTGATTCTGGTGAATGGAAAACAGGTGGCAAGCCTGGATCGCCGTTACAATCAGAATAACGTACTATTGGATATTCCCCAGGCGCCTGCCGTCTTGGAGATATTGGTGGAAAACACAGGGCGCGTCAACTACGGCCCTGATATACAGTTCAACCGCAAAGGGATTACAAACCAAGTGCTATGGGGAGATGAAAAACTGACCGGATGGTCTATCACTCCGTTACCTCTCTATAAAGAAAAGGTGTCCAAACTGAATTTCGGCGAACCGGTGCGTGGAGTTCCGGCTTTCCATAAGGGCGTATTCAACCTTCAAAAGAAAGGGGATTGTTTTGTCGATATGAGCCAATGGGGAAAAGGCGCTGTTTGGGTAAATGGAAAATCACTCGGACGTTTTTGGAACATCGGCCCGCAGCAGACTTTATACGTGCCTGCCCCCTGGCTGAAAGAAGGGGAGAATGAAATCGTTGTCTTTGAAATGGAAGATACCGGAAACCGTATCTTGCAAGGTTTGGGCCAACCCATACTCGACAGCCTGGGAGTGGATAAGAACTACCAACAAGGACAACGCCGTATCGTCCAGGGAACTCCGATTCTTGAAAAGGGAGATATTGCGCTGAAAGCCACCGTACAGGAATCCAATGACTGGCAGCTATTTGAATTTCCCGTTGCCACAACATTACGCCATTTTTGCATCGAAACGCTTTCTTCTTATACCGATGACAATCAGGCTTGTATTTCGGAAGTCGAGTTATTGGACGATAAGGGACAGGCGATTGATAAGACAAAATGGGAAGTTGTCTATGTAAGTAGTGAACTGTCTGATAAAAATTTGGGAGTAGGAGAGAACTTATACGATGGCGATGTCTCCTCATTTTGGCATACAGATCCGACTGTCGGTTCTGCCCATCCTCATCAGATTATTATTGACATGAAGGAGATATATAAAGTTTCTGCCCTACGGGTGAAAGTGCGTGAAGGCTCGTTCTTATCCGGTAAAGTAAAAGATATACAGCTATATACTCGTCCGCAATTCTTTTTGTTCCGTCAATAAATTGCCGGATTGAATCATATTACATTTACCCTTTTCCACGTTTAATCTCTTTGTTTTTAGGGATTGGCTTGCGGAAAGGGTAGGTGTTTGGAGTTTATTTCCTTACCGGATAGGCTCAGGCAGAGTGGGAGACTACGGAAAAACTTAAATCCCTACTAGGAACGATTTTTCATTTTCATTTCTCATGTTCTCATTGTTTATAAGTCAATTTGTTGTTAATCAGTAATATATCAGCATGAGAAATAAAATAAGAAACGGTATTTCTCATTGTTTTTCAGCCATTTTACCTCAAAAAACATGTGTTTCTCATAGCTATTTCAACTGTTTCTCATTGGCTTTAGCATAATTCTCATGGCTTCTTTCTCTTTTTTATCGCATTTCTCATCCATCACCCTGTCAACTCCCTATCAACTTCCTGTGTTTTATAGCTTGTTTTTATGTCGTTCACCTGTTGTCTCTATGTTTTTGATTAATCATTGCTATGTTTTTCTATAGCCATCTGTCTTGTTCCACTCGAGTAAACAGGTTTGTTCACTCGAGTGCCTAAGCATGTGCACTAGAGTGCACAAGCCTGTGTACTGGAGTGCAACGATAGAAATGCTTATAGAAAAACATGCATATGTCGTTCTTTATCCTCTTGATAACTGCTTGATAATGTGTAATTAAGCGTTGTCCTTTTTGGTGTTTGCCTTGAACCCGATTATTGTTTCCTGGTCTTTTAGTTTTTCCGCAGATATTTTATTGAACGGTTCTCCATACCTTTTTCAAGTGCATAATAAATGTTTCAGATTGTTCAAATCCGGTTCATGTTGTTTTATTCCCAATGAGAAATGATTTAAATAAGTATGAGAAATACATGATTTTTAATGTGAAAATGCATAAAAACAATGAGAAATGCCGTTTCTTATTTTATTTCTCATTCAGTCATATCATTTATTTACAGATAGTTATCACTTGAACTATGAGAACATGAGAAATGATTTTTCGAAATCGTTTCTAGTAAGAACTTGAGTTTTTGAGTTCAGCTCCCGTATATCTTTTGGACCTGACTCATAAATGCGTTATGCCTTCAAGTATGAAAGAGCAATTGGAATATTTGCATGCTGCCTATGTATCACTAGGATAATTTTATGTCTCCCATTCATTTCTTTGTCAATATAGTTTGCTTGCTAAATATAAATTGCTACTTTTGTCGTAGTTTACTTTCGAGCGAAGAAAGTATGTTTTTGATAATTTTATTGAGAACGGTTATTTGTTACATTCATACATAAAAATCCACTAATTTTTAACTTTCGTGAATGGAATAAGTGACGTGTCTCACGCATCTTTTGTATATATAATCTTGTTATATACTCAATTGGGCGTGGGACTATCGCTTATGTTCACGAAAGGGGTCGTAGTGGATACCTATGTATGGCATGAGCAGATAGTTTCCACGCTCTTTTATATATAAACCCTCGCACCTTTGGGAACAGATGCGGCAAACAAAACTATACCGATGAGTAATGATTTTAAAGAGAACATCATCCTCCTGATGCAACACCCTATCATGCATAAGCCCATAAGTGAACTGACGGATTGGGAACAAAGCCAGGCTTGCGAAATCCTTAATGATTTGGTTGAGGCTTCCATGGATAACTCCTGTACCCAGGTCGACTATATTCAAATTTCCCGTCTGCATTATGCCCTTGGTGAGCTGGCTTATGAACAGTGTGACAATCCTGAACGTATAATTAAATATTTCCTTTCCTCTCTGCATTCCTTGGAGAAGGGGGGAATTGACCTGGGTCTTCACAAATGGGCGGAACTCGTGAATTTGCGGCAGTCTTCTGATTCTTGAATTGCGTAAATCGGATAAAATCATCCGTATACTCCGGATTCATAATCTTGTCATATGGCATGGACATGATGATAAATCAGTTTTCGTAATCCTACTAGCGTATATAACGGAGGTCGCGAACCGGCAGATAGCTTGTGAAAGTAGTTTGTTTGGTTTGTCTCCTAGAGAGGATACCCAACTTATCCCTTACGGGTATCCTCTTGCTTTTTATCCTATCCTTTTCTGTCTGCAATAAATCTTCTTTGTTTATACCAAGCCTTCTTTGTCTACAGTAAACCTTCTTTGTCTATAATAAACCTTCTTTGTCTACAGTAAACCTTCTTTGTCTATAATAAATCTCCTTTGCCTACA
>ERZ779623.122-NODE-122-length-42398-cov-25.268828_pt1 | contig 42398 bp, 40 predicted proteins | sample MGYA00514189_ERZ779623 | MGnify/ENA primary metagenome ERZ779623 (study PRJEB29562, sample SAMEA4376712) | mouse gut metagenome | isolation source: Cecum | study: EMG produced TPA metagenomics assembly of the A DSS colitis mouse model was used to assess the... | reverse complement strand
CCCTGGGCCAGCACGGCGTGAACATCGCCGCCTTCACCAAGGAGTTCAACGAGCGCACCAAGAAGGACATGGGCCTGATCATCCCCGTGGTGATCACCGTCTATGCCGACCGCTCCTTCTCCTTTATTACCAAGACGCCCCCCGCCGCCGTGCTCATCAAGAAGGCGTGCGGCATTGAGTCCGGCTCCGGCGTGCCCAACAAGACCAAGGTCGCCACCCTGTCCAAGGCGGACTGCCAGAAGATCGCCGAGACCAAGATGCCCGACCTGAACGCCGCCAGCCTGGAGGCCGCCATGAGCATGATCGCCGGCACCGCCCGCTCCATGGGCGTGCTGGTGGAAGAATAAGGGAAGGAGGAAGAAGCAATGGCTAAGAAAGGCAAAAAGTATGTGGACAGCGCGAAGCTCATCGACCGCGCCGCCCAGTATGACGTGAACGAGGCCATGGAGCTGGTGATCAAGACCGCCACCGCCAAGTTCGACGAGACCGTGGAGCTGCACGTGAAGCTGGGCGTTGACTCCCGCCACGCCGACCAGCAGGTCCGCGGTGCCATCGTCCTCCCCCACGGCACTGGCAAGACCGCCCGTGTGCTGGTGTTCGCCAAGGGCGACAAGGCGGAGGAGGCCCGGGCCGCCGGAGCCGACTTCGTGGGCGATATGGACATGGTGGAGAAGATCCAGAAGGAAAACTGGTTCGACTTCGACGTGGTGGTCGCCACCCCCGACATGATGGGCGTGGTGGGCCGTCTGGGTAAGGTGCTGGGCCCCAAGGGCCTGATGCCCTCCCCCAAGGCCGGCACCGTCACCATGGACGTGACCAAGGCCGTCAACGAGATCAAGGCCGGTAAGGTGGAGTACCGTCTGGACAAGACCAACATCATCCACTGCCCCATCGGCAAGGTGTCCTTCGGCCCCGAGAAGCTGGGCGACAACCTGATGGCCCTCATGGGTGCCATCGTGAAGGCCAAGCCCGCCGCCGCCAAGGGCCAGTACGTCAAGAGCTGCGTCGCCGCGTCCACCATGGGTCCCGGCGTGAAGCTCAATACCGGTAAGTTCGTGTAATCACGGCCCATCCGGCAAAACATAACGCAAACAGGAGTCGCGGGCCGAAGGGCCCTGCGGCTCCTGTTTTTTGAGAGAAGCGGATCGAGGCGGCTTGCGGCGGCAAAACCTGGGACGCGCGGCTCCAAATCGTCCCCTACCAAAGCCCCAACCGCTGGCGGTTCCCCCTGGCGGGCACGGTGCTGGTGACGGACACCTATCCCTCCCTCAACTCCCACCGCTGGTGCCGCAACAGCGAGTTCGCCTTTGACGCCGGGGCCTTTGACGAGACGCTGGAGCGGCCCATACTCGGGGGCCGCCCGGTGTACGCCGCCTGCGGCGGGGTGGTGGAGGAGGCCTTTGACGGGCTGGACGACACGGACGGGGACACGGATCTGGAGGAGATCGAGGCCCAATACGGCGAGCACGCCCGGATCGACGGCAACCACGTGCTGATCCGCCACGGGGGCGGCGAGCTGTCCCTGTACGCCCACCTGGAAAAGGGGAGCGTGGCGGTAAAGCCCGGGGAGGCGGTGGAAGCCGGACAGCCCATCGGCCGGGTGGGGAGCAGCGGCTCCAGCTGGGTGCCCCACCTCCACTTCCACGTCATGCGGGACGGTATCGAGGGGCCGGGTGTTCCGGTGGTGTTCGATAACCTGCGCACCATCCTGGGGGAGCCCTGCCAGCTGGAGGACACCGTGAACCTGGTGCGGGCGGAGGAGCCGGCGTAAGCTGCCAAGGGCCGCCGGCAGTCTGCCGGCGGCCCTTTTCATCACCCCATCTGTCCCCCCAGCAGCAAACTCAGTACGCACGCCGCGGCCCCCAGGGCCAGGAACGCCAGCCCCACGCCAAACCGCTTTTTGCGCCGGGCCATATCGTCCCTCTGCCCCTCCGACATGGTCAGTACCGGGTACTTCCGCCGCCCGATAAGGTACAAAATCAGCCCCGACTGCCCGTTGCCCGAGGCGGCGAACAGCCCCCACAGCCTGGGGTGCTTCAGCCCCCGGCACGCCGCGTCCACCTCCACCAGCTTGTAGAGCTGGTACACGCAGAAGAAGCCGCCCACCACAACTCCCGCCGCGCCCACAGCGGCGGCAACAATGTAAATCTGGTTCATCCCGATCCCTCCTAAATCCGTTTCACGATCTGGTACAGCAGGCAGGCCACACCCGCCACCGCCAGACAAAACACGCAGGCAATGGCCAGCACGCTGTCCGGCAGGAGGGCCGCCGTCAGCAGGCAGACCAAAAACACCCCGATGTTGGCAATGACCGCCAGAATCAGCTTCCGGTTGCTTTTCACGATGTCCGTGCTCTCCCCCAGGTGCTTCAGCATTTCAGCATCTCCCTTCAACAGTTCGTCCAGGCTGATGGAATACAGGTCGGACAGCCTGACGACGCTGACGATGTCGGGATAGGACTTCTCGTTTTCCCAGTTGGAGATGGTCTGGCGGGACACGAACAGGTGCTCCGCCACCTGCTCCTGGGTCAGCCCCGCCCGGCTCCGCGCCGCCTTCAGCTTCTTCCCGATTTCCATAGGTTCGTCCTCCTTTCGGAAGCATTATCTCAAACGCCTCCGCCTGTGTCTATCAAAAGGGGTTGACATGGCCCCGTTTCGGCCTGTCAAAAGGCTTTGACACGCACCTTCCACCCACTATAATATACTGGGCCGCCCGGTGTCAACCGCCGGGACGCGGCCTTGACACCGGGGAACCCCCACGCTATAATCGGCGGTAAGCAGAAGGTCCCGCCGGGACGCTCCCGGCGGCCTTTTCACGGGAGGGATCGAGATGGAACACAGCCAGATTACACTGGAGCCGCTGACGGAGGACAACCTGGCCGAGGCCCGGGCCATCCGCCGCGCCGGCGTGCCCGAGGACTTCGTGGACACGGTGGACGAGCTGATGGAGCTGACCCGGTACGGCCTGGAGCACCGCTGCGCCGGGCGCACCTTCCTGGCCCGGCTGGAGGGCGCGCCCGTGGGGGTGATCCTGCTGGGAGAGGCCATCCCCTGGAGCACCGACCCGGAGGAGATGCGGGGCCGCCCCTTCTACCGGCTCATGGGCCTGCTCATCGACAGCCGCTGCCGGGGCCGGGGGATCGGCGGGCAGGTGCTGGACCAAGCGGTAGAGCGGATCTACCAGGAGTTCGGCCCCCGGCCCATCGCCCTGGGCTGCCACCGGGACAACGGGGACGCCGCCCGGTTCTGGCTCCGGCAGGGCTTCCGGCCCACCCAGGCCATGGAGGGGGACGACCGGTACTACCTCCGGGAGCTTTGAGGCCCTGTGCCCACCGCCCAGGGTGGCGGGCGGAAAAAACGTCCGGACGGCGTTTCAGATCAGGACTCCCGGTTCGATGCCCTCCCCCTTGCGTTTTCCCCCTTTTGTGATATAATCTCCTGGACACCCAACCAAGAATGGAGAAATACCCATGGATTACTTCCGCCTGTCCGCCGGACAGGACACCATAGAACGCCTCAGCGCGCTGGGCCTCGCCCACCTGGGGGACGGCGTGTACGAGCTGATGGTGCGCTCCTGGCTGTGCCTCCACGGGAAGGCCACCAACGCGGGCCTGCACAGGGCCGCCGTGAAATACGTGGCCGCCCCCGCCCAGGCCAAATTAGTCCACGCCATCCTCCCCATGCTGACGGAGGAGGAGCAGGCCGTCTACCGCCGGGGCCGGAACAGCCGCACCGCCGCCGTCCCCAAGGGGGCCAGCGTGGGGGAGTACCACGCTGCCACCGCCCTGGAGTCCCTGTTCGGCTGGCTGTACTTGCAGGGGAGAACCGACCGGATCAACGAACTGTTTGAAGCCATGATGGAGGAGGCAAGCAATGCCATTTGACTCGGGGGCCCCAAAATCTGCCTGGGAGGAACCGCTCCATGCCATTTGACGCCATTTTTATGACCGCCTTAGCCGGGGAGCTGCGGCAGGCCCTCACCGGGGGCAAGGTGGATAAGCTCTACCAGCCCGCCCGGGACGAGGCCGTCCTCCATATGCGGGCGGGCCGGGACAACGTGCGCCTGCTCCTCTCCGCCAGCCCCGCCCACCCCCGCGCCCAGCTCACCCGGGTGCCCCGGGAGAACCCGGAGACGCCCCCCATGTTCTGTATGCTGCTGCGCAAGCATTTCGCCGGGGCCCGCCTGCTGGAGCTGTCCCAGCCCTCCATGGAGCGGCTGCTGGACTTCCGGTTCGAGACCCTGGACGAGCTGGGCGACCGGGTGGAGCGGCGGCTGGTGCTGGAGTGCATCGGCCGCAAGTCCAACCTGATCATGCTGGACGGCGCGGGCCGGATCACCGACTGTATGCGCCGGGCGGAGGTTGACCTGTCCGCCAAGCGGCCCGTGATGCCCGGGCTGTTCTACGCCCCCCCGGAGCCTACCGGGCGGCTGGACCCCTCCGCCATGGCCCCGGAGGAGCTGCGCTCCTTCGTCCTGGCCAACGCCTCCCAGGGGGACGGCCAGGACAAGTGGCTGCTGGACACCTTCAACGGCCTGTCCCCCCTCACCGCCCGGGAGCTGGTGTTCCAGGGGGAGGGCACCCGGGAGGGGCTGGCGGACCGCCTGGCCCAGCTCATGGAGCGCGTCAAGGCGGGGGACTTTACCCCCACCGTGCTCCTGCGGGAGGGCAGGCCCTTCGACTTCACCTTCCAGCCCATCCTGCAATACGGCCCCGCCGTGGAGCTGAAACGCTATCCCACCTTCTCCGCCCTGCTGGACGACTTCTACGAGCAGAAGGAGGCCCAGGAGCGGGTGAAGCAGCGGGGGCAGGATTTCATCCGCTCCGTCACCCAGGCCCGGAACCGCACGGCGAAAAAGATCGCCAACCAGGAGGCGGATCTGGCCCGCACCGCCGGCCGGGAGAAGCTGCGGCGGTATGGGGACATCATCACCACCAACTTCTACGCCATGTCCAGGGGGCAGTCCGTCCTCCGGGCCCAGGACTACTACGACCCGGCCTGCCCGGAGGTGGACATACCCCTGGACCCCCTCCTCACCCCCCAGCAGAACGCGGCCCGGTATTACAAGGATTACAAGAAGGCCCAGAAGGCGGAGGAGATGCTCACCCTCCAGATCGAGAAAAACCGGGGGGAGCTGGACTACCTGGACAGCGTGCTCCAGATGATCACCCTGTCCGAGGGGGACCGGGACCTCCAGGAGATCCGCCAGGAGCTGATGGACAACGGCTACCTGAAGCAGCACAGGCGGAAAATGACCGCCAAGGGGAAGCAGAAGATCGTCCACGCCAAGCCCCTGGAGTTCCGGTCCTCCGGGGGGCTGACCATCCTGGTGGGCAAGAACAACAGCCAGAACGACCGCCTCACCCACCGGGAGGCGGACAAGCGGGACCTGTGGCTCCACGCCCAGAAGCTCCACGGATCCCACGTGATCCTGAAAACCGGGGGCCTGCCGCCGGACGAGCGGTCCCTCACCGAGGCGGCCATGCTGGCGGCCTGGTTCTCCCAGGGCCGGGACAGCGGGCAGGTCCCGGTGGACTACACCCCGGTGAAGGCGGTGAAGAAGCCCGCCGGGGCCAAGCCCGGATACGTGATCTACCACACCTACCAGACCCTGTACGTCACGCCTGACGAGGAAACGGTGCGGACGCTCCGGGGCCGGAAGAAGAATTGAGGAAACCGCTATGGCACATCAACTGACCACCCAGGAGCTGCGCCGCCGGACCCTGGCCTTTCTCCAGCGGCGGGCCAGGGAGATCCCGGCGGGTATGCCCGACCCCTCCGCCGATCTCACCCTGCTGGACTGCGACGGGCTGTCCGGCTCCCTGACCCTGGGCTACGCCACCAAGCCCTGGATGGCAAACGTCTGGGGGGTGGTCCACGGCGGCGTCACCGCCGCCCTGGTGGACAGCTGCATGGGCATCACCTGCGGCATCCAGTGCGGCCTGATCACCCCCACCATCTCCATGACGGTGAACTACGCCCGCCCGGTGCCCCTGGACGCCTCCATCGTGGTGCGCACCCGCACGATCCGCTGCGGGGCCACCGCGGGGCACATCGAGGCGGAGGTCTACCCCGCGGGACAGCCGGAAACGCTGCTGGTCACCGCCAGCGGGGCCTACAGCACCAAGCCCAACAGCCTGTCCGGGGGCCGCGCCCCCTGGGAGGAGGAACCCGCGCCGTGATATTCGGAACACACATCAATAAATATTACGTCAAATACGCCGGATGGCTGCTGCTGGGGCTGGCCGCCCTGGTGCTGGTGGACTATATCCAGCTCATCATCCCCAACCTGTACCAGCAGGTGATCAACGGCGTAAACCTGGGCTGGGTGGAGGTGGACGGACAGCGGCTCCCCTTCGACCTGGACTTCCTGCTGGACCGGATCTGCCTGCCCATGGTGTGGATCATCATCGCCATGGTGGTGGGCCGCTTTTTGTGGCGGATCTGCATCTTCGGCGCGGCCATCAAGGTGGAGACTGGCCTGCGGAACGAGATGTTCGACCACGCCAAGGACCTGTCCCGGCAGTTCTACCAGGAGAACAAGGTGGGCGGCCTCATGAGCCTGTTCACCAACGACCTGGAGACGGTGCAGGACTGCTACGGCTCCGGCTTCCTCATGTTCTTCGACGCGCTGCTGCTGGGAGGCCTGTCGGTGATCAAGATGTGGGGCATGGACCCGGTGATGACCGGGCTGTCCATGATCCCCATGGCCCTGCTGCTGGCGTCCAGCGCGGTGGTGGGCAAATACATGATGAAGAAGTGGGACATCCGGCAGGAGGCCTTTTCCCAGCTGTCCGACTTCTCCCAGGAGAGCTTTTCCGGCATCGCCGTGATCAAGGCCTTCGTGAAGGAGGCCAAGGAGCTGCTGGCCTTCCAGCGGCTCAACCGGGAGAACGAGCGGGCCAACGTGGACTTCACCCGGGCGTCGGTGCTGCTGCGGATTCTGGTGACCCTGTTTGTGGAGTCGGTGATCTGCATCATCCTGGGCTACGGCGGCTGGCTGGTGTGGCGGGGGGACTTCAACGCCGGGGAGCTGATGGAGTTCATCGGCTACTTCACCTCCATCGTGTGGCCCATCATGGCCATCTCCGAGCTGATCGACATGACCAGCCGGGGCCGGGCCTCCCTGAAGCGGATCTCCGCCCTGCTGGACGCCCCCCGGGACGTGGCCGACCGCCCGGACGTGCGGCCCCTGGGGGAGGTGCGGGGGGACGTGGAGTTCCGGCACCTCACCTTCCGCTACCCCGACGGGGAGTTCGACGCCCTGCGGGACGTGTCCTTTACCATCCGGGCGGGCCAGCGGGTGGGCATCGTGGGCCGCACCGGGTCGGGCAAGACCACGGTGGTGGACCTGATCCTGCGCACCTGCAACGTGCCCGACGGGTCGCTGTTCATCGACGGCCATGACGTGAACACCGTCCCCATCCGGGACGTGCGCCGGGCCGCCGCCTACGTGCCCCAGGACAATTTCCTGTTCAGCGACACCATCGCCCGGAACATCGACTTCACCGAGTCCGTCCCCGACCGGGAGCGGGTGTCCATCGCGGCGTCCCTGGCGGACGTGGACAATGACGTGAAGGACTTCCCCCTGGGGTACGACACCGTACTGGGGGAGCGGGGCGTCACCGTGTCCGGCGGGCAGAAGCAGCGCATCTCCATCGCCCGGGCCCTGATGAAAAACGCCCCCATCCTGATCCTGGACGACTCCGTCTCCGCCGTGGACACCCAGACCGAGCGGGCCATCCTGGACAACCTGGCCCACACCCGGCAGGGCCGCACCACCATCCTCATCGCCCACCGCATCTCCACCGTGGAGGGGATGGACCAGATCATCTTCCTGGAGGACGGGGCGGTCACCGCCGCGGGCACCCACCAGGAGCTGTGCGAAGCCTGCCCCGCCTACCGCCGGATGGTGGAGCTGCAAAAATTAGAGGAGGAGGGGGCCCGCCATAATGCGTGAATACTTTCCCATCCTCTTTGTGGGGGCGGTGGCGGGGGTGTTCTCCCTCATCTTCCTGCTGGCCTGGCTGCGGGAGCTGCGCACCAAAACCGCCCCGGACTTTGACCGGAACATCCCCGACGGGGAGATCGTCCGGCGGCTGCTGAAGTACGCCCTGCCCTACAAGAAGGAGTTCGCCCTGGTGCTGGCGGTGATGCTGGCCTCCATCGCCTACGAGCTGGCCTCCCCCCTGATCATGGGCCGGGTGGAGGAGCTGATCAAGGACCGCTTCGAGCCCTCCGTCCTGCTGCGCTGGGTCGCGCTGTACGCCTGTATGCTCCTCGTGTCCATGGCCTGCACCTATCTCCAGTCCATCCTCCTGCAAAAGACGGGGCAGAAGATCCTCTCCGCCCTGCGGCAGGACCTGTTTACCCACATCGAGTCCCTGTCCCACGACCAGCTCAACAAGATCCCCGTGGGCAAGCTGGTGACCCGGGTCGCCAACGACACCAACGCCATCTCCATGGTCTTCACCAACGTGCTGGTGAACATGGCCCGGAACGCCTTCATCGTGCTGGGGGTGCTGGGGGCCATGCTACTGCTGAACTACGCGCTGACGCTGATGATCCTGTGCTTCGTCCCCTTCCTGGTGCTGTTCACCGTCATCTTCCGCAAGTTCACCCGGAAGGTCCACCGGGTGGTGAAGGACCGCACCACCGATCTGAACACCTTCCTGTCGGAAAACCTGTCCGGCATCAAGATCACCCAGATCTTCAACCAGGAGGAGCGGAAGCTGGGGGACTTCCTGTCCAAGAGCGACGCCCTGAAAAAGGCCAAGCAGAACCAGATCTTTGTGTTCGGCATCTTCCGCCCCATGGTGTATATGCTGTATGTGTCCTCCATCCTCTGCCTGTTCTACCTGGGGGGCAAGGGCTACATCCAGGACACCGTGTTCCTGGGCCAGGTGATGACCAGCGGCACCATCGTCTCCTTTTATATGTATATCTCCAAGTTCTTCAACCCCATCCAGACCCTGGCGGAGCAGTTCAATATGCTCCAGTCCGCCTTCGCCTCGGCGGAGAAGATCTTCTCCGTCTTTGACCTGGAGCCGGAGGTGGCGGACGCCCCCGACGCGGTGGAGCTGGACCACATCCGGGGGGAGATCGAGTTTGAGGACGTGTGGTTCGCCTACGAGCCGGGGGAATGGGTGCTCAAGGGCGTCTCCTTCCACGTGGACGCCCGGCAGACCGCCGCCTTCGTGGGGGCAACCGGGTCGGGCAAAACCACCATCCTGTCCCTTATCTGCCGGAACTACGACATTCAGAAGGGCCGCATTTTGATCGACGGCCAGGACATCCGCACCATCAAGCTCTCCTCCCTGCGGCGGCAGTTCGGCCAGATGCTCCAGGACGTGTTCCTGTTCTCCGGCACCATCCGCAGCAATATCGTCCTCCGGGAGGAGGGCTTCACCGACGAGGAGATCTGGTCCGCCTGCCAGTACGTCAACGCCGACGCCTTCATCGGACGGCTGGACAAGGGGCTGGACGAGGAGGTCCGGGAGCGGGGCGGGAACTTCTCCGCCGGACAGCGGCAGCTTTTGAGCTTTGTGCGCACCATCCTCCACAAGCCCGCCGTCATGATCCTGGACGAGGCCACCGCCAACATCGACACCGAGACGGAGCTGCTCATACAGGCATCCCTGGAGAAGCTGCGCTCCATCGGCACCATGCTCATCGTGGCCCACCGCCTGTCCACCATCCAGCACGCCGACCAGATCATCGTGCTGTCCCACGGCGAGATCGTGGAACGGGGCAGCCACCAGGAGCTGCTGGCGAAAAAGGGGCGGTACTACCAGCTCTACACCCTGCAATTCAACAAGGAGAAGCTGCTGGGGGCGTAACGCCCCCGGCGGTTTTTTTGAGGGAAAGCCTTCCCACCACAGGGGGGAAGGCATTTTCTTCTTGACAACCGCCCCTTCCCATGCTACTATATTTTTAACAGTAGTAAAAAATATAGTAGAGAAAGGAGCACCCCATGAAAAAGGATTACATGACCCGGCTGGAGCGGGCCGTCCGGTGGCGGCTCCAGCCCCAGGAGGCGGAGGACGTCATCGCGGACTACCGGGAGATCGTAGGCAACCCGCCCCGGAGCGAGGAGGAGCTGCACCGGGAGGTGGGCGACCCGGAGCAGGCGGTGAAGCTGCTGACATCGCCGCTCAACGCCTACCGGGTGTGGCTGTTGGTGTTTGGCCTCATGGCGGCCTGCATCCTCATCCCCGGGGCCAGCCCCCACGGCCCCTTTTGGTGGCTCTGGGACGCCTGTTTTGGCGGTCCCTACGGCGGAGGCTGGGGAATTTTCCACATATTCAGCCACTGGGGGCCCATCCTGGCCGGGATCGGGCTGGTGGTCTCTCTGGTGTGGTTCCGCCGCCAGGGGCGGAAGGCGGAGCGGTTCCCCAAGGCCGTCAAGCTATGGCTGGCGGTCCTCACCGTATGGCTGGCGGTGGTCTTTCTAATTGCCTTGCTGGCCCTGCGGGACCCCCAGGGCTTCTTGGCCATGTGGGGCGAGGTGCCCCTGACCTATTTCGGCATCCCCATCATGGGCGGCATGATGGTGCCCCTGTCCACACAAATCCTCACTGGCGTTTTACAGCATGGCGGCACGCTTGTGGCCATCCTGGGGGTGTATGCCCTGGTGCGGGCCAGGACGGAGGACCGACGCTGGACGGCGGTGTATATCCTGGCCCTGGGGACCATGCTGGTGTCCATGGAGTTCCTGGCACTGTTCACAGCTTTGGACCCCACCACCGACTTCCTCTCGGTAGGCTGGTATCTGCCTGGCCTGGGCTGGTGCGCCGCCTGCGCCGCCGTGGGCTATGTGGGGGCAGGTGCATCCCTATGCTGAAAAAGGATCTGGTGGAGCTGGCCCTCCTGCGCCTGCTCGCCAAGGACGACCAATACGGCTACGACCTGCTGAAAAAGCTCCACGCCGTGTTCCCCGACATACAGGAGAGCGCGATCTATGCCCAGCTCCGGGGCCTGTGCCGGGAGGGGTGCTTGGAGCAGTACCAGGGGGACACCTCGGCGGGCCCCGCCCGGAAATACTACCGCCTCACGGGCAGCGGCACGGCCCGGTACGCCGCGCTGCTGGAGCAGTGGCACGCCCTCCGGGACGCCCTGGAGGAGCTTTAGAAGCTGTACCAATAGCCTCAGCACCCAGCTTAACGGCCAGAATTGCCGCTGGCCGCGTTGAAAAATCTTGAAATACACAAAGTATTCCCGCGATTTTTCGCCTTGCCACCGGCAATTCTGACTCGCGAATCTGAATACTTCGGCTATTGGTACAGCTTCTCAAACACAATAGGCGCGCAAAACAGCCCCGCCGGGTCACGGCGGGGCTGTCCCATGTACGGCTTTACCAGTTGTCCTTCTCCTCGGCGTAGAGGGAGGGCAGGATGGCGGCCAGATGGCCGAACTCCTTCAAATTGTGGGCGAACAGGCCCATGGGGGCCTCCTTGGGCACCTGAACTCCGTCGGGCAGCAGCTTCACCACCTGGCCGTTCACCAGCCCGTAGCCGATCCAGAAGCGGCTGCGCAGCTCCACGCCCCCCTCGATCTCCCGGACCATGTGGGTCATGATGGCGGCCACCCCCTGGCCGGGGACAGGCCCGTGGCCGTTGGCGCACTGCATGGCGGCGCAGGCGGGAGTGCCCACCTTGTCCTCGTCATAGCCCAGCACGTGGGGGTACTGGAAGTTCAGCACCAGCTCGTCGGGGCCGGGGCCGATGTCCTCCAGCACGAAGTGGACGGTGCCCCAGTTCTTCTCCCGCATGGGGACGCCGGGGTCCTTGATCCGCTCCGGGTTCTGCTGGCGGGCGTAGAAATGGTCCTCCGGGTCCCAGATCCGGTAACGCATATCCTCCAGGCCGTGCCACGCGAACCACCAGTTGAACATCTCCGGGGTCACGCCGGGCATGGGGGTCAGGTTGGCCAGATAGCCCGTGCCGTTTTCCATGACGCACCAGCCCACCTCGCAGTCCAGATAGCCGGGGTTGAACAGGTCGTTGCGCCGCTCGATGGGCAGGGCCAGCTTGGGGTCGATGGGTCCGGCCTGCAAAACAGCCAGCTTCTCCGGCGGGATGGGGGTGATGGGCAGGTCGTAGTATTTGGCGTAGGACAAGGCCCGTTCCTCGGGCTTCAGCTGGGGTCTGGCGGGCATGGGGATTCCTCCTTCACAGATTCGGTGGCCCTATCATACCATATTGGCCCGGCTTTTGCATAGCGTTTTGGGAAAATTTCACAAAAATCTCTGCCTGGGACGGGGAAAATGTCAAATTTTTCCCAAAATTCCCGTGAAAATAAAAACACTTGACTACCCGGCCTTCTTTCTATAAAATGTGGGGGAACTCAAATGAAAGCAGGAGGTAGTCCGTTATGAATGCCAAGGTATATTTCACCCGCCAGCTCACCCCGGAGGCCCTGCTCCGGCTGTACGCCGCCCTGGGCGTGAAGCTGGAGGGCAAGGTGGCGGTGAAGCTCCACTCCGGCGAGCCGGGGAACCAGAACTTCATCCGCCCCGACCTGATGAAGCCCATGATCCAGGCGGTGGACGGCACCATCGTGGAGTGCAACACCGCCTACGACGGGGGCCGGAACACCACCGCCGCCCACTGGGAGACCATGAAGCAGCACGGCTGGTCGGACGCCGCCCCGGTGGACATCCTGGACGGGGACGGGGACATGGAGCTGGCCATCCCGGCCGGCAAGGTGATCCAGAAGAACTATGTGGGCGCGAACCTGAAGAACTACAACTCCCTGCTGGTGCTGTCCCACTTCAAGGGCCACCCCATGGGCGGCTTCGGCGGCGCGCTGAAGAACATCTCCATCGGCATCGCCTCCTCCCGGGGCAAGCAGTATATCCACGGGGCCGGGGACATGGACAAGTTCTGGGACGCGGAGCACGACTCCTTCCTGGAGGCCATGGCGGACGCGGCCTGGTCCGTCCATGACCATTTCAAGGGGAAGGCCGCCTATCTGAACATCATGAAGAATATGTCGGTGGACTGCGACTGCTGCGCCGTGGCCGCGGACCCCAAGATCGGGGACATCGGCATCCTGGCCTCCCTGGACCCGGTGGCCCTGGATCAGGCCTGCCTGGATCTGGTGTACGCCTCCGACGATCCCGGCAAGGCGGATCTCATTGAGCGGATTGAGTCCCTCCACGGCGTCCATACCGTGGAAGCCGCCGCGGATCTGGGCATCGGCACGCGGGAGTATGAGCTGATCACCCTGGACTGATTTACGTCTGACCCACAGGACAAAGAGCGGCCCCCGGCATCTGCCGGGGGCCATTTTTTTAATTCATGGCGGCAGATCCGTACTTTTGCCCAGACAAAAACTTGTCCCTGCGTTCAGAAGCCGCCCCCTTGACAGAAATGCCTGGTTTGTTATACTGTTAACTGAATGGATTCCAACTGGGAGGGACGTGGAGATATGGCAAAGGAAAAGGCGGTGCGGCTGCTGGATGTGGCCCGCCGGGCGGGAGTGGGCGTGGGAACGGCCTCACGGGTACTGAACAACGAATCCAGCGTGAGCGAGGAACGGCGGCGCAGGGTGCTGAAAGCCATTGAGGAGCTGGATTACCGCCCCAACGCCATCGCCCGGAGCTTGAAGGTAAGCCGTACCAAGACGCTGGGCGTCATCATCCCCGATGTCTCCAACGAGTTTTACTCCGAGATTGTCCGGGGGGCGGAGGACGCCGCCCGGGGAGAACACTATAACATCCTCCTGTGCAGTACCGACGGCCGGTCGGAAAAAGAGGGGCACGCGGTGGCAATGCTCAGTGAAAAGCTGGTGGACGGTATCATTATGCTGTCCTATGATCTCAGCGGGGAGCTTCTGAGCAGTCTCCACGAGGCCGACATTCCCGTGGCCCTCATCTCCACCCTGCTGGAGGAGGACGCCTTCATCACCGTAAACATCTCCAACCTTGAGGCGTCCCAGCAGGCCGTGGAGTATCTGCTGGGGTTGGGACACCGGCGGATAGCCATGATTGCCGGTCCCGAGCATGACCGGGACGGCGGCGAAAACCGCCTGTCCGGCTACCGGGCGGCACTGGAGGGAAGCGGAATCGGCTATGATCCCCTGCTGGTGGAGCGCAGCGGGGGTTATACCTATGAGATGGGCTGCCGCTGTATGCGCCGGCTGCTGGAGCGGGATACGGGGCTGACCGCCGTATTCGCCGCCTCCGACCACTTGGCTATGGGCTGCATTCGAGCTCTGTGGGACCAGGGGCTGCGGGTGCCGGAGGACGTGTCCGTCATGGGCTTTGACAACCTGTCCATCACCAACTACGCCGTCCCCCCTGTGACCACGGTGGATCAGCCGCGGTATGAGATGGGCCGACTGTCGGCAGAGAAGATCTGCCAGATTCTGGGCGGTCAGACAGTGGAGGAGCGGCATTTTGTGCTGGCCCATAGCATCGTACACCGCAGCTCCACAGCTGCCCCCCCAGCACAGTAAGACGAACTGGCTGGGGGGTATTCGTCATTTTATCCGAAATTTCTCAGAAATAATTGGCAAAACTCACCATTGACACAAAAGGGCTTTCCCTGTAATATAAAGCTATCAGGAAATAGAATCGATTCCAAATCCAGAGCAACCCGACCTATTGGCAGAGCCAAGAGCGGGAGATATTTTTTTCGGAAAAATGGAATCGATTCCAAATCGGCTGTGCCCTTTTTCGGGCCGGTGTTGAGACAAGAGGGGATACGCATGGACACAGAAGCAATACGGACAGTTTGGGATAGCCGGGAGGCTGTCTCCCTTCGGGCTGGGCAGTACGAGGCCCTGGTGGTGCCTTCCCTGGGTGCCAATGTGCTTCAACTGCTGTACCATGACCGGGAACAAGGCAGGACGCTGGACATTTTACGCACACCGGATCAAGCCCAGACCCTGCTGAACGACCCCTATGCCTACGGCATTCCGGTGCTGTTTCCCGCCAACCGCATCGCGGGGGGGTGCTTCACCCATGACGGCATCACCTACCGCTTCCCCCAAAACTACCCCAATGGAGTACATATTCACGGGGTGCTTCACGGCTACAACTGGCCGCTGGCGGAGGTTCGCAGCAGCCCGAACGAGGCGGCGGCGGTGCTGGAGGCTTCCACCGACGATCCCCGTCTCCGGGAGAGCTTCCCCATTGACCTGACCATCCGTCTGGAGTGTATTTTGAGCCGGGATGGACTGTTTCAGCGGTTTATCCTGGACAACCGCAGTCCGGTCACCATGCCCTTTGGCGTGGCCTACCACACCGCCTTCCGGGTGCCCTTCACCCGGGGAGGCTCCGCCGGGGACGTGCGGCTGTGCCTCCCGCTGGCGGGACTTTGCGTGGACGACCCCAGGGACCGCCTGCCCTCGGGAGAGACGGCTCCGCTGTCGAATTACGAACGCACCTTCGCCTCTCCGGAGGGCGGCGATCCGCTAAAGCACCCCCTGGACAGCCTGTACCGGGCCGGACCGGGTGGGGAGGCCGTACTGCGGGACATTCAGACGGGCCGGGAGGTGGTGTATACCGCCGACCCCAGCGACAAATACTGGATCATCTGGAATGGCCGGGAGCAGAAGGATTTTGTGGCGGTGGAGCCGCAGACCTGGCTGTCTAACGGAATTCACCTGCCGGATCCGGCTTCCCACGGGGTGCTGTACCTGCCCCCCAACAGCCGGTGGCAGTGCGAAAACAGAATTTACGTGCGGTAGCGGAGGGGAGGAGCCGTATGGGCGGAGCAATTTTGGAAATGCGGGGGATTGCCAAGGCATTTTCCTCCGTTTACGCACTGAAGAACGTGGACTTTACCCTGGAACAGGGCAGGGTTATGGCACTGGTGGGCGAAAATGGCGCGGGAAAATCCACCCTGATGCGGATTCTCACCGGGATCTACGACTATGACCAAGGGGAGATTTGCTATCACGGGAAGCCCATCCGCTTCCAGAACGCCATGGAATCCCGGGAAGCAGGCATCGCCATCATCCACCAGGAATTTAACCTTTTTCCCAACCTGACGGCGGCGGAAAACATCTTTCTGGCGGACAAAAGCGTCCAACGCCGCGGTCTGGTGGATTGGGCCGCCCTAAACCGCAGGGCCCAGGAGCTGGTGGACTCAATCGGCGGCACCTTCTCCGTACTGGAGCCGGTGCAGAACCTGACCGTTCAGAATCAGCAGGTGGTGGAGATTGTCAAGGCCCTGGCCGCCAACGCGGAGATCCTCGTCATGGACGAGCCCACCTCCGCCCTTCCGGAGAGCGAGGTGCAGCACCTGTTTACCACCATCCGGGGGCTGAAGGAACGGGGGACGGCCATCGTCTACGTCTCCCATCGGCTCAACGAGATCTTTGAGATCTGCGATGACATCACCGTCCTCCGGGACGGGGTGACAGCCTTCCGCTCCCAGGTGGACGCCACCACCCCGGAGGAGATCGTGGCCCAGATGATCGGCCGGGAAATCCGGGATCTCTATCCCAAGGAGGAGGCCGCCATTGGCGGCGAGGTGTTTCGGGTGGAGGGACTGTCCGATGGAAACACGGTGAAGGATCTGTCCTTTTCCGTCCGCCGGGGGGAGATTCTGGGGCTCTACGGGCTGGTGGGTTCCGGGGCGACGGAGTGCCCCGAAACGCTGTTCGGCCTGGTCAAGCCCGCCGCCGGACACTTCTATATGAAGGGCCAGGAGATCCGTCTGGACAGCCCGGCGGCGGCAGTGGGTCACAACATCGCATACGTTCCGCCGGACCGTCACCGGCAGGGGATTATCCGACAGCTCTCCATCCGCTTTAACCTGACCCTGTCGGTGATCCGCCGGCTGTGCCGGGGCGGCTTCATTCAGCGGGATCGGGAGCGCGCCCTGACAGCGGAGCATATGGAAAAGCTGCGGGTGAAGTGCGCCGGGGAGGAGCAAAAGGTGACCTACCTCTCCGGTGGCAACCAGCAGAAGGTGGTCATCGCCAAGTGGCTGGCGGCCGAGCCGGAGCTGTTGATCCTCAACGACCCCACCCGGGGGGTGGACGTGGGGGCCAAGGCGGAGATTTACGCACTGATCAGCAGCTTGGCCTGCGCGGGGCTGGCCATTGTCATCACCTCCTCCGAAATCGGGGAAATTTTGGGGATGTCCGACCGGATTCTGGTGCTGAACAACGGACGGGTGAGCCGGGAATTTGCCCGGGGCGAGGCGGATCAGCGTGCCCTGCTGTCCGCGGCTCTGGTGGACGGGGACGCCCCGCAGGGAGGTGGAGCAGATGAGACTTGACCGAAGGGATTCGCTTCTGCACAGTGCGCTGGGCCGGAAGGAGATGCCCATCATCCTGTTCACCGTGCTGGTGTACGCCGGCTTTTCGGTGATGGCACCGAACTTCAACACCCTGAACAACGCGGCAGTGATTGCCCAGCAGATCACCATCAACGGCATCGTGGCCCTGGGCATGACCATTGTGATCATGATCGGCGGCATGGATCTGTCGGTGGGCAGTCTGCTCTCCCTGTGCGGGGTGCTGGCGGGGATGATGGACAACGCCGGACTGCCCGTACCTGTGACAGTGGTACTCACCCTGCTGGCCGGCACGGCTCTGGGGGCGGTAAACGGCCTGCTCATCGTCAAGCTGCACATACCCGACATCATTGTGACCCTGGCTACCATGAATATCTTCCGGGGGATTGCGGTGATGATCACCCGCTCCCAGTGGATCACCGACTTCTCCAGCGGCTTCCTGCGCATCGGCTCGGGAAAAGGCGGCTTTTTCTCCGTTCCCATCCTGCTGTACGTGCTGCTGGCGGTGGTGTTCGCGGCGGGGCTGAAATGGCTTCCTTTCGGCCGCCTGCTCTATGCCGTGGGCGGCAACCGGGAGGCTGCGTCCCTCATGGGTCTGGACGTGGCCCGGGTGAAGGTAAAGGTTTATATGATCGACGGTTTTCTTCTGGGGCTGGCGGGGCTGCTGTTCGCCTCCATGTTCGGAAGTATCCAGGCCGCCACCGCCGCCACCAGTATGCAGTTCCAGACCATGGGATCGGCCCTCATCGGTGGGGCCAACATCTTCGGAGGAGGCGGCTCGGTGCTGGGCACCGTGTTTGGCACCATTCTGCTGGGCATGATTAAAAACGGGCTGGTGCAGATTCACGCCTCGGAATACTGGCTGGATTTCATTACCGGAACCGTTATTCTGCTGGCGTTGATGGTAAACCTCATCCAGATCCACCGGAAAAAAGGGGGCGTTTAGCATGGAACAGGCACAGACGGCGGGCACACGGATGCGGGCGGCCCTCCGGGGCCAGGGCCGGTATGTACTGCTGGCGGGCATTATCGCCGGGGAGTTTCTTCTTTTCGGCGTGGCTGCGCCCTATTTCCTGACGGTGGGGAACCTGTTTAACATTCTCCGCCAGGTGTCCGAAATCGGCATGATTTCCATCCCCCTGACCTTCCTCCTGCTGTCGGGGCACATGGATCTCTCGGTGGGCTCCATCGTGGGAGTGTGCGGCGTGAGCACCGGCATGATCCTTCGGGCGGGCGGCTCCATCCCCCTGGCCCTGCTGGCGGGAATCGCAGCGGGCACGGCGGTGGGCTTCCTCAACGGTCTGATCGTGGGCAAGCTGAAGATCCAGGCGGTAGTGGTCACCATCGGCACCCAGGTGCTGTTCCGGGGGCTGTGCTATATCCTCACCTCCGGCCGGGCGGTGAGCGGCTACCCCGCAGCCTTTTTCACTCTGGGCACCGGAGACGTGCTGGGTGTGCCTATCTCGGTGATCGTGCTGCTGGTGATGTACGCGGCGGCCTGGCTGGTGCTAGAGAAAAGCTGGTTTGGGCGGTATGTACTGGCCATCGGCAACAACCAGAACACCGCCCGGTATTCCGGTATCCGGGTGGACCGGATGAAAATCGCACTCTTTACCCTCTGCGGCGCGCTTACCGCAGTGGCCTCCACTTTTCTCATCTCCCGCCTGTCCAGTGCCGAGGCCACCCTGGGCAGCGGCTATGAGCTGGACATCATCACCGCAGCCCTTATCGGAGGCATCGACATCAACGGCGGCAGCGGCAAGCTTCAGGGCACCTTTCTGGGCATCCTGATCATCGGGATTCTGCGCAACGGACTGAACATGATGGGGCTGTCCGTGATCTACCAGTCCATCATCCTGGGGGCACTGCTGCTGGCTGCGGTGGCGGACCTTGGGGGAAAGCGTGCCAAGCCATAGGGTTTCGTCAGGCCGCTCAACCGGCGGACTGTTCGGAATAAAGACACAACAACAGACGGATAAAAGGAGGATCTGAAATGAAAAAGCTGATTGCAATGATGTTGAGCCTCTGCCTGCTGTGCGGCCTTGTGGCCTGCAAGCCGGGCGGGGAAAAACCCAGCGACCCCCCCGGCGGAAACACCGGCGCGGGAACGGAAACCCAGAAAACATTTTTCCTCAGCCCCAAGATGGTGGGTGCCGCCTACTGGGAGGCAGCCAAAAGCGGTGCCATGCAGGCCGGCGAGGATCTGGGGGTAGAGGTGATCTGGAACGGCACCTCGGAGGTCGATGTGGCCAAGCAGATCAACATGATCACCGATATGCTTACCCGCAAGGTGGACGGCCTGGGCGTGGCCCCCAACGACGCCACCAGCGTCACCAACGTGTTCAACCAGGCCAAGGGCGCGGGCGTTCCCGTCGTCACCTTCGACTCCGACTCGGAGAATGCGGAGCGGGCCTACTGCATCCTGCCCGACACCGACGAAGCCATCGGCGAGGCTTTTCTGGCCGCGCTCATCAACCAGATGCCGGAGCCCAAGGGCAAGGTGGCTGTGATGATCGCCTCCCCCAGCGCGGCCAACATCATCGCCTGGAGGGATTCCGCCCTGGCAAAGATCGAAAAGGACTACCCCGACATCGAGATCGTGGGCGTGTATCCCTCCAATGATGACCAGCAGAAAGCCTATGAGAATGCCAAGAGCTTCATCCAGGCCAACCCGGATCTGTCCGGCATCCTGTGTCTGGCCGGGGCGGAAACCCCTGCGGCCTGCAAGGCGGTGAAGGAGGCTATCGACGCCGGCCAGCTCCAGCCGGGACAGGTGAAGGTGGGCGGCATGGGCATCCCCTCCCTGGTGCGGGAATACATCAAAGACGGCACCATGTCGGAGAGCGTCATGTGGAACCCAATGAGCATGGGCTACCTGGCTGTGTGGACACTGGATCAGCTCACCCAGGGCAATGAGATCAAGGACGGCATGGAGGTTCCCGGCGTCGGGACAATCAAGGTGGAGGGCGACCGGATCTACTGCGGTACCTTCCAGTTCACGGCGGACGACGTGGATAACTACCAGTTCTAACGAAGCGGCGCACGCCGCAGGGGCCGGCTGAGGCATCGCGTCAGCCGGCCCCTCAAAAACAGGAGGAGATCAGCGTGGAAACAATCATGGATAAATTCCGTCTGGACGGAAAAAAGGGCTTTGTCACCGGGGCAGCCCAGGGCATCGGCAGGGCCATCGCGGAAGCGTTCGTTCAGGCGGGGGCAGAGCTGGCCATCATCGACGTGAACGCGGACAAGGCCAGGGCGGCAGCGGCGGAGCTTTCCGCCCGGTATGAACGGCATATCACAGCCTGGGGCTGCGACGTGTCCGACCCGGAACAGGTGGACGCCACCGTGAAGGCGGTGGCGTCGGAGTACGGCACCATCGATTTCGCGATAAACAACGTGGGCATTGTGAATTTCTTCCCAGTGGAGTCGGTAAAGCCGGAGGATTGGAAGCGGGTCATTGACGTGAACCTGTTTGGCACCTTCCTGTGCGCCCAGGCGGCGGCAAAGGTGATGATCGCCCAGAAGCGGCCGGGCAGCATCGTCAATATGGCCTCCATGTCAGCCCGGATCATCAATACGCCCCAAACTACCTCCAGCTACTGCACCAGTAAGGCCGCGGTAGTCCATCTGACCCGCTCCCTGGCGGTGGAGCTGGCGAAGTATAACATCCGGGTAAACTGCGTCAGCCCTGGCTATGTGGCCACAGAGGTGGTCACCGACTGGACAGACGAGGTACAGGGCTGGATCGACCGGACGCCCCAAAAGCGGATGGGCTCCCCGGAGGACATCGCAGGAGCCTACCTCTACCTGGCCAGCGACGCATCGGGATACGCCACCGGCACGGAGCTGCTTATCGACGGGGGCTATACATCAATTTAAACCCCGGACACAAAAGGGGCATGGCCGTTTTGCGGCCATGCCCCTTTATTCTGCTTCCTGCCGGCGGCACGTCTCGCTCCGCGCCGCCTTAACGCACACCGCCGGACCTACGCTCCACCGCCTGCTCCCGACCGTTGTGCTTCTTTTCGGCTGTCCTATTCTTCAACCTCCGCAATGGTGCCGCCGCCCAGCACCGCGCCGCCCCCATCATACACCACCGCCGCCTGTCCCGGCGTCACGGCCCGCTGGGGCTGGGCAAACTCCAGCCGCACCCGATCCCCCTCCGGAACCACCCGGACGGGCTGCTCCCGCTGGCGGTAACGGGTTTTCACCAGGGCGTCAAAGGGCTGCTCCGGCGGCTCCACCAGCCAGTTCCAGTCCCTCGCGGCGCAGCCGGTGGAGTACAGCGACTCCTCCGGCCCCACGGTGACGGTGTTGTCCTCCATGCACTTGGCGCACACGTAGATCCGCCCCGGGGACGACACCCCCACCCCCCGCCGCTGGCCGATGGTAAGCCCCGCCGCCCCCCGGTGGCGGCCCACCACCCGGCCCTCCAGGTCCACAATATCCCCGGCGGGGAAGCTCTGCCCGGTGTACCGCTCCAAAAAGGCCAGGTAGTCCCCATCGGGGATGAAGCAGATGTCCTGGCTGTCCCGCTTCTGGGCGTTGGCCAGACCCGCCCGCTCCGCCATCTCCCGGGCCTGGGCCTTGGTCAGCCCCCCCAGGGGGAACAGGGTGCGGCCCAGCAGCTCCCTGGGGATGGGGTAGAGCACGTAGCTCTGATCCCGGCCCAGGTCGGCGGCCTTGCAGAGCCTCCAGCCCCCCGCTCCGTCCTCTAAAATCTGGGCGTAGTGCCCGGTGGCCAGGTAGTCGCACCCCAGCTCCCGGGCCTTCCGGTGGAGCAGGCCGAACTTCAAAAAGCGGTTGCAGTCCACGCAGGGGTTGGGGGTCTCCCCCCGGCGGTAGCCCTCCACAAAGCGGCCGATCACCCGCTCCTCAAACTCCCGGCACAGGGGAAGCACGTGGTGGGGGATGCCCATCCGCTCCGCCGCCGCCCGGGCGTCCTCCAGCGTCTCGGCCGGCGTGCCGTACAGCTCCATGGTGGCCCCCACGCAGTCATAGCCCTGCTCCCGCAGGAGATATACCGCCGCGCTGGAATCCACCCCGCCGCTCATGGCAACCAGCACCCGCCGTCCCGTTCCCTTCATCGTACCGCCCCCTTATCGTTGATTGGGCCATTATAGGGCCTGGAACGCCTCCTGTCAAGAGACGGCCTTGGCGTCCCTTTTCGGATTGGTGCGGCCAAAAGCCGCTTCGTCAAGCCGCGGGTCAAAATTTCCAAAGGGAGCAGTCCCCAGTTGACGAAGGCTGTCCGGCAAACAAGTTTTATGGTTCTATTTTTTATACTTCCCAAAGGCTTTTTCCTTGTCTAAATGTACATCTCTGAAAAATACAATGAACCATATGATAAACGCGATAACCGCTATATACGGCGAGATATAATAGGCTAAAACAGCACCTATTCCCTGGATGGCTGCCCAAACCAAGAATCTATTTCTTTGGTCCTTGCTTAATTTTTCCTTATCATACAATGCTCTTTTTTCCTTTGGCATTGTGTTAAAGCCGCTTATCAGCATGGCTGACTTCTCTTTGAAAATTGTAAAAATGAAAGTGAGCAGCAAAAAAAGGAAACACGCTCCGCCGCACACGATAAAACCCGCATTCATCAAGATAGCTCCTTTCATAAACCCCGGTTTGCCGAAGTGATATCCCGGCAGCACTTTCCCGAACCGGGACGCCCCGGCTTGACCCCCGCCCGCCGCCGTGCTATCATTAGCCCATCCAAACAACAGGAGGTGCCCGCCATGGCGGAACGGCCCGTATTTTTCCTCAGCCGGGGACGCGTCACCAGCAAGACCTATTCCTTTGAGTGGTTTCCCGGCTTCTCCGCGTCCCAGAAGCGGAAGTCCATCGACAGCCTGCACCGCGCCGTCCTCCAGGCCAGCCCGGAGGCCCATCCCCTGGAGGTCAGCACCAAGGGCGGCGAACCCCTGGGCGTCAGGCTCAGTGCCTTTCAGCTCCGGCTGGACGGCCGCACCCTGGAAAACATTTTCCAAAGCTCCAAGGTGTTCCAGGACGGCGGGCCTTACCCGGATCTGCTGGACGTGCCCCCCAGGGACGCCAAGCGGGACCCCCGCCTGCGCGCCTCCGGCCCCTTGACCGCCTTCCGCTTCCAGGGCGCGGACTTCCCCCTGGAGCCCAAGACGGCCTTTTACGACTACATTTACCTCGCCGCCGCCAGCCAGTCCCTGACGGCGGAGGAGCTGGGCGGGCTTCTGGCCTACGACTGCTTCACCGACATTGAGTTCAACCCGGCCCGGAGCCTCAACACCCAGGCCCGCACCGCCGCCCTGCTCCGCCTGCTGCTGGAGGAGTTCGGGCGGGTGCCCCAGCTTTCCCGGGAGGAATTTCTCCAGTACCACCGGGAGCGCGTGGCCCCGCCGGAGGGCGGGTAGGGCGGCCCCTCATCCCAGCCCGGACAGGAACCTTCTGATCTCCCGGTTTACCGTCTCCGGCGCATCGGTGTTGGCGTTATGCCCCGCCCCCGGCACCCATACCAGCGGCAGGCCGTCCTGACGGTTCCACTCCCGGTTGTAGCGTTTGGCGGAGCCTGCCCCGTCCCTCTCCCCGCAGATCAAAAGGGCGGGACAGCGGATGTCATAGGCCCGGTCCGCCTCCACCGACTGGGCCACGATCCGGTACCCAAGATCCGCCAGGGCGCAGTACTCCCGCTTGCCGTAGGATTCCATAAAGCACTTCATCAAGGCCCGGCCGTACTCCGAGACGGCGGTGCCCCTGACCCCCACCCGCACCAGCAGCTTCCAGGGGAAGGCCAAGTACATCCACTCCGTATGCTTCAGCAGGTACAGCTCCGCTCCTGTATAGTATTTCCGCTTCAGGGAGCAGGAGTCGATGGACACGAAGCCGGACGCCGTGCCGGGGTACCGCTCCAGATACACCTGGGACAGGTAGCCCCCCATGGACTGTCCGATCAGCACCGGGCGTTCCGCCCCCTCCCGCTCCAAAATGGCATGGAGCCAGTCCGCCATGTCCTCCATGGAGAAGGTGAGGGCAAAGGGCCGGGAGGCCCCGTGGGCGGGGGCGTCCCACACCACACAGTTGAAGTCCGGTTCAAATTCCTCCACCTGCTTGTCGAACAGGCGGTGGTCGGCGGTAAGCCCCGGCAGGAACACCAGCCAGAGCGCGCCCGTCCCCGGCCCGCCCGTCCAGTAGTGGATATCCCCCGAATGGGTGGAAAAAACCTGCTCTGTCATTGTCTGCCCCTCCTTTTGGGTAAGGCCCCGCCTGCGAAGCAGGCGGGGCCTCAGCGTGTCGAAAAAGTCTTTTCGCCCCGCTGAGTGCGACTTTTTTGAACAAAGAACGTTCAAAAAAGTCGTTGATTGGACGTGAAAGACACCCTTCCTGGGTTTCTTTCACACTATCTTCTTTCCCGCTGCCGGAAGGAATGCGTCTTTTTCGGCAGTCTCCGGTCCCGCCTGCAATGCAGGCGGGGCCTCCTGTCGTCACAACGCCCGCAGCATCCCGGGGCCCTTTTTCATCAGCACCAGCCCGCACGCCGCCGTAAACGCCGCCAGCAGGGCCAGCGGCAGGGCCATGGCCAGCACCGGGCTCGCCATGCTCCCCAGCCAGTACAGCAGGGCGCACAGCCCCAACGCCGCCATGGGCACGAACATACCCAGCACCACCGCCAGGGACTGCTTCACCACCACCGTCTCGTTCACCGCGTCCAGCTTGGGGAAGGCCAGCCCGATGAACATACCAAAGACCGCGTGGGCGGCGCAGAACAGCAGGGCCGCCAGCAGCAGCACCGCCCCCTCCAGGGGGGACAGCTCCAGGGCGATGGTCAGGCACACCCCGGCGATGACGGTACAGGGCGCGCTGAACATCAGCTCGAAGCCGGTTTTCAGGCCCAGCAGGGCCCGCTCGCCCACCGGGGCCTCCCGGAGCACCCACAGGTACTTCCCCTCCAGGCTGACGGAGGGGGCGGCGATGACCACCATGGACAGGCAGAAGCCCATCATCAGCGCGGCCAGGGGCATCACAGGCATCCCGCCCCCCATCATGGCCAGCATCTTCCCCAGATCGTCCCGCAGGATCAGGGCCGCCACGCCCATGCCCACCAGCATGATCAGGCCCATGCAGGAGTTCCAGAAGTACATGGGTATGCCGAACAGCCGCCGCAGCTCCATGCCCAGCAGGGCCTTCTTCTGCCCGGAGGCGGACTGGGCGGACAGCTTGTAGTCGTTCCGGGCGGAGCGGGCGGCGAAGGCGGTGACCGCCTTGCGGTACACCCGGCCCAGGCCCAGCACCATCAGGGCGAAGGGCACCGCGCAGCACAGGACGAACAGCACCAGGGCCGTCCAGTCCCCCAAAATCCCGTCCGCCATCCACAGCATGGGGGCCGCCCAGGACAGGGACTCCTTCACCCCGGCGGCGTTGGCGGCAAGACCCTCGATCATGCCGTTGAGGTTGAACGCGAACCACAGCACCGCCGCCAGATACAGGGCCATCACGATGTTCTGCCCGATCACGCCCCCCTTGGCCAGCTTGGCGGACACAAAGGCCACCAGGGCCCCCATCAGCACGGACAGGGCCGTGTCCAGCAACGGCAGGGCCAGCACCGCCAGCAGAAGCCGCACCCAGAACAGCGGGCTATGCCCCGCCCCGCTCTGGGTCATGACGGCGCACACCACCCCGGCGGGGACCAGGATGAAGAAGGAGAATACCAGGTTTTCCAGGTAGATGGCCGTCACCCGGCTGGCCATCAGCGCGGTGGTGGACACGGGCATGGACAGCAGCAGGTCGTTGTCCTTCCCGCCGAACACCACGCCCTTGGCGGCGAAGGCGGTGAACAGCATCCCGCCCACCAGCGCGCCCATCCCCATAAAGACGAACACCAGCACCTCCATCTGGAGGGGGGCCAGCACCTGCATCAGCATGGAGCTGTAAAGTCCGGACATATACAGGCCCAGCCCGGCAATGAGCAGGACCACCCCCACCCCGGTGGCCGCCTTCTTCCGGTTCTTCCGGCCCATATTGGAGGAGGACAGCAGCATGGACTTGACGCTGACCTTCAGCAAGGCGAAGAACTTTTTCATTTCTCCCCCTCCAGCTCCAAAAACACGTCCTCCAGGGAGGAATCGCCCACCAGCTCCCCGGTGGGCCCGGCCTTCACCAGCCGCCCGTCCTTGATGATGGCGATCTGATGGCACAGCTTCTCCGCCACCTCCAGCACGTGGGTGGAGAAGAACACCGCCGAGCCGCCCCGGCACAGGTCGGCTAGGTACCCCTTCATGAGATGGGAGGCGGCGGGGTCCAGCCCCACGAAGGGCTCGTCCAGGATCAGCAGGCGGGGCCGGCGGATGAACGCCGAGATCAGGGCCAGCTTCTGCCGCATCCCGTGGGAGTAGCTGCCAATGGGGGAGCCTAAATTCCCCGTCAGCTCAAAGGCGTCGCCGTACTTGCCGATGTCGGCGGTGCGCTGGTCCGCCGGAAGGTCGTACAGGTCCGCGATGAAGTTCAGGTAGTCGATGCCCTTCATGAACTCGTACAGGTCCGGGTTGTCGGGGAGGAAGGCGGTGACCCGCTTGGCCCCCACCGGATCCTTTTTCACGTCGTGGCCGTCGATGGTGATGGTGCCCTCGGTGAAGTCCATCACCCCCGCCACCGCCCGGAGGGTGGTGGTCTTGCCCGCCCCGTTGTGGCCGATGAAGCCGTAGATCTCGCCGGGCCGGACATGGAGGCTCAGGTCGTCCACCGCCTTCTTGCCGCCGGGGTAGGTCTTGGAATAGTGTTCGATGCGAAGCATAATATTCTCTCCTTTACAACGCAGATGGCTCTGTTTTCAAAGGTTCCACCGGGTCAAAGGTTCATGAAGAACGTAAATCCGATGATAGCCGCCGCCACGGCCAGGGTGATGAAGCCCGCCGGATGCTTTTCCTGCTCCTGGCTGGAGGCGAAGCCCGCCCCGATCAGCCCCACCGCCGGGGGGATCAGCAGGCCGAACAGCTTGGGCATGATGGTGCCGGGGCCGCCGTCCATGCCGATCTGCATGATCAGCTGGTCCGGCAGGAGGAACCAGCCCGCCGCCGCCGCGGCGATCAGCGGGAGTACCAGCAGGAAGGGCCAGTAACGCTTTTTCTCCATCTGGCTCACCCCCGGTACTTCACCGCCGTGCCGTACACGGTGATCTCCGCCGCCCCCTGCATGATAGACGCCGAGGCGTAGCGGATGTTCAGCACCGCGTCCGCCCCCAGGGCCTCCGCCTCGTCCACCATCCGCTTGGTGGCCAGCTGCCGGGCCTCGGTGAGCATGGCGGTGTACTGCTCGATCTCGCCGCCCACGAAGGTTTTCATCCCCGCCATGAAGTCCTTGCCGAAGCTCTTGCACTGCACCACCGAGCCCTTCACGATGCCCAGGGCCTCCAGCTCCCGGCCGGGGCCCGGGATATAGTCAATACTGAGAAGCAGCATCTTCTTCCCCTCCCTTGATCTGCTTGATGCGCTGGTACAACGCCGCCAGCACCCCGATGATGATCACCACCGGGACCGCCGCCAGCCCCACGATCACCCCGATGGGGGGCGCGTCCTCCGGCGAGACGGTGAAGCCCCACACGATCAGGGCGATAAACGCCGCCATCATCGCCAGCACCACCACCGCCGCCCCCACGGGGCTGACGTACCGGGTGAGCTTATCCTGTTTTCCCACGTTCATGAATTTCGTCCCCTCCTGTTCCTGCCGCTCCATGCTTTCCAGCACCCCATCGGCGTCCAGCCCGTCCAGCTGGCGGCCGCTGTCCCGGATCTGGGCGCATACGCCCTGGGCCGCCGCCAGATTGGCCTGCCTGCGCTGGAGCTGGATGATGTGCCGCCCCATGGCGTCCTCCAGGGTCAGCGACCCGGACTTCAAAAGGCGGATCTCCTCAATGGGCACGTCCAGCATCCGCAGCAGCTTGATTTTTTTCAGCCACACCACGTCGGCGTCGCTGTAGTCCCGGTAGCCGTTGTCGTTGTTGCGCCCGGGGGTGAGCAGCCCTTCCTTTTCATAGAAGCGGATATTGCCCTTGGTGATGCCCACCAGCTGCTCCACCTGGTTGATTTTCATTGCCTTCCCTCCCTCGATGAGGCCATGGTACACCTTCCACAGGGTGGAAGGTCAAGAGGTTTTTTCAAATTTTCCCTACCTTACACCCGCTGGAACCTGGGGGCCGCCCTGAAACCGCTTTGAAGATTGGGTTCTCACGCCGCCCAAGCACGGAACTCAGGAAGGGGTCCCCGCAAAGCCGTCCTTTGGCTTTGCGGGGAGCAGCGGCCCGGACAGGTCCAGCCCGCCGTAGGCCGTCAGTGCCTCTCCCTCCACCAGCAGCCGCACCTGCTCCACCTTGTCCAGGCTGCACAGCGTCTCCACGATGGAGGTGATCAAAAGCTCCTGCTCCTCCGCCTGCTCCGGCGGCGCGGCCAGCAGCGCGCCCGACAGGTCGGCGTAGCACACCCCGTCGTCCACCCAGGCCGCCCGCACCGTCAGCTCCGGGGGCAGCAGGGCGGACAGGCCCTCGTCCCGGGGGCCGGAGATCAACGCCTCCAGCACCGCCCTGGCGGGGGTCTCCTCCTCGGTGAGCCGGAACACCCGCAGCTCATAGCCCAGGGTGTTCCCCCCCGCCCGCCGGAAGTAGAGGGCGGCGGTGACGTCCACCGGCTCCTCCTCCGCGCCGGAGAAGATGGCGTCCCCCGCCCGGAGCAGCCGCCCCTCCCCGCCCCCGGCGGACAGGCGCACCCCGTCCACCGCCGGGAGCTGGCACAGGGTCAGGGCCACGCAGTAGTCCGCCAGCGTCCGGTCGATGCCCTCCAGCCCGCCGTACTCCGGGGACAGCTCCACCAGGGCCGTCCGGTTCTCCACCGACCACCGGGCCAGCCGGGTGCCCGCCGGGATGATCCGGGCCAGCCCGCTGTCCTGGGGCGGCCCCGCCAGCAGGGCCGCCAGCAGGGCGGGCACGCTGTCCTCCCCCCCGTAGGGGCAGGAGGACAACGCCGCGGCGACGGACTGGCTCTGCTCCTCCGCCGGGGCGGCGAACCACAGCAGCAGGCCGTCCTCCCCCCGCTCCTCCCGGGCAAGGCAGGCCGTGGCCAGGCCCAGCAGCAGCACTGCCGCCAGCACCGCCCCTATCCGTTTTTTCATGGCCTGTCCCCCTCCTTCAGGGCGGGAAACTCCGCCTCGAACCGCGCGCCCTTCCCCGCCGGGTTGGGCCCCGCCTTGATGTCCCCGCCGTGGAGGCGGGCGGTGTCCCGGGCGATGGACAGGCCCAGGCCCGTCCCCCCCGCCGCCCGGGAGCGGGCCTTGTCCACCCGGTAGAACCGGTCGAAGATCTTGGGCATATCCTCCGGGGGTATGCCCACCCCGGTGTCGCACACCACCAGGGACGCCTTGCCCCCCAGGTGCCGCACCGTCACGTCCACCCGGCCCCCGGCCTGATTGTACTTGATGGCGTTCTCCATCAGGTTGAAGGCCACCTGATAGAGATCGTCCTCCGTGGCCAGCAGGGCACAGGCCGGCTCGATCCGGGTGTTCAGCGACACCCCCATGGCCTGGGCCAGCGGCTTGAGCATATGAGCCACCTTCTCCACCACCGCCCCCAGCTCCACCGGCTCCCGCCGCCGCTCCGGGCCGCCGTCCAGCCGGGTGAGGGCCAGCAGGTGCTCGCTGATCCGGGTGAGGCGGTCGGCCTCCTCCCCGATGTCGGACACGAACTCCCGGACGGTGCCCATGTCCACGCTGTCGTTCTGCAAAATGGAGTCGGTGAGCAGGCGGATGGAGGCCAGGGGGGTTTTCAGCTCGTGGGAGGCGTCGGACACGAACCGCCGCCGGGCCTCCTCCGTGGTCTGGAGGCGGTCGGTGAGCTGGTTGAACTCGTCGGCCAGCTGGGCCATCTCGTCCCGGCCCCGGGAGTCCACCCGGTGGCTGTACTCCCCCTCCCGCACCCGGCGGATGGCGGACAGCAGCCGCCCGGTGTTCCGGGTCAACGCCTTGGAGAACAGCAGCACCAGCAGCATGGCCGCCACGCCGATCACCAGGGAGATATACCGCAGGTTGGACTGGATGGACAGCAGCACCTGGGCCTGCTCCGCGTCGTACTCATAGAGGTACACCGCCCCCAGGGTGGCCCCGTGGTACAGCACGGGCACCGCCGCCCGGCACCGGATGGCCCCCTCCCGGTACTCGCTGCGGGCCACGTCCCGCCCCCGCAGGGCGGCCACCACCTCCCCCATGAGGGCGTAATCCCCCAGCCGGTTGTCCAGGGTGGAGCTGTCGTACAGAATCCGCCCCGTCCCGTCCGCCACCAGCACCCGGGTGCCCTGGGCCTTTTCCAGCACCGCCATGGTCTGCTCCACCCCCTCCTGGGTGAGGGTTTCGGACACCGCCAGGGCGGAGCCGATCACCAGGGCCTGCTGCTTCAGGGTGCTCTCCTTGGAGGCGAACACCATATTCTCCACCATCAGAAGGGGGTATGTGTTCATCACAATGAGGATGGCCGCCACCACCAGCAGGTAGGTCAGGGCGTATTTGGCCTGGATGCTCCGGGAAAAGGGCACCTTCGCCTCCCGGGGCGGCTTGGCGGCTGTGGTCATGGTTCGCACCTTCTCTTCTCGGCGCAAGCTGCACTCACTCGCTTCCCCCTTCGGGGAAAGCTCGTCCGCTCCGCTGCGCCTCGTCTCCCCACGAAGCCAAAGGCCGGCTTCACGGGGGCCTCTTTGTTTATGGATTGTTCGCCAGGTAATAGCCCACGCCCCACTTGGTGAGGATGTGCTCCGGGCTGGCGGGGTCCGGCTCCAGCTTCTCCCGCAGGCGGCGTATGTGCACGTCCACCGTGCGGAACTCCCCGATGTACTCATAGCCCCACACCAGGTTCAGCAGGTTCTCCCGGCTGTAGACCCGGCCGGGGTTCTGCATCAGCAGCACCATCAGGTCGAACTCCTTGGCGGTGAGATCCACCCTCATGCCGTCCCGCCACGCCGCCCGCTCTGCCACGTCCAGGGTAATGCTGCCCTGGGTGAGGCGGTCGGCCTCCCGCTGCTGCTGGGCGGAGGAGGCGGCCCGGCGCAGCAGGGCCCGTATCCGGGCCTTCAGCTCCAGGATGTTGAAGGGCTTGGTGATGTAGTCGTCCGCCCCGCACTCGAAGCCGATGATCTTGTCCGCGTCCTCCCCCTTGGCGGTGAGCATGATCACGGGCACGTTGGAGAACTCCCGGATCTTCATGCAGGCCTGGAGCCCGTCGATCTTGGGCATCATAAGGTCCAGGATGATGAGGTCGAACTGGCCCGTCCGGGCCTTGTCCACCGCCTCCTCCCCGTCGGAGCCGGTCTCCACCTGATAGCCCTCGTTCTCCAGATTGAACTTGATGCCCTTCACCATCACCCGCTCGTCGTCAACCACTAAGATTTTCGGCATGATCCTGCCCTCCTGTTGTAATCTGGTCCAAAATCCCGGAGAGGATGCCCTCCCCGATGCCCTTCACCCGGATCAGCTCCTCCGGATAGCGGAAGGGGCCGTGCTCTGCCCGGTAGTCCAAAATGGCCTGGGCCCGGACCTCCCCGATTCCGGGGAGCGTCATCAGCTCCTCCAGCCCCGCGGTGTTCACGTCCACCGCGTCCGCCGGAAGGGACGCGGCGGGCGGCGGCGTCCGGGGCACCGGGTCCAGAGGGCTCATTGCTGTGCTTCGCAGGGCGAAGCACAGCACCATGGCGGCACAGGCCGCCATGCACACGGCCAGCGTCCGCCGTCCCACCGCCGTCAGCCTCATTCCGCCGCCCTCCCTCCAGGAACCTGTATTCCCCGGTTGCGCCGGGGCACACTTTCTGATATAATGGCGTTGTCCCGGCCCGCGGACAGGCCGCCCAAACGCGTATCAACCTATTATAGCATAGTTGCAAGCCGCTAAGCGGCTTGCGTGCCGCATTTTGCGGCACAAAACCGGCACAGCCGGTTTTCACTATCCTGTAATACCGGCAACGGGCATTTTGCTGTGCAAAATGCCGCCCGCTCTGCGGGCCGCCGTGTGTAACACGGCACTTGTCGATATTATAGCACAGATGACGGGAGATTCCTATGAAAAAATATCGTTTTCTTTCGCTGCTTCTGGCCGTCCTGATGGCCCTTTCCCTCACCGCCCCCGCCGCCGCCCTGGAGGACCCCCGGCCCCACGCCAAGGCCGCCATCGTGGTGTACGGCGACACCGGAGAGGTGCTGTACGATTTCAATGCCCGCCAGCGGATGTATCCCGCCTCCATCACCAAGATCATGACCTCCCTGGTGGTGCTGGACGCGGTGAAAAACGGGGAGCTTACCTTGGACACCCCCGTCACCGCCTCCGCCCAGGCGGTGAACCTGCCCCTGGGCAGCTCCACCGCCGACATCAAGGCCGGGGAGACGCTGACCATCGAGCAGCTCCTGTACTGCGACCTGCTGCCCTCCGGCAACGACGCCTGCAATATTCTGGCGGAGGCCCTGGCGGGCACCACGGCGGAGTTCGCCGCCCGGATGAACGCCAAGGCCCAGGAGCTGGGCATGAAGGATACCAACTTCACCAACCCCCACGGCCTCCACGATCCGGAGCACTACACCACCGCCTACGACATCTACCTCATGGCCCGAGCCGCCATGGACAACGACACCTTCCGGGCCATCGTCCGCTCCCCGTCCTACACCATCCCCGCCACCAATATGCAGCCCGAGCGCACCATCTACACCACCAACGGCCTGCTGGGCAGCTGGTACTTCACCGGCTACCTCTACTCCAAGGCCATCGGCATCAAGACGGGGAACACCGAGGAGGCGGGCCGCTGCCTGGCCTCCGCCGCCGTGGACGAGCTGGGCCGCACCTTCTACTGCGTGGTGCTGGGCTCCGAGGCGGTCACCGACGAGACGGGGAAGCGGGACTACAAGCACCTGTCCGAGTCCAAGCGTCTGCTGGAGTGGGCCTTCCAGAACTTCAGCCGGGTCACCCTGCTGGACCAGGACACGGAGGACGTGATGCGGGAGGTGGCCGTCTCCCTGTCCGACGAGGGGGACTACGTGCTGGCCCGGCCCGTGGGCGAGATCACCGCCACCATGCCCTCGGACTACGACCCCAAGAAGGCGGAGCTTCACTTCGACCTGCCCACCGAACCCATCGAGGCCCCCATCGCCGCCGGGGACAAGCTGGGCACCGTCACCCTCACCTACGAGGGCCAGGAGTACGGCACCCTGGATATGGTGGCGGCGGACAGCGTGGCCCGGTCGGAGTTCCTGTATACCGTCCAGCAGATCGAGATCTACTGGGGCAAGTGGTGGGTGAAGGCGGCGGTGATCGGCGGCGTCGCGCTGGTCCTGCTGCTGGTCCTTTACATAGCGGTGATCCGCCCCAAAAAACGCAGGGCCAAGCGGTACAGCTACTCCGGCGGCGGCGGGCGGCGGGGACGGCCCCACTACCGGGGGCGGCGGTGAGGATTCTGGGGGCTTTTGGCAAAACCGCGGGGGTGAAATCGAGTTTTGGGGGAGGCCCCCGGTTCATTCACAAATACTTCACAAAAGGTTCTTAAATTGTCCAACATTCCCCCCTTCCAGTCTGGTATTATCATCTTGTCAGGAAGAAAGCCAGACAATCTCTATCCTCCCTCTCTCTTTTCTCAAAAACATGAAAGGCCCCCCGGCGTGAGCCGGGGGGCCTTTCATGTTTTCAAAGCCTTCCCCCTCCCAGGGGGAGGGCGGCGCGGCGAAGCCGTGACGGATGAGGGTGCGGACAGGGGTGCGACCTGCGTCCTGCATTTGGAGAATGGGTGCGCCGAACGTCCGCCCCCTCACCCGCCCCCCACAGGGGGGCGGGCTATGCCGGCATCAGCCAGACTTCTGCGGCAGGCCCAGCTTTTCCTCCAAATGGGCCGCCTTCAGGGCCTTATGGAGCGCGACCCCCAGGATGGGGGCGAATATCACCGCCACAATGCCGTTAAACAGGGAGAAGGGCAGCTTGCCCAGGGCGGCGATCCACGCCGCGTCCGGGGACAGGCCCTTCACCAGCAGGCCGTTATACAGGAAGCACTTCACCAGGTACACCGCGATGTAGCTCACCGCCGCCGCCCCGCTGGCCACGGCCTCGTGGGCGTAGGTGCTCCTGCCCTGGAATACCCTGTGGAACACCGTCCCGGCCACCACGCCGTACAGCCCCTTGGTGAGGAAGGTGATGGGGGCCTCCATAATCCGCAGGGGGTCGAACAGGTCGAAGATGGCGGAGCCCAGCCCCGCCGCCAGCCCGCCCCACCAGGGCCCCAGCAGCAGCCCGGACAGGGCGCACATCACGTTCCCCAGGTGAAAGCGGTTGCTGCCCAGGGGGGAGGGGATCTGTATGTCGGGAATTTTGGACCCCACCGCCACCAGCGCGGCCATGGCCCCCGCCATGCACAGCATGGTCAAGGCCCGCCTGCTTTTTGATTCGTTCATGGTTCACAGCTCCTTCCGGGGCTTGACGGCCCCTTGGTCTTAATGCTATTATAGGGAAAACTGGCATGGTTTCCATGCCCAGTTTCCATCTTTTTTACGGGGTCAGATCTGCCCCCGCCGCCGAGGTGACTGCCATGGACGCGTCCTTCCCCCTCCCCGTGTTCACCGGGGACGCCCCCCTGTATGACCAGCTCTACCGCCACATCGCCGGGGCCGTCCAGTCCGGGGCCCTGCCTCCCGGGGCCAGACTGCCCTCCAAGCGGCGTATGTGCGCCCTGGCGGGGGTGAGCATGAGTACGGTGGAGGCGGCCTACTCCCTGCTGGCGGCGGAGGGCTACGTCCTGGCCCGGCCCCGGAGCGGCTATGTGTGCGCCCACCTGCTCCCCCCGGCCCCGCCGGCCCCCGCCCCCCCGCCGGAGCCCTCCGCCCCCCCGCCCTCCCCCTGGGCCTTCGACTGCTCCACCTCGGCGGTGGACGTGTCCGCCTTCCCCTTCTCCTCCTGGGCCAGGATCACCAAGGAGGCGGTGTATGAAAACCCCGGCCTGCTCCAGCGGGGCCACCCCCAGGGGGACGCCCCCCTCCGGTCCGCCCTGGGGTCGCTGCTGGCCCAGTACCGGGGGGTGCGCTGCTCCCCGGAGCAGGTGGTGGTGGGGCCGGGGGCGGACTACCTGCTGTCCCTCCTGCTCCAGCTCCTGCCGGAGCACCGGGCGGTGGCCCTGGAGGACCCGGGCTACCCCGCCGCCTACGCCGCCGCCGCCCTCCACGGGCGGCGGGCCGTCCCCATCCCGGTGGACGGGGAGGGGATGTGCCCCGACGCCCTGGCGGACAGCGGCGCGGGGATGGCCTACGTCACCCCCTCCCACCAGTTTCCCCTGGGCGTGTCCATGCCGGCGGGGCGGCGCAGCCGCCTCCTCCACTGGGCGGCGTCCGCCCCGGACCGGTGGATCATCGAGGACGACTACGACAGCGAGTTCCGCTGGTCGTCCCGGCCCATCCCGGCCATGCAGGGTATGGACCGGGCGGGGCGGGTGGTGTACCTGGGCACCTTCTCCCGGTCCATCGCCCCCGCCATCCGGGCGGCCTACCTGATCCTGCCCCCCGGCCTGCTGGAGCGGTACCGCCATACCTTCTCCCACGGGGCCTGCGCCGTCTCCCGGTTCGAGCAGGAGAGCCTGCGGCGGTTCCTCACCCAAGGGCTGTACGGGCGGCACCTGCGGCGGACGGGGAACCTGTACCGGAAAAAGTGCGCCCTGTTCGCCGGGGCCCTGTCCGCCATCCCCGGCGCGTCCGTCTCCGGGGCGGAGGCGGGGCTCCACTTCCTGCTCACCCTGCCCCGGTACTCGGAGGAGGAGCTGACCGCCCGGGCGGCGGAGAAGTCCGTCCGGGTTTACCCCCTGAGCCGGTACTGCCACACCGTCCCGCCAAAGCCGTCCACGGTGGTGCTGGGCTTCGCGGGGCTGTCGGAGGACCAGCTCCGGCGGGCGGCGGAGCTGCTGGGGGAGGCGTGGGGATAGGGCCGCTCCCCAGATGCCATCGCCGGCGGGAGGGGCAAGCCCCTCCCCTACGGTCAAGACTTTTTTTGCCCATCGGGCAAAAAAAGTCTTGACTCTCCCGTTACGTCATGGGTTACCATGTCCCTTGGAGGTGGACGAAATGCGTTATTCCGTGAGCCAGGCGGCGCGGCTGGCGGGGGTCAGCGTCCGGACGCTGCGCTGGTACGACCAGATCGGGCTGCTGAAGCCCACCGAGGTCACCCCGGCGGGATACCGTCTCTATGACGGGGAGGCCATGGCGGTTTTGCAGCAGATCCTGTTCTACCGGGAACTGGACGTGCCGCTGGAGCAGATCGGGCGCATCCTGTCCGCCCCGGACCACGACCGGGCCGAGGCATTGCGAAAGCACCGGACGCTGCTGCTGATGAAGCGGCAGCGGCTGGACGATATGCTCCGGCTGGTAGACGAGACGATTGGAGGGAATACCATGTATGACGAGAGGCCCAAGCCCACCCAGGCGGACTGGGAGGCGGTGCGGGATCAGTACGCCGCGGAGGCGGCGGAGCGGTGGGGGAACACCGAGGCGTTCCTGGAGAGCCGGGAGAAGCACCAGGGCTACACCCCGGCGCAGGAGGCCCGGATCCAGGCGGAGATGGAGGAGATCTTCGCCGCCTTCGGGGCCTGCGCCCACCCGGAGGGGCCGGAGGCCCAGGCCCTGGTGAAGCGGTGGCAGGCGCATATCACCAGGTACCATTACAACTGCACCGATCCCATTCTGGCCTGCCTGGGGGAGATGTACGCCAACGACCCCCGGTTCCAGGAGAACCTGGAGCAGTACGGCCCCGGCACGGCCCGGAAAATGAGCGCGGCCATCGCCGCGTACTGCAAACAGTAATGCGCAAAAAGCCCCCGGACGCTCCACCGTCCGGGGGCTGAGTCTGTTTGAATGGGTGCTCCCGCTCCGGAGGCGGGAAGGAAGATAGTGTGAAAGAAACCCAGGCGGGGTGTCTTTCACGTCCAATCAACGACTTTTTGGAACGTCCTTTGTTCCAAAAAGCCGCCCCAGACGCTCCACCGTCCGGGGGCCTTGTCTTTTTGTCAGGATGCGGGGGCCTGGGCCTGGGGCCGCAGGGCGGGCTTCAGCACGCTGATTTTGGGCAGCAGCATGAGCAGCGGCGTGCCCAGAACGTAGCACACCAACGCCTCGGCGGGAATAAAGGTGAGGGCGTTCCAGCCGCAGGCGGTCCAAAACGCCCCGTTCAGCGCGCCCACCTCCGTCCAGGCCCACATGGGGGACAGGATCAGGGCGTTCACCAGGATGGGGGGCAGGGCCGCCAGATACCACTTGGGCATTTTCATGGTGAGCCACGCGGCGATGGCGGTGGCCAGGGTGCCGAACAGCCAGTCCACCGGGCCGAAGGGGGACAGCAGGTTGGTGAGGAAGCACCCCACCACCAGTCCCGGCGCGGCGGCGGGGAACAGGAAGGGCAGGACGGTGAGGGCCTCGGCAAACCGGCACTGGAACACCAGGAAGTTCAGGCCGAAGATGTTGGCGAAATAGCCCATCACGGTGTAGAGTGCCGCCACCATGGCGGCAATGGTCAGGTCACGGACGGAAAAACTGCGCATAAAAATACCTCCAGTTTATGTTTAGAGCGCCAGCGCATTGGCACAGCGGCGGGCGTTCCTTCCGGACGGGAACGCGCTTTCCCATCCGCGGCTCTCTGCCCGCCGGTTGGACCGAAGTGGAGGTCGGTCGCGCCTATTCTACCACAGCTTCCGCCCCCTGTACAGGGGCTTTTTCCGCCTTTCGGGAAAAATCCGGGCCGGGAGGCCGCGTTTTCCCCAAACCGGACGGGAAAAAGGGCCGTCCGCCCCTCCGCTTTGCCTGTTGAAATGATCCCGCGAATTTGTTATAATAAGCTATTATGTGTCAGAGCCTGCTTAAAATCTGGCGGGATGGCGTTTTGGCAGATGTTAAACAGGCTCTCAGGAAAGGCGGCCCCAGGCGGGGCTTTGACGTTGGGTATGACGGGATGAAATACGATTACTGGAATGTGCGGACGCCGGGAAGTCCCGCCGTCCGGCGGGAGCTGGAGGGGGCGGGGCTGGCTCCGCTGTGCGCCGCGGTGCTGGCCGCCCGGGGGATCGGGGGCCGGGAGGAGGCCGGGCAGTTCCTGGCCTGCGGCCCGGAGCGGTTCCACGACCCCTTTTTATTGAAGGATATGGACCGGGCGGCGGCGCGGGTGGGGAAGGCCATCGAGACGGGGGAGACGGTGTGCGTCTACGGCGACTACGACGTGGACGGCATCACCGCCACCTGCCTGCTCACCGAGGCCCTGGCCCTGCTGGGGGGCCGGGCGGTCAGCTACATCCCCGACCGCTCGGAGGAGGGCTACGGCCTGAACCCCCGGGCGGTGGACCGGCTGGCGGCCCAGGGGGTGACGCTCATTGTCACGGTGGACTGCGGCATCACCGCAGCGGCGGAGGTGGAGTACGCCCGCAGCCTGGGGGTGGAGGTGGTGGTCACCGACCACCACCACTGCAAGACCGCCATACCCGACGCGGCGGCGGTGGTGGACCCCCGGCGGCCCGACTGCTCCTACCCCTTCCCGGAGCTGGCGGGGGTGGGGGTGGCCCTGAAGCTGGCCCAGGCCCTGGCGGGGCCGGACCGGGCGGGCGAGCTGCTGCGCCGCTTCGGGGAGCTGGCCGCCATCGGCACCGTGGCGGACGTGATGCGCCTCACCGATGAGAACCGGGCCTTAGTGCGGCAGGGGCTGGCCCTGCTGGCCCGGACCAGGCGGCCCGGCCTGCGCGCCCTCCTGCGGGAGGCGGGGCTGGAGCCCGGGGCCGTCCCCACGGCGGTGACCATCGGCTACGGGCTGGCCCCCCGGATCAACGCCGCGGGGCGGATGGAGCAGGCCATGGTGGCCCTGGAGCTGCTCCTCACCCGGAGCGTGGACCGGGGGGAGGAGCTGGCGGGCATCCTGTGCAGCCTGAACCGGGAGCGGCAGGCCATCGAGCTGGACATCTACCGCCAGTGCGACGGCATCCTGGAGGAAAATCCCGCCCTGGCCCGCCCCTGCGTGGTGATGGCCGGGGAGGGCTGGCACCAGGGGGTGGTGGGCATCGTGGCCTCCCGCCTGGCGGAGAAGTACGCCTGCCCCACCTTCATGATCAGCCTGGAGCACGGGCTGGGCAAGGCGTCCTGCCGCTCCTTCGGGGGGTTCAACCTGTTCGCCGCCCTGGAGTGCTGCGCCCACCTGTTCGAGGCCTACGGCGGCCACGAGATGGCGGCGGGCTTCACCATCCGGGAGGAGAATATCCCCGCCTTCCAGGAGCGGATCCGGCGGCTGGTATCCCAGTATACCGGGGACTCCCCCATGGAGTCCGCCATCGACGTGGACGCGGAGGTGGACGACTGCGCCCTGCTGAGCACCGCCCAGGTGGACGGGCTGGCGGAGCTGGAGCCCTTCGGGTCGGGCAACCCCAAGCCGGTGCTGCTGCTGCGCTCGGCGGCGGTGGTGTCCTGCTGCGACGTGGGGGGCGGCCGGCACCTGAAAATGCGGGTGCGGCGGGACGGGGTCCCGCTGGACGCCATCTTTTTCTCCGCCAACTGCGCCCAGTGCGGCGTGTCCGCCGGGGACCGGCTGGATTTGCTGTTCCACCCCCAGATCAACGAGTTCCGGGGCACCCGCTCGGTGCAGCTCCAGATCTGCGACCTGCGCCCCGCCCCCACCCGGGCCCAGCTGGAGCAGGAGCTGTTCCGGCGGCTTCAGGAGGGGGAGGCCCTGTCCCGGTGGGAGGCGGGCCTGCTGCTGCCCTCCCGGCAGGACTTCACCCGGCTGTGGCGGTTCCTGGAGCGGGCCTGCGCCGGGGAGGGGGCGGACGCCGGACCCTCCCTGCTGAAGCAGGCCGCCAAGGGGCCGGACGGGCGGTACGCCTACGGCCGCACCCTGGTTTGCCTCCACGTGATGGGGGACCGGGGGCTTCTCGCCGTGGAGCGGGAGCGGGTGTGCCTGCGCCGCCCGGAGCGGAAGGTGGATCTGGAGCAGGCCGGGCTGATGCGGCAGCTCCGTATGTTTATCAACGGGGCGTGAGGACGCCCTGCCGGGTTCCCCGGGAAGCGGTTTCTCAGAGCCTGTTTAAAATCTATCAAAACGCCATCCCGGCACATCTTTTTCCGCTGGGCCGCGTTGATTTGACTGGAAATACACAAAGTATTCCTGCGTCAAATCGCCTTGCCCAGCGAAAAAATCTGCGCCTGTCTGGCATTCCGCCAGATTTTAAACAGGCTCTCAGGCTTCGCGGGGAGAGGAGAAGCAAGGAAACGGAGCGGACTTTGCTTCGACGAAGGAGGAAAACTGCCATGGATTTGGCCCATGAACGCTATGCGGAGCTGGAACGGCACATGATCGAAGCCAATCCCGCCGCCGACACGGCGCGCATACGCGCCGCCTTTGAATACGCCAACGACCACCACGGGCCCCAGCTGCGCAAGAGCGGGGAGCCCTATATCATCCACCCCATCGCCGTGGCCGAGATCATCAACGAGCTGGAGCTGGACCAGGATTCCATCGTGGCCGCCCTGCTCCACGACTGCATTGAGGACACCGACTCCACCCACGACGAGATCGCCCGGCTGTTCGGGCCCCAGGTGGCGGATCTGGTGGAGGGCGTCACCAAGCTCACCCGGATGCAGTACACCTCCCGGGAGGACGAGCAGATGGAAAACCTGCGCAAAATGTTCGTGGCCATGGCCAAGGACGTGCGGGTGATCCTCATCAAGCTGTGCGACCGGCTCCACAATATGCGCACACTCCAGTACCAGTCGGACAAGAAGCAGAAGGAGAAGTCCCTGGAGACCATGGAGGTATACGCCCCCATCGCCCACCGGCTGGGTATGCAGAAGCTGAAGTGGGAGCTGGAGGATCTGGCCCTGAAGTACCTGGACCCGGTGGGCTACCACGATGTGGAGCAGGCCCTGCGGGAGCTCACCCAGGAGAACTCCGAGTTCCTGGAGCGGATGCAGGCCCAGATCGAGGAGCGGCTCCAGACGGACGGCCTGCACTGCAAGGTGTACGGGCGGCTCAAGCACCTGTACTCCATCTACCGGAAAATGTACGCCCAGAACAAGACCATCAAGGAGATCTTCGACATTTACGCCTTCCGCGTCATGGTGGACGATATCCCCTCCTGCTACAACGTGCTGGGCTGCATCCACGATATGTTCAAGCCGGTGCTGGGGCGGTTCAAGGACTATATCGGCACGCCCAAGCCCAACGGCTACCAGTCCCTGCACACCACGGTGGTGGGCCGGGAGGCCATCCCCTTCGAGGTGCAGATCCGCACCTGGCAGATGCACCAGACGGCGGAGTACGGCGTGGCCGCCCACTGGAAGTACAAGGAGGGCATGGCCAACGAGAAGCTGGGCACCGAGCGGGAGTTCGAGTGGGTGCGCAAGCTGCTGGAGAGCCAGCAGGACGCCGACCCGGACGAGTTTGTGCGCACCCTCCGGGTGGATATGTTCTCCGACGAGGTGTTTGTGTTCACCCCCAACGGGGACGTGAAAAGCCTGCCCGCCGGGGCCACCCCCATCGACTTCGCCTACTCCATCCACTCCGCCGTGGGCAATTCCATGACGGGGGCCCGGGTGAACGGGCGGATCGTCACCTTTGAGACGCCGCTGAAAAACGGGGACATCGTGGAGATCATCACCTCCAAGAACGCCCACGGCCCCAGCCGGGACTGGATGAAGATCTGTAAGTCCAACGAGGCCCGGAACAAGATCCGCCAGTGGTACAAAAAGGAGCGCAGGGACGAGAACATCGCCACCGGCCGCGCCTCCTTTGAGACGGAGCTGAAGCACGCGGGGCTGTCCATCGCCGCCATCACCGCCACCGCCGAGCTGACGGACACCCTGCTGCGCCGGGTGCGCTTCGGCTCGCTGGACGAGCTGTACGCCGCCATCGGGTACGGCGGTATGTCCGCCCAGAAGGCGGTGGGCCGGATGAAGGAGGAGCTCACCCGGCTGGGCCGCCTGGAGCGGCAGCGGGCGGAGCAGGAGGCCCTGCGGGCCGCCGCCTCCACCGGGGAGGCCATCTTCCCCGCGGGCAAGGCGGGGGCCGCCCCCAGGCCCCGGCACTCGGACAACGGCATCATCGTGGAGGGGCTGGACAACTGCATGGTGAAGTTCTCCAAGTGCTGCACCCCCGTCCCCGGGG
>ERZ779623.117-NODE-117-length-43422-cov-7.100837_pt1 | contig 43422 bp, 37 predicted proteins | sample MGYA00514189_ERZ779623 | MGnify/ENA primary metagenome ERZ779623 (study PRJEB29562, sample SAMEA4376712) | mouse gut metagenome | isolation source: Cecum | study: EMG produced TPA metagenomics assembly of the A DSS colitis mouse model was used to assess the... | reverse complement strand
CACAAACCACGACTTGAACAACGCCTGTGCCTGCTGCTCTAAATTATCATTTATCTGCCTGTTTTTGTAAAACAGATGATTCTTATTGTTATATGTATTGTATCTTATCCGCATTTTAATTAATGTATTTACGATGAGATAGTTTTACGTTATTTTGATTAACCATAGCATAATGCATGGTAGTATCAATTTTTACATGACCAAGTAACTTTTGTACTTGTTCTACAGGCATTCCTTTATCTATAGCCATTGTAGCAAGTGTTCGTCGGAATTTGTGAGGATGGACACGAGCAATTTTTGAAGAATGCCCAATTTTACGTAACCGAACCTCTACACCCGATATTTGCAGTCGATTATGTGGCTTGGCAAGAGAGACAAATAATGCCTTGTTTCTGTCTTTACGGGAGCTAAGATATTGTTGCAGATGTATTTTAGCTCTTGCATTGAAATACACTATCCGTTCTTTATTTCCTTTGCCAAAAACAATGCATTCTCGTTCATTAAAATTGATGTCTTCTCGGTTTAGTTTTACTAATTCACCGACACGCATCCCGGTTGAGCATAAGAGATCAATCATTGCAAGGTCACGAATTTCCGTACAGTTGTCGCGAAGGTGCTCGATGTTCTCATCAGTAAGCACTTCTTTGATTTGTGTGCCGGTTTTTACTTTATGGATTCTATGTATAGGACTTTTTATAATATAATCCTCTTCTTCAAGCCATGAAAAGAAAGAAGAAAAGATTCGTCGAATATTATCTATTGTCACTTTACTGGACTTATGCTTGCGTTGGAATACAGCCAAGTATGCTCGTATATCTTCTGTAGAATAGTTTACTACTTTTTTAGGCATAGTCTTGAAAAGTTGTTTGACTGTTGAACTATAATATTTGATAGTCGGAGTAGTACAGCCTTCGACTTGCTTTGCGGACAAAAAGATTTCAAGCAGACGGTCGTTTGTAGCAGCATTTTCATGCTCTTTCTCACCGTCTTTTGTAATGGTGTATTTACTTATAACTTGAAGTAATACTCCATTAAGTTGAGCCATTTGTTCTATACTTAAAACATCTGTCATCGCATTGCTAATTTCTTGAATCAAATTTTCTTTCATATTCTTCTATTATTGAGTTAATTAATAAATCGAAGAATATAGTAATATTTATTTGATTGTGAATCCTATACTAGATAATTGTTTGCGAATTTCTTCTTCGAGGTCATGGGATTGTGCAAATAAATCAGATAATTCAGAAGTCAAACGTTCCATTTTTTCTTGAAACGGTTCCCCGTCATCTTCTGTTTCTGCAATTCCTACATACCGCCCCGGGGTGAGGATATAATCTTGTTTGGCTACATCCTCTATTGATACAACAGCACAATAACCTTTTTCATTTTCTAAAGTTCCTGAATTGAAAGCATCAAAAGTACCCGCTATTTTCATTATATCTTCTTCGGATAATTCACGGAGTTTACGGGTAATCATGCTACCCATGTTGCGAGCATCAACGAACAGTAATTTATTCGTTTGTTTTTTAGCCCGGTTGAGGAACCATAAAGAGACTGGAATACCTGTCGTATAAAAAAGTTGGGAAGGTAATGCTATGATACCTTCTATTAGATCTGCCTTTATAATATTTTCGCGGATAGTTCCTTCACCGCCTGTTTGCGAGGATAGAGAACCATTGGCAAGTACCATTCCTATACGTCCTTTGGGGGAAAGATGATGAATCATGTGTTGAAGCCAGGCAAAGTTGGCATTTCCAGCAGGAGGTATACCATATTTCCAGCGTACATCATCCTGAAGTTTGTTAGCTCCCCAATCACTTAGGTTAAACGGAGGGTTTGCCAGAATGTAATCAGCTTTTAGTGTAGGATGCTGGTCATCAAAAAATGTGTCAGCGTTGAATTTTCCAAGGTCAGGTTCAATGCCTCGAATCGCCAGATTCATTTGAGCCATTTTCCATGTAGTAGGATTGCTGTCTTGACCGAATACTGATATGTTATTGATATTTCCATGATGTCGTTCGATAAATTTGGCTGATTGTACAAACATACCACCAGAGCCGCAAGCCGGATCGTATACACGTCCGCTATATGGCTGAAGCACTTCAACTAATGTACGGACAATACATGATGGTGTAAAAAATTCGCCGGCAAGTTTTCCTTCTGCTTCTGCAAACTTGGAGAGACAATATTCATAGGTACGCCCTAGTATGTCCTTACTGTCCCCATGTTCTTTCATTTGAACGTTTGTAAATAAATCTACAACATCCCCTAAACGGCGTTTATCTAATTCTGGTCGTGCGAAGTTTTTAGGAAGAATCCCTTTTAAACGAGGATTTTCTTTCTCTATCAGTCGCATGGCATTGTCGATGACAGTGCCAATCTCCGGAGTATGCGCTGCTTCTGCTATGACCGACCAACGAGCCTCTTTGGGTACAAAGAAAATATGCTCATAGGAATATTCATCTTTGTCTTCCTCAAAGCCTTCTCCTTCATTGATAAGAGCTTGATGTTTTGCTTCAAAACTGTCTGATATATATTTAAGGAAAATAAGTCCTAGAACGACTGATTTATATTCTGATGCATCCATGTTGCCACGTAATAAATCAGCTGCTTTCCATATTTGTTTTTCAAATCCTAATTCGGCTGTATTTGTCTTTGCCATACTTATAGCTATTTTTTTACTATTGCGATTTATATTTTATATGTATTCAATGTTTTTGGAAAACATTGATGTCATTAATGCAAAAATACGAATAATCAGTAATGTTTATCTTAACATTTGCTGTGTTTTTGTTATAATTTCCCGAGTTTTTTCAGTCTTGAACGGATAGCACCATTATTACGTTCAAAGATTTCTGTTAATTCTTTGATGCTTTTTCCTTCTTCATATAAGCGAATTAAATATTCGTCAGCTTCTTTTTCCCAAGGTAAATAAGCATTTCCGTATTCTTGTCTCTTTTCTTCTAAAGAATATTTTTTCTCTGGTTTATTTTCTTTTTTTGTTTCTAAAGACCAATATTCAATAGCTTTGTTGATAGCATCTCTGAATTGTAATAGCTCTGAACGATCTATGAATATTTTTTCTCTTCTGAAATTTCCGGAACCTATATTTTTACTTTGGGTTATTTTGAGATATTGTTCTTCATTATTTCCTTTCAGATCAAAGAATAAATCTCCGCTATGACTTGATAATCTATATTCCATAATGTTGTCGTACTTTAAATTGGGAGTAAATGTAGGCATTATTACTGATGTTGTTATTATAAATGGAGTAAAATTTCTTCTTTCTATGGCTAGAGCATGCAAAAACTTTTATTTGAGCAAAAAATGTACGTTAAAAATATGATTTGAGATGCTATTCCTATTATTTATAAATGTAATACTTCACATAACTTATCTACAACAACTTTCTTCTCATTACTACCAATAGTAGACAATCTCACCAACGGAATACCATACAACTCCAATATATGATCCTTTTTAACATCACGTTCCGCCTGCCTTGTCCCAGATTTATGATACATATAACCGTCTGTCTCAATAGCCAATACCGGTTGTTTGCTCACACGGTTATAAATCAGAAAGTCGATATGGGTATTAATATTTGCAGCATATTTGCTCTCTTCAGCATTTAGCAGAGAATAGTCTTGAATCAACATATAAAGAGGTAAATGGCAAATGATATTCAAATGGCACATATTGATGTTCTCTTGCAGAATGTCTTCTATCAAAGCAAAGGTAAGATTCTCAGAATCATATTCGGATATTTTCTTGTGTTTCTTTAAATAGGCGATTCGGGCATCCGTATATTGTTCGTATAGATAATCGAATATGGAATGAATCTTACTGTCGATGACTGTACCGTTATTGTATTCGATGTAGGCAATCAGGTCGCTGATATTACAATCTTTGGGCTGTTCGTTTCCTGATACGACCAGATAGAACTGCTGTTTGGCTCGGGAAACAGCGACATTCAGCAGATTCGGATCATCGGAAAAGGCGGTGATAGTGTCATCGACCGTAGTCATGATGATGGCATCCTTCTCCCTTCCCTGAAACTTATGGACTGTTGCTACATCAATACTTTCTTCAAGTGCGGATTTAACGGCATTTACCTGCTTGTTATATGGGGCAATGACACCTATCTCATCCGTATCATAGGATAGGGCAGGTAACACTTCTTCTTTGATAACATCTATTTCCCGTTGATTCAGATGGCTGCGGGAATGGTTACCTTTGGCGGTTTTTATGGCACGGATTACGTCCTTTTCTCCTTTATCACGTGTCATGATAACAAGATTTCCGCCATAAAATTTTTGATTGCAGAAGTTGATGATTTTAGGGTGGCATCGATAATGCTCCCGTAATAAAGTCTGCGGTACATTCGGAATCACTTTGCAGACAGATTGCAGGAAACTCATACGGGCACAATCATATTCAGCTTTAATCAGACATGTGTTAGCTATAAAGTCCAACTTTTTCTTATCTTCTTCCGTGACTACATTGGGGAGCTGCATGGTGTCTCCGACAATGATTGCATTTTTAGCGCATGACAATGCCAAAGCTCCTGTTTCTACTGAAACCTGTGAAGCTTCATCCATAATCAGATAATCATATACGGTATCCCGATGCAGGCTACTTACTGATGAAAATGTAGTGCTTAGTATGATAGGATACTCTTTCTGTACTTCCCGCCAATTATCTTTCAGGTCTTCTAAAGTAAAGACCGGTTTGTCATGATTATTGCCATAAGTGCGGAATAACTTGTTTTTCAGATACTTCATCGATGCATCGGCCATTTGCTTAGCCATTTCCGATGCATCTTTGTTGGCAAGTTCCTTTTCTAATGTATCTATCTCAACTTCCAGTTCAGAGTGTTTTGTCCGGTAGAATAAGATTTGGAAGTCTGCGATAATCGAGGTCATCTCCCGCTTATAGAAATTCTTGTCGGGGATTTTGCAAACCGTTTTGCTTTTGAATCTGAAGAATAGCCATTTCAACCGTTGTATAAAAGCTGCGATTCCCCGGAAATTTGATGTCTGCTCTTTTTCTGCAAATTGCTGACATTCGTTCCATAAGTTCAGAAGAGCGGCAGAGCCGGAGTTTCCACGTAGTTTTATAGTAGATTCTTTAGTACCGAATTCTTGCAGGTAATGCTGCCATTCTATTTTCAGGGCTTGTATTTCCTGTCTTGCCATGGCAAGGCGTTCCTGTTTGGAAAATATGCATTTGAGTTCTTCCGTCTGACGATGTATCTTATCGAGAAACAGGGGCTGGTCGGCTTCCACATCATGCCACGATTCGAAATTCTCCGGATATTGTTTCTCTTCTTCCTGAGTCTCTATGAATTTCTCTTTGTTGGCTGTGCTGCCGAGCAATGCGACGATAAATCCCATATCGTATTTGGATAACTTCTCAAGTACATTTACAATGGCGGAGTTATTGTTAGATACAACCTGAACAGTTTTGCCGCGCACCAGAATATTGGCGATAATATTCAGGATAGTCTGTGTCTTTCCGGTTCCCGGCGGGCCTTGTACAACGCTTATCTGGTTCTCAAAAGCTGTCTGGACTGCCTTTTGTTGGCTGGCATTACAACCGAAAGGGAAAATCAGAGTCGATGTGCTTTGAGTCTGCAATTTATACTTTTGAGGATTCAAATATGCGGCAATAGCCCTGTTATCCGCTATAAAGTTAACCTTTTCATATTGTTTAGCCAATAACTTCGTTCCGTCATCAGCTTTTAATCCGTTCACATCGGCAACTTTCTTCAAATATTCGAATACGCTTCTCGAACAAGGTTCTCTCAGACATGATTGGGTAATCTGCAAATCTTTTCCTTTATAATCATACTCTTTGCCGTTCTGAAAACGAATGTGCCAATAACTGTGTTTTCCGGCGTAAAAAACGTATAGAGCTTCAATATTTGATAAAGTTCTTCCTTTACTGACTATTTGATAATCATTGGGAGCAGGCTTCTCGGGAGAGGTTAACCAAAGAACATTTTCTTCTTTGTAGGTATAAGCACTCGAAGAATTACGGAATAGTATCTTATAGTTGCCACCATAGTTTTGGCAACTCTCTATCTCGGCAGTCTTGATTTGTCCTTTTATTATAATCAGATTTTCGGAAGTATCTATCATAGGCTTGTGTGCAGATATTATAAGGCGTGCTGATGTCTTTGTTGTTTATTGATTATTTAGGACATAAAAGTAAGAGTATTTTTCAAAATATCAAAGAGCTGAAGTAAAAAAACAGTAAACTACTTTATTGTGCTTTTTATTACTGTAAAATAGAGTGGGATTCTGTTTGAGATTATCGAACATGATAAAATATTTATGTTTTGCCAATGAAATCACTATCTTTGCAAGGTATATATTAATAGACAAGGAGAAGATTATGCTTGCATACACATATATTGAACACGGAAAATTTGAGTTGCTCGAGAAGCCGAAACCGGAAATAAAAGATTCACGGGATGCGATCGTACGCGTGACATTTGGCAGTATCTGTACTAGTGATCTTCATATCAAACATGGTAGTGTGCCGCGTGCTGTGCCCGGAACAACTGTTGGACACGAAATGGTAGGTATCGTGGAAGAGGTGGGGAGTGATGTAACTTCAGTGAAGCCGGGAGATAGAGTGACTGTGAATGTGGAAACTTTCTGTGGAGAATGCTTCTTTTGTAAACGGGGATATGTCAATAACTGTACTGATTCTAATGGTGGTTGGGCTTTGGGCTGTCGTATTGATGGCGGTCAGGCGGAATATGTCAGAGTTCCTTACGCTGACCAAGGATTGAACCGCATTCCTGATACGGTTAGCGATGAACAGGCTTTATTTGTCGGTGATGTGCTTGCGACAGGCTTTTGGGCTGCTCGTATCTCGGAGATTTCCGAAGATGATACTGTTCTTATTATCGGTGCCGGGCCTACCGGAATCTGTACTTTATTGTGTGTGATGCTGAAGAAACCACAACGTATTATTGTCTGTGAAAAGGCTCCTGAAAGAATACGGTTTGTTCGTGAACATTATCCTGATGTATGGGTGGTAGAACCTGAAAACTGCCAGGATTTTGTACTTCACAACAGTGAGCATGGTGGTGCTGATGTTGTGTTAGAAGTGGCTGGTAGTGAGGATACTTTTCGTTTGGCGTGGGAGTGTGCCCGTCCAAATGCTATTGTCACTATCGTAGCCCTTTATGACGAACCACAACTTCTCCCTTTGCCTGATATGTATGGCAAGAATCTGATTTTTAAGACAGGCGGAGTGGATGGTTGTGACTGTGCGGAGATTCTAAATCTGATTGCAGAAGGCAAGATAGATACTACTCCTCTTATTACACATAGATTTCCACTTCATAAAATAGAGGAAGCCTATCGTATCTTTGAGAATAGACTGGACGGCGTCATTAAGGTAGCTATTTATAAATGACCTGTTCAGTGAATGAAATGCCCGTATGTTTAATTGAAAGTAATAAATAATAGTATGCCTATTATCGAAATATCATCTTTATCTCATCCCGGAGTTGAAGTATTCAGTACTCTTACTGAAATACAGTTGCGTAATCGCATCGAACCTGATAAGGGTATTTTTATCGTAGAAAGTCCAAAGGTTATCAGGAGAGCTTTGGATGCCGGTTATGAACCTTTGGCTATTTTGTGTGAACAGAGACATATTATCGGTGATGCCGCTGATATTATTGAACGTTGTGGTGAACTGCCTGTCTATACGGGTAGCAGAGAGTTACTTGCCGAGCTAACCGGCTATGTTCTGACACGTGGTGTGCTTTGTGCCATGCGTCGTCCTGTGTCACGTAGCATGGAAGAAGTGTGTCAAGAAGCCCGGCGTGTTGTTGTAATCGACAGTGTTGTTGATGCAACTAATATCGGCGCAATTTTTCGTTCGGCTGCAGCCCTTGGAATTGATGCCGTATTACTGACACGCAATTCTTGTGAACCGTTGAACCGGCGTGCGGTCAGAGTATCTATGGGAAGTGTTTTTTTTGTTCCATGGACTTGGATGGATGGCTCTCTCTCTGAACTGAGGAATTTAGGGTTTCGCACGGCTGCTATGGCACTCACGGACAACTCTATTTCTATTGATAATCCTATCCTGGCTGCTGAACCTAAACTAGCTATCGTGATGGGGAACGAGGGGGACGGACTTCCCTGTGAAACGATTGCCGAGGCTGACTATGTAGTCCGTATCCCTATGTCGCATGGCGTCGATTCGCTCAATGTAGCTGCTGCGGCCGCTGTGGCCTTTTGGCAACTTCGTGCTCCACAATCTTGAGATTAGTGTGTACCAAAGTTATAATAACCATATAGTTATTCTCCACTGATAGTTGCTACAATTCTCCGATTACCACCGTAATCCCGGAATTCACAGAGATAGATGCCTTGCCAAGTTCCGAGATTCAGCTTTCCATTGGTAATGGGTACTGTGACGGTTGTTCCTATAATGGAACTTTTTGCATGAGCCGGCATGTCGTCATCTCCCTCTAAAGTGTGTTGATAATATGGTTCACGTTCTTTTATCAAGTGGTTGAAGATACTTTCCATATCAACCCGAACATCAGGATCTGCATTTTCATTAATACTTAACCCGGCAGAAGTATGTTTGATAAATAAATGCAATAATCCTACTTTGGGCAATGGTGGCAAATTACGCAGTACTTCTCCCGTTATAAGATGAAATCCACGTTTGCGTGACTGCAATTCAAATTCTACTTGTTTCCACATATTATTATAGTTTCATATTTTAGGCACTGTACTTGTAGTCATATATTGATAAGTAAAAGTACGATTGATGTAAGAATTCTACTTACCGATGCAACATATTATGCTAATTGATTATCAATAGTTTATGGCTTAAAAGATAGACAGCTCAAAAATTTACTTGTTTTTTCGTCAAAAATCGCAGATTTAACACTTTTCTTCGTCGCCTATCTCAAAACAGAGGGAAAATGGGGAAAATCGCTCTCTTTCGCCCCGAAACCTCCGCTTCGCAAAGATAAGGCATATCGGGGATTATTTCGCCGATTCGGGCTGCAAAATCAGAGATGGGCTCACGGATTTTGGGGTTTGTTTTTGTGGAATCTTAAGGTTAGGATTCCAGATTATTTGCAGCCAAAAAGAAAGTCGGCAGATATGGTTCAGTATGGCTTTGGCGAAGCCATCTCTTATTCTCCTCTGTTAGCTTTACTTTAATGCCCGTATATATGAATACGGAGATAAAGTAAAGTTAGTTTCGGTGATTTATGCTGTGATTCGCTTGAAAAAATGTCGTGAAATGGGAATGATTCGTTGGAAAAAGTGTAGAACCGTTGTGTTGAGCTTGTATTAGCCTTCATAATTTACAACTCAAAATCTCTATAAATTATACCTATACTGATATAATATCGAATATTTGTACCAACTTTGTACTCGAAAAGGTATAAAGAGATTCTGCGTCATCAAGTTGAATAACATTTAAAAGTATAAAATTCTATGGATATATTAAGCCTCACTAAAGTAACATTATTGTTCATCCTAACTTTAATAGAAAGAGACGATGGACAAAAGAAACAAATTTTGGAGACGCCAACAAATGGCTCGTGTGTTTAAGGCTCGCATGATTCTTTATGCTGCTTATGGTCATTGCATCATTTGAGAGGATGGAAGCTATTATGAACATCCTCGTTGGTTTGAATTGGCAAAACACAAATGGGCGCAAGTTTACAAAATTACAGGTACTCCGTGTAGCTGTTGGATGTGCAGGGGATATGAATATGACCGCAAGGAGTATAAGAAAGAGGCTCGGCGGATTATTCGGGAATCAATGTATTATGTGGAGCATATAGGCAAAGGTTACATGGATTTTCTCGGGAAGTGATGTAGGATATGGAATTTATTTGCTAATTTTGCACCGATTTTGAAACGATATAAAAACTGACAATGCAAAGAAATAGCATGAACATATTATCGAAGGTCACAATTTGGGGCAACAAACGCCCTGAATCTGTGTTGAGTGTTCATGTCTTTGGCATTGAACCTTGTATTATAAATACTTTCCAACGAAGAACATAGCATGGTGTAGTTTATTCTACCCTGATTGAGAATATAAACCGAATAGTTGGAGAGTCTTTACCGAACTTTCCAACTATTTTGTTTTTATACCCATTTGTGACAGTTACCTTACGATGCTTTTCTGTCATTTCCGTCTGATGGGTGATTGACAAACAGATTATTAACGTGCAGTGATGCACATAAATTGAGAAGAAATGAATTATAAATTTGATGGCAGCAAGGTATTCTTTACATCTGATACCCACTTTTATCACGGAAATATCATTCGTTTCTGCAACAGACCTTTTAAAGATGTGGAAATGATGAATGAAACGATTATCTCCAATTGGAATAATGCAGTTGGTTTGGATGATATTGTTTTTCACTTGGGTGATTTCTGTCTGGGCGGTTCCGCTGAATGGACTAAAATACTTGATAGATTGAATGGCAAGATATATCTGATTCTCGGCAACCACGATTTGAAGAATTTGAGAGAGGGATATGTCGATAGATTTGAGCATGTAGCTATGCAGATGCATATAGAAGTGGACAAGCAGAAGATATATCTGAACCACTATCCATTTCTATGCTTTGATGGTGGCTATAAAGATGTATGGCAACTGTTCGGTCATGTGCATACGAGGAAGAATAACACCGGAATTGATGCAGCCAGGCTTCAATATCTCTATCCGACACAATATGACGTAGGTGTTGACAATAATAATTTCACTCCAGCTTCATTTGCGCAAGTGAAGACAATCATTGAAAAGCAGGTTGAACAATTAAAAATGTAAGAGTAATGAAGATACAATATATGAGTGATTTACATCTGGAGTTCGGGGAGAACAGCAGATATTTAAAGCATAATGAATTGCCAGTTACAGGTGATGTGTTGGTTTTGGCTGGAGATATATTCTATCTAAGGGATAGGATTGCTCCTACGATGAAATTTTGGAAATGGGCTTCGGATAATTACAGGCAGGTTCTGATTGTTCCCGGCAATCACGAATATTACAATTATTCGGACGTGATGGAACGAGGACTGCAATGGAGGTGGATGTTCCGGAAGAATGTAGGGTACTATCAGAATCAGGTAGTCCGTATCGATGATACCGATTTTGTCCTGAGTACGCTATGGTCACGGATTAACCCGAATGACGAGGATTTCGTGTGGAAAGGCATGAACGACTTCCGTCAAATTAAGTTTGACGGAAAATTGCTACAGGTGGAGGAGTTCAATCGGATGCACGATACCTGTATCGACTTTATCCGGAAAAGCATCGAAGAGAGTACGGCAAATCATATTGTGGTGGTTACTCATCATTTGCCGACTCTTGAAGTGGTTGCACCACAACACAAGAACTCCGTACTAAACAGTGCATTTGCCAGCGAATATGGTGATTGGATTGCCCACAATCGGATAGATCCTTGGATTTATGGACATTCGCATACCAATATCGATACCGAGATTGGTGGTACTCGGATAATATCTAACCAGATGGGATATGTTTTTGCGAATGAGCATCTTGTGATCAGGTTTAATCCTGAAAAGTATGTTGAAATTTAATGAGCATAAAGTAATGAATGAAATAATAATAGATAGAAAACTCTTTGTCGATTTGGCGAAGGAGGTTGGCTTGAATGCTTCGCATATAGAAGCAATGGGTGAAATGCGCCATTGTGAAATCACCGTTAGTGGCGATATGCTTGAACGTTTGGTTGAAATTCAGCGTCAGTTCGAGCGACTTGCCGTAATGGGGGATGATGAGTATCGTGGTTTCTACATTGAGGTGCCGCGCCCCACTTCTGAGGAATGGGGTGATGTCGAGGGACTGATTGCTTCAGAAGAGTACCAAAGCAAAGAAGCGTTCCTTGCGGACTGGCATGCATTCAATCCAACGGAAACACAATGGTTTCACATTGCCTCTTATAGATACGAAGAGTTCCGGTCGATTCGCATTACAGACCGAAAACATACGCATTTCGTCATAACGAATCGCTCTTCTTGTGCCGACGGAGAATCAGATAACGCATGGTATCAGGATTCCCTTGCCCGACTTTTTGACTATTTGCAGAGGCTGGTTGATGTTATTGTTGCAAACCCTGATAGGGTCGACGACTATGTGGCGCACAATCTGCCGTACCAGCAACGGACTGGGCGGATTGCACGAAAGGAACTCAACCGGATAGCATCGAAGTTCAAGATTGAGGTGGAAGATCGGGAGACAGCGATAAAGGCTTTGGAGGATTCAGTGAAGGAACATTACACAACTCATCTGAAGACTATGACCATTCGGCAATATTGCACGTATTATCGCATCGCTAACGAGGCTTATGAGGCATACTACCGGAAACGAGGTGTTGGAAACCGTATCTACGAAGAACAGCCGAATGTTCTGGAAGAACTGCAAGATGTAGTCTACTACAAACGTGTGAAGTTCGTAGATGTAGATAAACTGTACGACATTGACAGCCCGGAGGATTTTATACGGTTTGCAACAGACCATTATGGTGAGCTGGGACTTTCGCGCTTGAATATCATTACATCGAAGGTGTCGCAGAATGGTTGGGTGATAGTTGTCTCTAATAGCTATTCGGCAAATGTCGGGCTAGCCATTGAGGTCGCTACTGCTCTATATAAGGCTGGAGTACCATTGTTGATTCGGGATGCCGAGAAACTCCTGAGAATTCTACGTGAAGAAGATTATGTGCGGCTGATTCCTAATTCGTACCATAACTATATGGGGTATCAGGAAGAAGGTTCTGTTTACGAATTGCCGTGGGAATATGAATGCTCAGACGATGGTGAATCGGATTTGACTTTGGAGCAATACAATGCGATTGTTTCTCTTGCGGAATGGCAGGAGGAAGAGTTAGTGAAGCCCATCGCTTGATACTTAAATTGAGAAGGCTGGCTTTTATCTTGACTATAATCATAGACAAAGGTAGAAGTCGGCTTCTTTGAAACTTCTATCTTCATTCGAAATAATATTTGGTGGTAGGAGTCGGCGTTTGCATAAAACTTAAAGTCATTATTAAATGCCGTTTCTTTTAATCTTGCGATTTTTACCTACAATATATCATTAAATAGATAAAAAGTAATATCTTTGCATATTATATGATGTATTGAATATGAGTAAAAATACAATGGGGACTAAGTTACCCCGAAAATTGGAGCAGAAGATGGCGGTTGTGGGAGAGCAGATTAAACTGGCTCGCTTGCGCAGGAATCTGAGTGTGGCTCAGGTGGCAGAACGTGCTACCTGTTCTCCATTGACCGTATCCCGAATAGAAAAAGGAGCACCGACTGTGGCAATCGGTATTTACTTGCGTGTTTTGTATGCTTTACAACTTGACGATGATATCCTGTGGTTGGCCAAAGAAGACAAATTGGGAAAAGCTTTGCAGGATTTGAATTTAAAGACAAGGGAACGAGCCTCAAAAAAAGAGTAAGCAATGAAGACACTATATGTTTATGCTGATTTTGATTGGCTTAAGGAAACAGAACTTGTCGGCAAGTTAGGCTATGAATCTCTTCGGGGCTCGGATAGCTATTGCTTTAACTTCAATGATGAATGGTTGAAGAAACACGGAGATTTGTTTTTGAGCGATGACTTGAATAATTATCCGGGACAACAATATACGCAACCGGAGAAAGATATATTCGGATGTTTCTCGGATGCTTTGCCGGATCGTTGGGGACGAACTCTGTTGTTGAAACGTGAGCAGCTTGCAGCAATGGAAGAAAAGCGACCTATACGAAGATTGTCTTCATTCGATTTCCTAACCGGTATTGATGACTTCTCCCGAATGGGTGCTTTCCGTTTCAAGGAGTCAAAAGACGGAGGATTTATAAATGTAAGTGAGCCGTTGAAAATCCCGCCTCTGACGGATATAAGGGAGCTGATTGCTGCTAGTGCGGAAATTGAGAAAAGCGAAGAGGGAAATGTTCTTCCTGACAGGAAATGGGTTGCTCAACTCGTGCAGCCGGGTTCTTCCTTGGGAGGTGCAAGACCTAAAGCCAGTGTGATAGACACGGATAAAACGCTTTATATCGCGAAGTTCCCTTCTAGCAAGGATGATTACAACGCCGGACTTTGGGAGCATTTCAGCCACCTTCTTGCTGCAAAATCCGGTATAAGTGCCGCGAAAACCAAAGTGCTGGCAACAGGTGAGAAATATCACACCTTGCTTTCTCAACGCTTCGACAGAACCCAAGAGGGGAAACGGATTCACTTTGCTTCAGCAATGACCTTATTGGGACTCAACGATGGTGACAATGCAACTACGGGACACGGCTATCTGGATATAGTCGATTTTATAATCCAGAACTGTACGAATGTGGAAGACAATTTGCAGGAACTCTATCGCCGTGTGGCTTTCAATATCTGCATCGGTAATAGCGATGACCATTTCCGCAATCACGGCTTTCTTTTGACTGCAAAAGGCTGGACGCTTTCTCCTGCATACGATATGAATCCCACTCTGAATGAGTATCAAAGTCTGCTTGTCTCATCAACCTCTAATAAGGCAGAACTGAGTATTTTACTTGATGCTTGCGAAGATTATATGCTTAACCGAAAAACGGCAGAAAAGATTATTTCAGAAGTGATTGAGGCTGTAAAAGGGTGGCGCGAATTGGCAACACGATTAGGAATTTCCAAGAGAGAGATGGATATGTTTGCAGGAGTGATGGATAAACGATATGATAGTATTTAATTTGATGAGGAGGAAAATAACTATGAGTGGAGGATATTTTGGACTATTTACGAAAAAGATAGTTTGGGGTCATACCATAGTTATGGGCGGGAATATATGACTTTTTCAAGTTATAAAGAGGCAAAATCTTTTCTTTTGAAAGAAAAAACTATCATCGCGGCAGAACAAAAAATATTCAGACCAATTTTTCAACGCAGATGACGTGATATTCCAGTCCACAACGCGTAATATGTCTGATACTCCTGAAGGTGAATGCATCCCTGTTTTGTATTCAATCTATCATTGCTGTTATGATTGCTATCCAATTGATTCGTGTGTGGTGGAGCTGGAGGAGAAGACCATAGAGTCAATGAAGGAGGCTTATCGGCAAATCCGCATAGCAGAAATATATGCAACTCGCGTAGATTGGATGATGAGTGGCGATGATAGCGAAGAGAGCTTCTGTGAACGTATCAAGGAAGACTTAGCGGAGTTTGAAAAGGAATATGAGTCCAAAGACTGGACTTATCTTGATGAAGATGATGAATACAATACCTGATTATGAAATTATTGACCAGAAGCATATTTCAAAATTAGAGGCAGAAGGCTTTGTTCGAGCGATACTGAAAGACACTCAAACGGGAGAAACTACTTTATTGTAGCAATCCCGTCAGAGACATAAAAATTGTATTTAATATTTTTATATCGAATCGCACATACTACAACATTATTCGGTGCCCCCCCCCTTTGGTTCTGCACCGATTTTTTTTACCTCAATGCTCAAGGTAAATGTCATATTTCTTTGACTATCTTTGGTTTTTTACCTGTTCGTAGGCAACCATTTATGAAAATGATTATGCGGTATTTTGTTAGGACAATATTAGGAGTGTAGAGAAGTGTGCAGACATTCTTAAAGAATCTGAAACTACACCGGAAAACTCTCTGCGAATAATGATTTTAGATCTAGTATTTTTCGGCCGGATGGGGGCATGCATTCGTATCGCAGCTACTCTTTCATAGTGATAGCCATCGCGAATCAACGATTCATAAGCACTCAGTGGATTGTATTTGTTTTAAATGATATGCTGACAATATGTTATAGAAGACCGCAATGCGTTTCATTCAGACAATTCACCTTTGCGATATTTTCTAACAAGGAAGTTGAAAAGGCAAGTGTGAACATTACCTAAAAAATTGCTTACAGCCATCAGCGTATTAAAAAGTTTAAGGGAATCCATCATAACTTTGCTTTCAACAATATTTTCCTGTCGTGATTTATATAATTTCTCTGAGTCAAGATGGGTCTCAAAGTTCCGTTCATCTTTCCACCAGGAAGAGGTATGGGATTGGTTTTCGAGGAGATATGTTAATTCCTGATATTGGCGATTGATTACTTCCGGAAAGTACTTCATTATGGGCAGAAGTCTGTCCCATTCTGATTTCTTATGGGATTTCTCATTAAAACCATAGAGTTTTTTGAAGCCCTCATTGAGGATTACAAACAATTTTCCGCGCATAAACCTTCGGTCATAGTCGCGGTCAGCAAGAATGAAGTATTTTCCGGCTACCATACTGTCAATCATTGTAATAAGGACAAATAGGTAGACGGAGACAACTGTTCGGTCTATTTTGTGGTATTCATCGTGTTTTTCTGTCGTATCTTCTAGAATACTTGTCATTAACGGAAGTCCCTCGGAGTATTGGGCGATGGTGCTATCTATGACAGAAATAAATTCTTTACGCTCTGATTCCGAAAGTGTTTTTCCGTTGTATTGTATCTCTTTAAACCATTGAGCATACTTGTAGTCTCTGATTGGTGCATATTTAATATCTGCAAAGTCTCCGTTCATAATGATATGTCTTTATTAAAAAAGTTATGACCATTTTGATACTATATCTATTGTTTTGTTGTTTGATTTGTACGACTATCGGCATTTCCACCAATTGACGTTTACCAAAGTTTGGCTTGTTATGTTTCTCTAATTGCTTCTTAAGTACTTTATCAGTTGCTTAATAGGGTGTAGTATTCGACTTGTTTTGCGCATACTTTTCCATTTCTGTTGCCCTATGAAACAAGAATTTGTTTAAATTCCTTATATATCTATCCACGTTATTATTTGGAAAAATTGGGATAAATCTTATTATCACTCATCCCTTCATAATGATTTTTATAATAATTCTCTATTGCGCCTGCATATTGAGACATAAGCAGAAGTGTATCACTTGTGCTTGGTAATGAATCTTCATCAATTAAGTCCAGAAATTCAATCGCAGGTTCTTTTGAGAGAAAATCGCGAATTCTTTCAAGAATGCGATTTAGCATTTTGATTTTCATTGGACTTAATGTCTCTTTGGGAGCCTTTTTTGTGAGGTCTCTCAATTCCATGTATGCAGAGCGGAACATGGTGTAAAGGAGATTGTATGTTTCTGTTAAATCTCCTTTAGTAGAATTTTTCGTTGGCTGTTTCATTTCTTGCGATTATTATTAGTTTTCCAAATACGTTCCTCTCGATCGAACTCAAATGGATCGGTGATTTTGTGTGTTTCACTATTATCTTGCCAGTATTTCTCAAAAGATTTGACATATAGATTTAATATCATAAGCACATCGCTGTATGTTGGAAGGTCATCTTCATCAAATTTTGAAAAATCCTCATAGGGCTTGAGGTCTTTCAATAAACCATTGGCCTGCTCCAAAAGAAGATTCACACGTTTAACCTTAAAGCTATTCAACGTAACGTCAGGTTTCTTATTGGACAGATCTTTTATGGTGTTTCGAATGGATTCTATCTTTGGCCGGATAGTCTCATATAATTCAATTTCTTTTTGTGAGGGCATATTAAAAGTAGTTTTGATATAATGCTAATACGAAGAGGATATCGCTATTTGTAGGCATGGACTCGGAATCGAACTGAGAGAACCCCACTATTGGAGTGCGTCCTAATTCTTTATTTGCTTCTGCCAATATATTGTTTACGATATTCAGTTTGAACTCGTTTACTATTTCGTTTGGTTTCTTCTCCGAAAGACGGCGAAACTCATAGGTGAGTGTTGCTAAAGTCTTATCCATAAATATATTTATTGAGGGCATGAACGGTGAAACTCTACCAAAAGTTTCTTTAGTACTTCATAGGGTTTTCGCTGTTTGTTTTCGTATAAATCAACCATAAGTTGAAGATCTTCATCGGTCATCATCAAAATACATTTCCTTTGGCCTGACCATAAATCTATCAAATGCTGCTTGATATTCTTAGGTGGACAATTACGAGTGACGATGACTCCAAATTTTCCAAAATTCTCATTAAGATAGCGGTTAACCTGAGCAATATGTTCGCGTGAGATTTCTTTTACGTTCTTAAGTTCAAAAACCAATTGATATGAGGCGTACTTATCAAAAATCTCTTTAAATATTGGTTCAGAACAGTTATTGTAAAAAACGAGATCTCTAATCTGACATCCGCTCTCGGTTCGACTTTGTGCTTGTGCAAAATCTAATTGAGGATAAAGAAGAGTCGCCAGCAAGCGACATACCTTCTCCTCATAGATCTTGTCCGACTTATCTTGATTTCCTGTGCTGAGTTTTCTTATGTCTGACATAGTGCGTTTGGCGCTTGCCACGGGTATCTGCTTGAACAATGGATCGCACCTTAATTCTTGTGCTGATGCTTCTTTTTGTCTAGTATATCCTTCAACCTGTAGATAATGAAGTCTATTGTAGTCAATAATCTCTGGTCGTGAAAGTTTTAGAGTTGGATTTTCTGATGGTAAATATCCATTGAAAAAATCATCTGGATTCATCCATGGTATTTGACGAAGCCAACGTTTGGGAATGAACCAAATCGGGCTATTCGTCTTGGGGTTGATGGGTAATTCTTTCGATATCAGAATAAATTTTTTCTTTTTGGGATCGAATATCCCGGTTTCAACCATCGACATTGGGATACCATGGCGCACACACTGGTCCTGAGTGTAATCTACTAAAAAGTGGGATAACATTGAGCATGAGATATCACTTATTCTGTCTTTTGATATGCCCTCAACCAAGAACTGTATTTCCTCAAAGTGAGTAAATCCACATTCTTTAAGTTGTGGAATATTCTTAAAGAGGTTTAGGATTTGATTAGCAGATGTTTTACCAATACGTTTACCCAATTTATTAGATGACGTGCCTAAGCCTACTTCACTACATTCTGATGCCGAAATCAGAATATCCATGGCTTCTGATTCATTACCTTTTAAATATAGAGTGCCCAAATAATTAAATGAGTCAACCAATGCTCCGTGAAGACTCGTGTCAAGAGACGCATCAGATTTCCAAAGTAAGAAAGGATCTACATACAAGGGGAGGTCTTCATCTAGAAATGGAATGAAGAAATCAGTTCTCTCTTGATTCAGTAGAATCTTATGATAGTCGTTTAAGCGTGACCTTAAAATTAAATCGTCCATACTTCTATTTTATTTCGGTGCAATTATTTTCCGATGCAATATGTGTTATAAACTTATAACGTGTTGATAATCAGATATCATTTTAGCAATTTTTCATACTGGGGGACAAACGAGGGACAAAAAAATGGAGACAATCAGCAAAGAAAACACTAATACAATTTCATTTTTGAAAAACGTGATTAAGGAGCCTATTAAATCTCCTTTGTCCCTCGTGTCCCTCATGTTTTGAAGCGATGTATTTGCTCTTTATACCTCTTTTCTTTCGCCGCTTCTTATAGATATAAGTTTAGTCTTGTTTATTGTATATCTATCAAAGTTCTAAACCAAACTATTTTGCTTGCCAAAAGAGACAGAAACTTTTCTTTTTTGGGCAGGCAATACTTCGAATATTATGAATGTTGCGTATAACCATATCTATTTATTAAGATAGCTTGATAGTAATATTTTGAATAGAAAAAGAAGTATTCTTTCTTTTATTGTTCAAATAATTGCTATATTTGCAGTATGGATAGAAAATTAAGTGAAATAGGAGACATTCCTGTAACGACTTCAATCATTGAATCGTTATATCCAGAACTGAAGTCTGCTAATAAGAAAGTAACTTGGCTCGAAAAACAACGGATTATCATCAGATTGAAGCGGGGACTTTATGTGGTCAACCCTGAATATTCAGGAAAGACTCTACCGAGTGAGTTGGTTGCCAATCATCTCTATACACCTTCGTATATTTCAATGTCTACTGCACTACGATATTATGGACTTATTCCCGAGGCTGTATATGTTCATCAATCAATGACAGTAAAACATCCCCGAAGCTTTCAAACTCCAGTCGGAAATTATGACTACAAATATATTTCAAGAAAAGCATTTCCGATAGGAGTAAGGAGTATGAATAAAGGTGACTATGCATTTCTTGTTGCATCACCGGAAAAGGCTTTGTGTGATTTGATTGCCAATTCCTCAAAAGTCATTCTTCGTTATATGAAGGATGTAGAAACATATCTTGAGCAGGATATTCGGATGGATATGGATGAGTTCTATAATATGGACGCAACCATATTTGAAGATTATATAAATGTAGGCAAAAAGGCTGATTCAATTTCGACACTTTTAAAATTCTTAAAGCGATGAAAAATGAAATATTTGACAATATGCTCTCCCGTTATGATTTGACAACAGAGCAACATAAGAGAAATGCCATATTTGAAGTTAACCAACAAATGATACTTGCAGGCCTGTATGCTGGAGGGTTCTTTGAGTCAGCTGCGTTCTATGGTGGAACTTGTTTGAGAATCTTTCATGGCTTGCAGCGTTTCAGTGAGGATATGGATTTCTCACTGCTCGCGCAAGATGATAAGTTCGATTTTACGAAATATTTCCCTGCTATCATTGACGCCTTTGCAATGGTTGGCCGTGAGGTTGAAATAAAGAAAAAAGACAAGAGGAATTTTGGAAAGGTTGAATCGGCATTTCTTAAAGATTATACCGATGTGTATGATGTGACTTTCCAGACAGAGAAGTCAATAAAGATAAAGATTGAAGTAGATACTTGTCCACCGTTGAACTTCAAGACGGAACAGAAGCTATTGCTTCAGCCATATTCATTTATGACCCGTTGTTTTACACTTCCCGACTTGTTTGCAGGCAAGATGCATGCATTAGTATATCGTGCGTGGAAGAACAGAGTAAAAGGTCGTGATTGGTACGACTTTGAATGGTATGTACGCCATAATATTCCACTTGATTTTGATCATTTGGCAGAACGATGCAAGCAATTCAACAATGAGGATATTACGCCAGAGTTATTCAAGGAGAAACTCATTGAGCGTCTCTCTACAGCTGATATAAAACAAGTGAAAGAAGATGTATTGCCTTTCGTGCGCAATCCAAAGGAACTTGACATTTGGTCAAATGATTATTTCGTACAGTTGGCTGGAATGATGAGAATGGGATAATCTTATATTTATGTAATGCATTTGGTGATAAATAAAAATGACAAATATGATTAATTGGCTGCATATATCTGATTTACATTTAGGTAGTGAAGGTGCAATAACGAACATGATGCGCGATGAGTTGCCTGAATACTTAAAAGAACTAGGGGTAAAATGTGATTATGTATTCTGTACTGGTGACATTCGAACAGCGAATGTAAGTCCTAATGTATTTACGGATGAAATGGCCAATTATTTGAAATCTATATGCGATGCAGTCCAGACATCAGTGGATAGATTGTATATAGTTGCCGGTAATCATGATGTGGATAGAGATGTTGATGGTCGTCATGATGTTATCAGGAAAGTATTCTATGATAGCGAAAGGTACTATCACCCGGATAATGGTATTATAGAGCCGGAAGACCTGTCGGTCATTATGACAGGAGAGAAAGATTTTCTTTCATTTCTTAGCAAAATATACGACGCAGACCGACTCAGATTATATGGCAATCCAAAAATGCCGCATTTTAATATAGAGACAGAGCATTTCAATATTCTGCATGTAGATACCAATTTAGCATACACCAGCGGACAAGAACATAACGACTTGTTCGTTGGTACAAAGTTATTATATGACGCAGTACGTACGCTTAATAAGAATAAACCGACTATATTGCTTAGCCATTATCCGGTTACTTCGCTTATGCAAGGAGAGAAGAAAGTGCTCTCGACGATGCTGCAACATAATAGAGTGCGTCTATGGCTCGCTGGGCACGAACATGACCAAGTGCTACAGAAAGTTCATTATATTTATTCTTTACAAGCTGGTGCTCTGCGCAATGAACAAGATGTACGGTCTTCGGTCCTTTTAGGACGATACGACCCGACAACCTGTGCGTGTTTTGTAAATGCGCATACATGGTTTGAAGAAGGTTGGGCTAAGTATCCTTATGTTGATTTGGAGAACACGCCTCAAGATGTTTTTTCCATAAATTTAAGTCCTAAATTAAATGATAAGGTTGCTATTCCTCAAGATTTGAAACAGGCGATGAACGGCCTTACATTAAGAGATGTTAATGTAGATTTAATTCGGCGGGAGCCATTTCTCCCTGTAATTCAGAGTGATAATATTATAGAACGTACAGTTTTGTTGGATCGTTGCCTTAATGCACTGGATGATGGTAAAATACTCGTGATTTTTGGTTCTTTGAAAATAGGAAAATCGACTTTAGCAGCACAAATACATCAGCACAGGCCAAAAACTGCCATATACGATTCTGTTCTGCAGACGGATCTAGAAAATAAGATAAAAATACTGTTACAGGAAGGAAAGGGAGGTGAAAGTGTGTTGGTAAGCACGGGGGCATTAAATCTGAATATAGCAGGACTTGATGATAGTAGAGTTTGTCAGATTGAAGTACCTTTATTGACAGTCGATGAAACCAAAGAACTTGTTGATACATATGGACCAGAGCAGAACCTACATATATTCATTTACGCACAGAGTTGTGGACATCCTGTTCTTGTGCGAACACTTTGTGAATATTTGAAAGCTAATCATTGGCGATTAGATGAAAAACATTTTTCCAATCTTTTAGCCTATAGTTTTGACTATAATCTGAGTAGAACAATGTCTGATTTGATGCGGACATTGTTATCAGATACAACAGATCGTGCATTGCTAAATCGTTTGCTGATAGTGAATGGAAGTTTCACGGAAGAAGATGCCTGCAAATTAGCCGGAATCGATCCATCTATTGATGAACCAAGAATGCGTTTAAATGGATTAGTTCCTACATGGGTAATGCCATTAGATTATTGTTTTAAAGCGAACCCACTTATCAGTAAATTATGGAAGCCCGATGTGCCAGAACAGACTTTTAAAGATGCCAATTTGTTATTAGCAGAAGGTATTTTGACTAAGAAAAAAGTACTTGGAGAACATGATGTACTGAATTATATCCTATACAGTATTAAAGGTGGTGCGGATGATAATGCTGGAAGAATGTACATTACAGTCTTAATGAAATTGGATGATATCGGAGAATTGCCACATGGAAGCCTCCTATGTAAATTATGGATGGATGTCCCTTTACCCGAGGGTATGTCTATTGATGTCAAGATAGGAGTACGTTATCTTCAAATTGCACTTATCAAAGATCTGAGCGCAACTCAACGATCATTCTTGATAAAGGATTTAAAAGACAATGTTTCTAAATGTACTGATGCAGAAAAAATACCGTTCTATAATAGCATGATTACAATGATTTGCTGGATGGAAGGTGACATTGAGGGTGGTTTGTCACATTATCATCGATACCTGGAAAGTAAAGGTGATGACAATAAACTATTAAAGACTATTGGAGATGCAAAACCATTTTTTGATAATAACATTTGGTTTTTCCTTTTGCGTTTGTCTAATGAACAAGATTTCATTAACTGGCTTGATGTATTCAATGCAGATGATATTGAATACTCACATAACGACCATGTAATTTGTGAGTGTTGTTATCTTGCAATAGAACGACTTTGGAGGTATCATTTAGGGGGTAAAACCGTTAATGATCGTGTGGAGATATTATTCAGAATTTTGGCAAAAGCAGAACTTAAGCGCTGTTCAGAACTTGCTATCGCTTGTGTTTTTGCAATTATGGAGATTTTTAACTCTGAACACCGTTATGAAGAAGCTCGATCGCTATACGAAAGCAAGTATCCTAAGTATGAGGAATTGCCATTTGCGCAGTTGATTTTGAATGGTTCAATGGGAAATAGCTACTTCCGAGATGTTGCTGAAGTACATGGTCATGCTCTTGACTACTTTAAAAGGTCACTTTCGATTTCAGATACCGAGTTGATCCCCAATATTATGTTGCATGTTAAGCAAATGGTGGCATACCTTCTGGCTGAGACTAATATTAATGCGGCAGTAAAAGAACTTGAAGAGGCACTACGATATGTTTCTGATGTTAAACATCGTATAGATATATACGAATACTATCAGTGCATAGGAGAGTTGTCATATGCATATTGGTGTGCGGGCAATAGACAGGAAGCTGTTGAAAAACTATCAGAATGTGTGCGTTTTGTCACGAATGACCTTCAAGATGGCAAAGAAAAATTTGCCAAGAGCTTTATCTGTTTATTAGGGTGTCTAATAATAAAGTATCAGTGTGAATTGGATAACAAACCTATGCCTAAAGATCAAGCGATTCCTCATTATGGGATGTTCACTGAAAATGACTTAAGTTCATTCGATGATCTATATAGCGAAGACCGTATCTATACATCCAGTTATCAGATGTGTCAACTGTGTAAAATGGTCGGCTTAAGGGATTTGGCTCGTGAATGGGCGCATAGAACACTGTATGCATGCAAGAAGAGAGGCGAAGTTCGCGAGATTCATTATCTACTCTTCCTGTTATTACCATATTTTATTGAGGATAATGATAAAGATGCCATACTTTTTGTAATTAATCATACATGTGAAGCGCAGCGCATTAGTTATGAGAATCACCCTGAACTGCATAAAGAAAATGCAGACTTTGAGTTTGTTGAGTTTAGCATAGTACCTCTTCTAATGGTGTCGCTTAGTCAGAATCTTCGTGGAGATGATAGTGGTTTGAAACTCATTAAGAAGGTATTGGACAATTATCATCCAGTGAATAATCCTGAAAAATTTGAACTAGTGAAATCTGTGTTTGATAGACCTTCGTATGATAAAAACTATATAGCGGAAATTAATAAGTTGGACATTAATGATAGCTATGTTGTTTATATTTGTGCTTATCTGATGACAGCTTATCAAAGTGAGGCAGATTATGCATTCTCACTTCTAATTGCACTTTTGCCTATGTTGGAGAAACAATTGATTCAAATCTTGGGTGAAGATATAAAACCTATCATTAATCATTTTGTGGCTGATTTTTGGAAGGCTAAAATTCTAACAGCCCCTAACGAATTCAAAGATTATAAGTTCCTTCGAGAAAAGGGGCTTCCACTCATTGGAGAGTATGAAGGAAAAATAAATCAGGCAAATCATACGATGCTTATCGTGAGCAATCATATAAATAAACTAATTAAACTTAATGGCTTACAGGAGGATTGGATGGATAGGTAATCTTTTTTGTTTATCAATGTTCCTACAATAAATGCAGAAAATTGAATCAGGTTTGAAAGTAAACCTACCAAGGTCATTATATATTTAATAGACTATAGTATTGATTTAAGCCCAATAATAGGAATTGTTACTTTGGCTTATCCCCAAGTCAACGCTTAGGGGGTAAGCTATTTATCGTTTATTTAAGTCTGCCACATTTTTCCTGCAGGCTCTGTAAATACATCTCGTACAATTAAAATAGTATTTAGAGAAGTTTCTCGCTCTTTGTAAGTGTTCCATCATTAATGCATGTAAACGTTTCAATATCTGGACAGAAAATCTCCTTGGCCTTGATATATCGGGAACATATCTCTTCTGAAAGATTCTTTTCTTCTCCTACTATTACCCATGATTTAATTTTTCCAGAAAGAGATTTAGGAATGGTTCGTCCATCTGGTATTGTTATGAGACCAAGCTCAATCTTCTGTTTTAACATGCTGTAGATATTACTGTAAAGGTTTGGATATTTCTCCAACACTTGGGCCAGAAGACGTTGGTAAAATCCTACTTGAATTGGTGATGTGAATATTTTCTGTGGATCGTCTCCCTTCAATTCAATAATTATTAGATCACCATCCCAAGTCAGACCGAGAAAGTCCACTTCTCCGTAAGTTGTTGCCACATTCTTCCTCAGGCTCTTCAATGACGGCTTGAACTCGTTTTCTAGAAGATTTTTGAGCTCGGCATCTATTTTGTCAAGTATTCTCTTCTTGGTTACTTCATTTCTGATTCCAATCACAAATTCCTTGTCAATTATAATGAAGTCATCATCCGGTTTGTTCAAGAAAGTGTACCTACGGGCAATCAGATTCTGGTAATATCCTTCTGCCTTTTTCCCTGTTGATTCATTCCCATAATATCTGGAAAGATTTGGATCTGCTTTCAGTTTGTCCAAAAGAGTATTCAAATGAACGGATTTAGTTGTGTCTTTATAATATTCCGGGCAGAGGTCATAATACTTTTTCTCATATGAAATTTTGCTCTTTCCACTCTTCTCTATTTTTATGATTTTACTTGTTCCGCGGTAAACGGAGAACCAAGAGTTGTTTTTATTGCTTCCTGTTTGGAAATCTAGCTCAGGATGATCCTTGACATACTGTATCATCCAATGGTATTGTCCACCTTCCTTGAATTGATTATAAATTACTGGAACCATTGTCCTGTTATAATAGAAGTCTGATGTTATGCTCTGCTTGGTCATGTATTGAAATCTGATTATAAATATAACGTTTTTTGATGTCATTATACACTTGACAGTGTAGGTGATTTCTCGTTTAATATAAAAATCATTCTAATTGTTTTTCTGAAAACAAAGCCTTACTGATTAATTCTTTTGCTTCTTGTTCTTTTTGTGCAATTTTCGTTTCGTCCCACCTTTCTCCTTTCTTAATAGTATTCATCATAGATTTTAATTTGAGACTATAGGTCTTCATAGCTTTGGCATCACCAAAGTTTTCATATTTTGCTCCCGGGAGATTATTAGTAAATTTTGAATTCATACCCCTGCTGACAAGACATAAATTTCCAAAACTATGTAGATGGTTAAAATCCATTGGATCTTTATCCGTTGGATGTTGTGGGTAGAAATGTTCTACAGAGGTTCTGTACGAAAACTCAAAGTCTGTATCCTTTGTCTTTTTCAACAACAGATAATCGTAAAAGTTAAACACAAAATTCTCAACATGTTCTCCTTTTTGTGGATACTCATCTATATTGATATTTGACCATAGGATGTCTTTATCGTGATTTATACTCTTTCCATTATTCTCGAATATAATAGTCTCAAATGGAACCTTATTTTCAGGGATTGCTAAGTATCTATCTAACATATATGCTTTTGATAAATTCCATAAATATTCCGCATATTCAGTAGCGTTTGTATTCCTATGATTATAGACATAGTATAAACTGGCATTCATCCAATGCTTATATATCTGAGTCGGTGCTGACACATGAAACATCGATAGGAGCATAATTATATTACGATTTTGTCCAGATCCATCATCTTCGTATTCTGTTTGTGAGAATGTGTCTTTGTAATAATATTTATCTTTATCTGCTTTTTGAGGTAATAATTTCTTCAGACTCCATTTATCTTGTTTTCGTTTAATGATGTATTTATCAAAGAGAAGACGTAAATCAAGGAGTTTCATAATAAACTCTATGCTGAAACTCGCAGCGTCTTTTTCGCTTTTAATCACGCTTTTGAAAATCTTTGTCAACCTTTTGTCATCCAACACAACTTCTTTATTGTCAGAACGGATTATTTTTAGAGCATGAAGCAGAAAGTTGGAAAAAGTAATCAATGAATGGTAAGTTTCTGATTGGTCTTTGTCGGTACCTTCTTCCCATGGCTTACTATAAGGTGTGTTGTTAGCAGCATCTAAGAATAACCGCTCTAAAGAATGATTTTTTTCTTCGTTACCAAGAACGGAATTTTTATTGTATAATGCAGCTAAATCATTGAATGAAATTTTAATATTTTCAGTGCCATTATTATCAAATATTTTTTCTCTTGTAGCTTTTGAGAAATTTAGTTGAACATATCTATCCATATTAGAGCAGGCTTCCCAAATCAGATTAAAAGCAGCCATAGCAGACTGATTTTCCTTAATTGGAGACATAAGATGTGCTTTCACAATTTCGTGTTGTTCAAGTTGCTCTCCCCTGGAGTTCATTATCTCGAAATAGTGATTAAGGTTTGTGTCTTTCGGAACACTTATCCGAAGAATGATTACCTTATTAAGTAGATAATCAATAAAAGTAGAAACGGAAATCTCTTTATCCTGACAAATCTTATCAACTATACTCCACGCTTTGTTATACACAGCCATAATATTAGCATTAACAACTCCATGATTAATAGTTTCAGGATTGTTGTACAATGCAAATAACGTGAGGTTTGATTTTTCTCTATGATCAAAAGAGAGATTTACTTTAGAATACCATGATAAGTCATATTTTGAATAATTGTGTTTAAGTGCACATAAGAGAATAGTTATGGTTGTTGTTCTCTGTTGTCCATCAATTGTCTCGAAATACAAACTATTGTTCTTATGCCTTGGAAATACAATAAGGTTTCCTATGTAATAGTTATTTGTGGGCGAATCTTTCGCATAATCAGCTATATCCTGAATAAGTTGAGTTGTTTCGCCCAGCCCCCAGGCATAGTTTCTTTGATAAATAGGTATGCGGTATTCATTACTGTTAAGCAATTCTTTTATGGTAAGTTCTTGTATATCGTTCATAATAATCAGAAATAGAGTTGTTTGATTTGACTGTCTGCATTTGAAGCTAATGATCCGATTTGTGGGGTCATGAGATTTATAATGTCATACGGAGATTGAGCATCACGAATAGTTTTGAACATGATGCCGCTAGTGGCACTATTATCTATAGTTGGGAGCTGAACGCTGTAGTGTATCAAGCGAATTTGATATGCATATCTAAAGAGCTTTCTCACTACTTTATTTATTTCAGCGAAGCCAAATCTATCAATATAATAAATCAATAGGCAATTAAATAACTGTCGGACATAGGTATCACCAGTACGATTTCTATTAGAATAATTATTTAACATTCGAATGATTTTATATGCTGATTTTTCATCTTCTGTTGAGTCATAATTTTTATATTCATTTTCGTCTATGATTTTATTGTACAAGGCATCATAGTAGCGAATCATATCAAAAAAACGGCTTCCGTTAATACATATTTGATCTATCTGGAAAGGAAATTCCATTTTTGACTGGTCGATGTTTCTAGATGGTTCATTAGCATAAAACGATGAGAAGAAATGACATATAATTTGCTGCATATAAAAAGGATACCGTTTATCCTCCAAGGATATACCCTTAAAAGCATCGATATTGTCTTTTGTAAATTCCTTTCCACTATTATTTTTGGCCCATCTTTTGACTCTATATAAGGTCAAAAACAATTCAACTAATCTTTGCGGATCAAGATCCTGCCATTTAGTGATGTTATCGCTGTCCTTCTCAGAAAGTTTTTTGATTTCTCTAAGATGAAAAGCCTTCAATAGATCATGTGGCTCCAAATCTTTCCCTCTTGCATTTTGTGAGTCAAAGAATTGGAAAGCTTCAGATATTTCGGGTAGGCGAACTACAACAAACTGACATTTGTTTAAAAGAAAATCTAAAAAATTATCATCCAAATCATCTAATCTATCTTCAATGGCTGTAAGGTTTTCTCTCACATGTCCAATTGAATGTTCGTTTGTAAATTCCGTACGTTTACAAAATGTTTTAATTCTATCTTGTACTTCCTGATAAGGATTCTTGGCCCTTATTTCTTTTTTGTTGAAAAGTTCGTATAATAGCAAAGAAAGAGTGACTATACGTTGTTGTCCATCTACTATATTGTTCTCATGAAGAACAAGAGTCCCAAGTCTATATTCTTCGCTATCCTTGAAATACAAAAGGTCATTTATTAATTGGTTGACATTCTTTACACCCCATTTATATGGACGTTGATATTCTGGAATTATGAAGTTATTGAAAGGTAAATCTTTAATTTTTAGAATACCATAAGTAAGCTTTTCTACTTGCATACTATCAGCTGGTGGAAGACTTTCCAGATTTTCCATTTGCTGCATTATGATTTCTGCGTCTCCATGCTCTGCTGACAAAGGAGATAGCACTGGGTCGAATATTTTGGATATTTTTTCAAAGCATTTGATGATATCGTCTGCAGATTGAATAGTAATATTTATTCTACATCGGCCTTGATTACGATTACCCCATCTATGCCAACTTAGCTCTTGATGCTGATAAGATTCTTCAACTAACTCTCTCCAAATAGTATTATATTCATAACCACTAAATTTCCCTTCAAGGTGCAATTCAACGTATCCTTGATAATATTCGTAGTGTATATCAATATCGTGGAGAATAGTCTCAAATTGAATGAAACGATTATCGTGATAATGATTTGTTTCAGTCTTGTAGTATCTTCCAGGAAAGTAATCCTTTAGCTTGTGTTCAACTTCCTTTTTTAAGCTATCGGTAATTTTCAAATAGTTCATAATTGTTAATATATTCTGTAATACATGAGCAAATGCTGTACATCATTATCTTAATAGAGATTATACATATTCCTTTTGCTGAAAAAACAACATATAATATATTGTTTTATCTTATTCCTTAAATCCGAAGTATACGATGTTCATTTCCATATCGCTGACCAAGTCACCTTTTTTCAGCCTCTGTTCAGTGTTTTCTTCTGAACTAATGGTTCTGAAAATGATATCAATGATTCTGAGTCCTTTGGGATATCGGAAACCTTCGCTTCGTCTTCGGCCGCGGATATTGATTGATATGTGCCCCTTGTTCTCTTTCTGACTTCTGAATAGTAGCAGGTCTGATTTGAAACCACGGTACTTTGTGTTGACTTCACATACATCATAACCGATCTGGCGAAGGTCAAAGGGTTTATCTGGATGGTAGAACGATGTGTAATAAGGATGAATGATGATAGTTCCTTCATCGAAGATTTCCTTTAGAAAATCTCTTGCATTCTCGTACAAAGGATTTCTACCATAACTAAATGACTCTCCCCTAGTTTTTTGTGGCTGAGGCATCGATACGATCCATTTCCTATCATCGGCGATGTCGGTTAAGAATTCCTTCAATTTAACCCTATCAAGAGCCTGGTAATTGATATCTATTTCTATGCACTTAAGGTGATTGTCGACAATGGTTTGGCGTTTTTTACCATCGACTTTATGGCTGACTAGAAATTCAATGAACAGACGCTCGCCATTATCCATTATACCTTCCACATCCGGCCGGAAACCATAGCGTTCATCCCACTTCTCTACTTCAACATTATGTATTCTTACGAGACCAGAGGGGAAAGCTCCACTATTGGATTGAGGTAGCATTATCCGCCCGGTTTCCTGAAGAACTTCTTTGGCGAGCAGGTGGAGTGAAGATTCGTATACTCCTTCACATTCGAGTCCGTGGGCGTGTGCGAAATGGTGTTCTCGAATTTGTCCGGCATTCTTAGCATATAGAGGAGCATTGCAATGGGGGCAGTGACAGCCGCATTTCGTGCCTTTGGCAACATCATCAACGTGGACGAGGGCTCCGCCTTCATCCAGCGCAAAAGTCAAGAATGCGCCCATAATTAAAATCTCCTCTCTATATATCTCAGGAGTTCTCCATCCAGTTCTTTGGTGCCCTGAGGAGCACGGAGAAAACCGTGTTTTGTAAGATTCTCTTCCGTGAGTTTGCCGGATTTGGAGGTAGCCTCAAGGCGAAGCAGAGCATATTTAACCTCGCTCTCGTCCTGATTTATACGCTCTTTATCGACCCAAAATTCCTCCTCCTTAACCATCCACTGGTCGTAGCGAACATTGATAGCCTCTACGGTCATTCTGTACTTGATTTCACGATCTTCTGAAACGTAGATGTATATGGTATCGCCGAGGCTGACGTTATATCGACTTTGCTGCCAATGATACTCGCCATACTTCTCCAGACATTCTGCCAGACGGAAAGTACTACGCTTTGCAGTGATGAGCCACTTCTTATGGTTCTCTGGAATGATATGCCCAGCCATATTTACGCGGTTGCTATTGGGAACAATGTCTAGATGACAGTCCATTGCCGCAGCGATACGGCAGAGAATGTCGAGACCAGCAGAATACTTTCCTTTCTCGATACGACTCAAATTGGAAGCATCAATATCGGCAAGCTGGGCGACATCCCGAGCGTCCATACGGCGCTCCATCCGAAGGCTCTTGATTTTTGCTCCGATTCGCTCCCGTTCGTTTTCACGATCTGGGCCATACCAGAAGATGCTAGCCCAGCAATGACATTGATACATACCACGAAAAATCGGCCCCATTATAACAGAAGGGTCGCCCAGGTAATATTTGTCGAAGAGTGCAGCGATAATTTGGCAGTGATGCTCCTGCATTTCAAAAGGGATTACTCCTGAGAGTCCCAGCGTGAAACGGTCACCTTGTGACGTTTCAACAGTCACCTTATCCAGGCTGACAAATTTACATTTAGTTCTTGTTTCCATAATTCTGCAACAGGGTTAACCTTAAACATCAAGAATTATAAAGCAAATATAATAAAAGATCTTGGCTTTACAAATTTGCCAAGCGAATTATTGCTATAAGGCCAAGATGTTTTCCTACGGTCTAAAAGATGATTGCTGAGTTGACAATACTCATTTGGTCTTGATACTAGTAATTTTTATTGAATTAATGGAATTTTAGATGTGGTAAAAGTTGTTGTTGATTTAAAGAAAAAGTGTAGATTTCGAGTCTCAATTTTTGATGAAAAAGTGTTTAAGGAGAATCTAATTCGTTGGAAAAAGTGTGAAGTAATATGTGCTATTCAAATGCAAAAAATGTAAGATTCTATCCCGTCTGATAAATTCAGAAAAGATATCTAACATCATCACTAAATCCAAATATACCACTAGAAAATAAAAGACTCATCCTGAGCGCGCTGTTCTTATGGGAAGCGGGATGAGTATGTTATTGCAAATTTAATTAATAAACTTCATATACCAATGTCTTTCTTAAATATATTGCAAGAATGAATTATATGGTAATGGGTCCATGCGCTATTGCATTCTTATTGATTGCTAATAGCTTACTTGTTTTTTGCGAAAAATATCCTTTATATTTCGATTTTACTTACTATGTTATATTCTTTAAGAGTAAGGGGATGGAAAAGGGGACTTGTGCTTTTTAATAAGAATCAAATCTAATGTCCTTGCGTTAATCTTTCTAGGTACTTTAATAAACCTTCTAATGCATAAAGGAATAAGATAAAATACTTTTCATACATTTTGAACAAAATCTCATCTGATGTAATTCTAATTCCGTATTTGCTTGTATGTATATATCTGGTTATCAGCGGCTATGGTATTTGATATTTTAGAAACTAAGAGATTGAGGGTAGCTGTATAAAGCAATAATTATCTATGATTTAGATAGATTTTATAGTGAAAAGTACTCAAATTGCATAGAGGGACGTAAATTTGTCCCCCGTATATGGCTTGGGGGACAAACGGGGGACAAAAATGTTGAAAAAATAGGCATAACAAAAGAAAATACCTTTCCTAAAACTATTATTTTGCCATATTTAAGTCGTTTTTAGTCAGTATTTTAGGCTGATCATAACTGTAACTACTTGTGAATCAAGTAATTAGCTATTTGCCGATGCAAAGATGTTAGTAATCTGTATGTCAGTTAGTTGGGTTGTATTGGAATGGTATTTGAGCCATGATTTTATTGTTGGAAATAGGAGTTTAAGTAGTTGTAAATCAGTTTATTATGTACTATATAAATGTTGCTTTCTTTTGTTTTCACAAGTTACTTACCAATACACATTTGTTATATGGTTGATTGTCAGATAATTAATGGCTATTTGGCTCGTATTTGAGCCATTACTTCCACTTACTTGTGAAAATGATTTATATAATTGATTATCAGTGTTTTGCATTATATACCAGCAATCTGAATGCGTAATTGCTGGTTGAGTCTTCATCATTCAGCTATTTACCCACACAGTTATATAAACAGTCTGATGCTCAATTTGATACAGCTAATTGAATCATATTTGAGCCATTAAATTTTACGTTTCTATCCATTTGGAAATATGAACGGTTCTGATTTTCTTATAAGTTTCAATTTTTTCATCACTTTCCTGATTTAGATGTGATTTTATTAGAGTTTAATATTTAATAACACAGATGCGAATGAATTTATCTCTAATATGCATCTATATTTTGCAAAATTAGGTAATTATCAATTATTTCGCATAATATGTATCGAAAATATTTCTCAATATCTCATCTGTGTTTATTTAGTCGCCAATTATTTCAGCAAGGAGAAAAAGGTATTCACATATATACAGGTTTTCAGATTCTCAGAAAGATGTACGTTATGTTGATCCTGCATATGGTAGAAATTTATGCTACATGATTTTTTAGCAAAGGAATAAAGAACTTACTTTCTGCTTAGGGATGAAGTTTATAAATAAGTTTATCAATTCATATATACATATATGAGTTCTATTAAACTTGTAAACTCAATGGCTTATCCTGTTGTATGGCTGAATCAGTCAAGTAAGTTTAGTTTAAGATACATGTATATATACATGGGTAAATCTAAACTTTAAACTTGTAGAAAGCCCTCCATCAGTCAGAATGCTGTTCTGGTTGATGGAGGGCTATATTGGTCTTTTTCTCCTTGCTGAAATTGTATTTCTGTTTATAGTTACAACTGTTGTAATAGATGGCTGGTCTTTGCCCAATAGTAATAGGCTTCAGGAGAAGTCCTTTTCAGCTTATTCAGTCGCGAAGGAAGTGTGGGTGCTATATCCAGGGAGCCTATGGTGGCAGGATTACCGTCGTATTTTTCTATTATTGTGTTGCCCGTCTCTATCATTGTGGCGATATAGGCTGCGCGTGCTGCGTCTCTAATCGCATCGTCAATGAAATAACCGCCATTGAACATGAAGGATTTGATCCTTTGTATACCACGTTGTAGTGCATCAAATTGTCCGTTTCCTTCACTTCCCCTTGTTGCCAGACACAGCGAAGTCTGTCTGATATCATCGAAAATGAGTTTTGGATTGTTTGGCAAATGCCTGTATGAGAGTTCAACTTCTGCAATTTGTACAAACGATTTTGTCGTTGTTTCAAGGACCTCTGTCTTCTCGAACAGTCTGGCTATATCATATAGCTGTTTGATGATCTCCATGCTGGCATCCTTACCATTTTTGATATATGGAATACCTGTTGTATTGGGTGCATACGCCGTAAGCTTGTCTCCGAGAATATCTCCAATGGATGGTACTTTTACATAATTCAGTTCACCTTCTGTCTTTATAAAACGGCTTTCTACAGGTAAAGTCACGACTTCGTTGTAGTGACAGTCTTCATTTAGAACGTCCAGCAGGATGGTTTCTTTTCGGTCTATGCCATCAAGGAAAGCCACTTGATAAAAGAATTTGGAATGCGATTTTGGTATGTCTGTTCCACGCTGAATTCTTTCTATCGGCTTATAGTCAATAAAGCCATAGTCTTTGTATGATTGCAGATACTCTTCTATTTCAGTACCTGGAGGACATATTATATCAATATCTATAGACAGCCTGTGTCTTTGTTCTTTTAAAAGAAGCATCAGACTGCTTCCACCTTTGAAATGAAATGGGCAACCTGAAGCCGCCAACATGTCCAGCAATGAAAAGGCATGGATGACCTTTTCAATGATATTTTTGTCCGGATAGTTTAGCTCCTTGGATTTTTCTTCAATCCATCTTGCTGTAAAGCATTCTTTATTTATCATATTTTTGTGATTGTTCTATTAATGAATAAGTACTATCGTATGCTCCTCTACGTTTTGCATATCGGAGCATTTTGGGAGTATTGACTGTGTACAAATCAAAGGCGGTCTGATACATATAAGTGATTTCCGTGCCCTGCATATAATCAAAGTCTTCGTCTTTCTGTATATCTACGAGTAGCTTTTCGATGGTAGGAGTAACCATCCCATCAACCTTATTTACTGGAGATTCAGTGACAAATATCTTTACAATGATGCATGGTTCATGCATGTTTACGTAGTCGTACATGAACTTTGCTGTCGGTTGCTTATAAACGGGCATGTCTGAATCCTTCAACAGAGAAAAAACAGAATCTACAGCATCCCGGTTGGTCTCGACATAAATAGCATGGTTCACAGAGACGTGATGTTGTAGTGTGGTGAAGATGCTGCCATCGTAGATGCAGAAATCGGTGAATGGCAATTTCTCTTTCAATCCGACATATAGTTTTCTCAGTGTTTCTGTTGGAGCAAATGAGAACACCTGTTTATCTGTAAGCATGTATTCACCATTTCCTGTACGGGCTATCTTGTTCTCTTTGGTTAAGGTACAGAGATACTGGCGGGCGGTATTGGTCTTTATCCCCAATACTGATACTAATTGAGGCACTTCAATCCGTCCGTAAGTACGAGCATAATTCAATATGCTCTGTTTAATACTATATTTCTCGTCAATACTCATTGCAGTGCAAATATAATATAAAGTCGGCAACAAACCAACTTTATTGCCGACTTTATATATAAGTTCTGAGCAATTAATCATTCTTTAGTGTGTTTTTCTATATTAAGTAACACCATTATGAATTCATCATATTATGTAATATATGAGGTATTTTTCTTGTGTTGTAAAAGCATAGTATTAAAAGTATCCCGCAAATGACTAAGAAATTAAGTAGAATCTCTTATTAACGAAACTACACCTATCTGCTTGACTGTTTCCTAATATGAAGAGGTAAATATTTCTCGATCAACAATCTGAAATCACACCATAAAACATTGTCTTACCATTTACGTTTACTCTTTGTAAAATGATTCCATTGTTCTGCTAGGATAATATAAAGTCGGCAATAAAACCGATTTATTGCCGACTTTATATTATCAAATTCTTTTATCCGGGCTGTTAACTACTTTATGAGAATATTTACATGGTTGTGCATTGTCTGTCGGTGCTTCAGTAAGGAGAAAATGTAGTTCCCATTTTCTTTCTCATATGATATTTCTATTCGCAATGAATTGTTCGTCAGTCTTTTTATAAACCTGTTCAGGTTTGTAACCAAAGTTTAAAATACATGTATATATACATGGGTAAATCTAAACTTTAAACTTGCAGTAAGCCAGAGTAGGACAGAAGTCCGCTCTTTGACTGATAGGCATTGCCTTTCTTTTTCTCCTTGCTGATTTTGCACCTTTTCATCACTCACATGAGTGGCATCAGCCTTGTTGTGCTTCACCTCTGGCTTCCATCCTCTTGAATAGCTTCCGTGTTCAGACCTTTTTATGCAGAGTGCGGAGTTTCGTATTTCTCTTGCTATGCTATGCCGGGTTCATGGTGAAGTTTGGGAGTTATCGCTTTCACTATGTCCGGATTGCTTGCCATGGATCTGTGAAACCTGTCGAGTCTGACTATGAGAACAGCATTCTTTACCATGACCAGACACAAGAATATCAGGCCATTCCCTTCACATCTCATTTTGGACGAAGCCGTGACACTTACTTTTTCCTGTTGCGAAGTTAGTGCAAGCCGCATACTGCAAGTACCAGAACCTTATTCCCTGAATTTTTTCAAAAACTTTTCCAGCTGCAGCTTTTCGGAAAACTTTTCCTGCCTGACGGTGAAATAATTCGGTAATTACTTGCCTGATTGCTATCCTTGCCAACTTTGATGGCAACGTAAAAAATAAATGTTTCACTTCTAAAATTTCAATGTTATGAAGAAAATGGAAAATTCTTTCGTAGTTTCTGGTTTTGTAGGTAAGGATGCAAGCATCCATCAGTTCTCAACCGCAAGCGTTGCACGTTTCCCTTTGGCAATCAGCCGCACTGAGAAATCAGGCGAGGAAACAACCCGCACTTCCGCTTTCATAAACGTCGAGACATGGCGCAAGAATGAGAATACTACATCCTTTGACCGCCTTGTCAAAGGAGCACTCCTCACGGTTGAAGGCTATTTCAAGCCGGAGGAGTGGCAGGATGCCGACGGTGTCAAGCGCAACAGAGTGGCATTTGTAGCCACCAGGTTCTATGAAGCTGTTGAAAAGGAGGAAACTCCAGCAGCTCAGGAGAAGAACTCCAAGAAGGGCAAGTAAATCCTTTCTTCTCTCCAATAGAGCGGCCTTCGGGTCGCTTTTTTTATGCTTATACTTCTCTTTGCCGAGATTCGTTCCTCATACACCGACTTCGGGGAACTGGCATAAATTCCGTTGCGAAGGTAATTGTCCGGTCTTGTCATCAGCAAGGTCAGGGCTTCGCTTTGCCGCAAAATCTCCACACCTGCGGGTAGTATTTTGGAGCAAAACCTTGCAGAGACAGCCCCGACACCTTCTTGGTGCAACAAAATTTATATGTGTTCCCGAAGTAGTTGATCTACGAGAGGGAAGAAAAAAAACAGATGATATTATGACGACAATCCAATCAATCCTGAGCCGACTGACCAAGGCTGTTGGCGGTACTGAAAAGATGCTCTACATAGAGCCGGAGTTGAACAAGTTTGCAGAGTTCTACCTTGACAAGTGGGACGAGAACACCAGTGAGGATGTCATAGCCGAGTCTTTCACTGACTTCTGGTGGGACACAGACAGGGCTTGCAGAAGATGTTCAGAGTGTGGCAGACTGATGCGTGCCGGGTATTGTGCTGACATGGGAGTAGCCTACTATTGCAGTGATGAATGTCTGCACAGTGACTTCACCGATGAAGAATGGGCTGAGGAATGCGAGAACAACGACCAGAGTTATTATACGGAGTGGTAATCTTTTAAAATTCAATGATATGGCAAATTTAGCAACAACGACCTATAAGGTCACTGGGACACGTGAAGCAGTAAATAACCTGTGGACTACCTTTCAGGACATGGAAGTGGATAGTAAGGATATAAGGCTGTTCAAGCTTGCCGAGCATTACGGCATTGACTATGAGAAAAAGCAAATCAGTGTTAGAGGACATATCTATTGGGCTGAATATGAAGAAGACGAAGAGAATGATTATTTCCTTCTTTCATTTGAGACAGAAACCGCATGGGATGCCTGTAACGAACTCTTCTTTGAAATAAACCGGATATTGAATGATGAACTGAGTATTTCATACAGATGTTGCGAAAGTGGATGTGATTTGTTCTATACCCATGACGAGGGGGATTTCTTTCCCGAAGAATGTTGTGTGAGTTCATACGGCGAACCTTTCGAGGATGCATGTGAGGATGTTTTTGACACCATTGAGGATGCCATAGCTGAATGGACATCAAAGACCGGTATTGGACAGGGAGACCGCAGTGAAAAAGAAATGGTGGATTTTATCAATAGCTATGAATACGAAAGCGAAGAGACCTATTTCTACATCCACCCTTTTACATTCGAATAACATACCCGCAAGGACATGAGGCAAGTCTCGTGTCCTTGCATAAAAACAAGATAATATGGACAGGTACAGCGCAGAACTGATTGGAGCATCTTGCGAACTTATAACCCCATGCAGGGGCTGTAGCCATGGAATAATTGTGGCAGTGTATAACGAACAACTTCTTGTACGGTTAATCAGCGGAGCACAACGATTAGTGAGCAAAGATGAAGTCATATTATTATGACCCTGATACTTTCCCTGACTGTTTTCAACTGTTAGGAGACATTGGTAGGTGTTTGTATATCATACATTTACCTTTGTATACATTGATACATGTGGACAAGTACACGTGTAAACAGGAATACAAGAACACATTGAAACATATAAACATAAAAACAAATAGTATGGCACAGAAAATCATCACTTTCGCCAACCATAAAGGTGGCGTATCAAAGACAACTTCAACCGCCTCTATCGGGGCTTGTATGGCAATGAAAGGCAAGAAAGTCCTGCTTATAGACCTTGACGGACAGGCAAACCTGACACTGTATTTCATACCTAATGAGGATGAAATTGAGACGAGCATTTTTGATTCATTGGTAAACGGTGTTCCTTTGCCTGTAAAACATATCCGGGAGAATCTTGACCTTGTCCCTTCTTCCCTTGAAATGGCAAGTGCGGAAATAGCTCTGACCAATCTGTTGGCAAGAGAGCAACTGCTCAGCCGTCTGCTTGAACCGCTCAGGAAAGACTATGACTATATCCTGATTGACTGTCCGCCTTCTCTTGGTATTGTCACTACCAATGCCTTTATCGCGGCTGATGAGATCATCGTACCGATGACACCGGAGCTGCTTCCTTTGAAAGGCATGAGGATGCTTGACGCATTTGTCACCACCTTGCAACGTGTCAAACCGTCGCTTCGCCTGGGAGGTGTGTTCATCGCCAGATTCAATCATCGTAAACTGAACAAGGTAGTGGAACAGGCTGTAAAGGAGCGTTACGAAAGTATCACCATGAATACCCGCATCCGTGAGAATATCGCCTTGGCTGAATCAGCCGGTAGTGGCAAAAGTATATTCGAGTATGATTTAAATTCCAACGGTGCAAAGGATTATCTTGCACTTACGGAGGAAATTCTTTCACGTAACCAATAACAACTATGGCAAAAAACAATATGGACATTCTGCTTGGCAATATTTTGGGCAGTGCTGCTATCAGCCCTGACAATAAAACAGTAGAACAAACACCCGAGACCAAGCCAATTCCGAAACAGGAAAAACGGTCAGTCAAGGCAGAACGTAAAGAGCAACTGGACAATTCCTGGCGGCATTTCTCCTTTATCTGCTCCAGGGAACTTGTAGATAAGGTACAGGCAATAGCTTACAAGGAGGGTTTCACTATACGTGCCTTTATGGAGTATGTGATGAAACAGGGCATCGAGGCATACGAGGCGAAGCATGGCAAGGCTCGGAAAGTCAAGTCCAAAAGCATCAATGATGTAATGTAAACGTGTATACACGTAGCCATGTGTACGTATAGGTATGTGTACGTGTAGCAATATATACATGTTTACACGTACACGTGAATACACAGATATATTCAAGTCAATAACAATCAAAATATTATGAATATGAATAAATACTTCTCATTTGCCATTGTAGTATTCCTAATGGCAGTACCATTGGTATTAACTTCTTGTGGCAAAGACAACATTTTGGATGATGTTGAAGAGCTTCAGCCGGAGTTGAAAGTATGGACGGAGCCTTATCATGTTGAAAGTTCAACCATAGACGAGGTCAAGAACTATATGGAGTTTTCAATGAAGCGATATGGTCTTGTATCGGAGGCAACAATAGCTGGTTCTATTCAACTCACTTACAAAACCGGCAACGGTAATGAGGGTATCCTATATAGCTTTTATGCTTCAAATGGGGAATTGTATTCGGTAATAGATACAGAGCTGATAGCTAATAGCCGTCTGGTTATCGACTATTTGAAGGAACATTATTCTCTGATTGTTCCGGCGAACGAGGCAACACTTGAATACTGTTTCACGAACTCAGACAGGTCAATGGTCATTACGACTGCAAAGGTTTCTGACACCTATTTCAACGTAAATTACGCCTACGTCAATTGATATTGTCTTATATAGCTTTGAGCCATCATCAAGTCTTATGATTTGGTGGTGGCTTTTTGTATACATGTATTCATATGGACGTGAATACATGGTTATATGTAAACATGTATATAAGTCCACTTGTATAGGTGTATATATGTAAACGTGTGGACATGAATACATGTGGACATTGGATGAATGAAAGATAATTCTCTAAATCATTGATAGACAAATGAAATAAACCCTTTATAGTTGAATCTAAATTCGCCTTCTTGTAATTGATTAAAGCATATTTCATAAGCTTTTTGTATGCTGACAATTCACGGCTTGTCAGATTTTCACCGCAAAATTACTGTGAATGTCCGAACGCCAAGTACCGATTCTCTAATGTGTCTCAGATTGGTATGGCAACCTTCCGCAAATCAGAGATTTGGGTATTCCATACAAATCTACAGCCATTTACTTGTCTTATCTTCCATGTCTCACAGTATCGGGAGCGTGAAAATTTGAAGCCCTTTGAAATTGTCATGATTTCACAAAAGGGAAATGATTAATTTTAATACTTATAGATATGGAAGTACAAAAGATTCATCCGGCAGAAGAGTATCTTCGCAACGAAAAGAACCCCACATCATTGTATGTCAGAATTAGTGGAGAACGTAGAAAGTTGTTCATTAACCGCAGTGACGGAGAGGGAGTGATTGGCATTATTGCAAAAGGTAAACGCAAACGAGGTTATGTTTTCAATGCCTGGTCAAGCATTGAGAAAGTCTATTATCCGACCACTGAAAATGAAGAAGAGGCAGAAAAGAAGATGATTCTCAAATACCAGAAACTTGCCAGACTTGCCACACATACAAATGATTGGTTGCGCAGGATTGCAGGTGCGGATTTGACAAAATCCCTTTACGAGAACCATATAACCACAGGAACAGGTATTGACGGAAAATGTATCAGATTGAGCACCATCGAGAAGTATTGCGGCTACATGGTGATGGCATGCTTCAGGGAAGCCTTCAAAAAGAAAGAGAAGTATTCAAGCTATAGGTTTGACTTTTGCGGTTATGACGGGACACTTTGGTGTGAACCGAAAGAGAATGGTGATATGATAGCCGGATTCAGCAAGGAATACCGAAATTGTGGTAACGGTTATTATTATCTGCTTATCAATGATGATTGTGTGATAGGTTATGACATAGACTGATATAGTTATAATTCAAACAGACCATATCGGGAAGCCCCGATGTGGACTGTTTGAAGATCGAGTATGCTGACGGTTGATTACCTCTTTTAATACTTACATTCCAGGTTGGAAAGTAGTGAATATATTCCTTGAAAAGTCGTTGGTTGTTATTCCATAGCCAAAATTCCTGTTTATAAGACGTAGTCAGTTCTGATATATGTTTGAATCTGTAACGTTATTTGTAGAACTTTTTTTACTCTTCGCCCACGCCAATGTCCGCATTCGCAAACAGTTTGCCATAGAGATATTCTGTCCATGGTCGAGTGGATCGACTATAGCCAGAACATCCCTCTGTCAAAAGTACGGCAGGAGCATTCCGCTATCAAAGATAGTGGAGAGCTCCTTAATGCCGTACTTGCTGTTGGCGTTGCAGGACATTTCCCACCCGACAGTTGTAATGCTATGCTCTTACTTCTTTATAAGCTGACGCTTCCCTTGACTTTTATAATCTTAGAGTTTTCTTTTTCTTGTAATCTTCGCCCACACCAATGTCCGCATTCGCTAACAGTTTGCCATAGAGGTATTCTGTCCATGGTCGAGTGAATCGACTATATCCAGAACACCCCTCTGTCAAAGGTACGTCAGGAGCATTCCGCTATCAAAGATAGTGGAGAGCTCCTTGATGCCGTACTTGCTGTTGGCGATGCGAGACATTTCCCACCCGACAGTTATAATGCTATACTCTTACTTCTTTATCAGCTGACGCCTCCATTGGTTTTTGTAATCATAGAGTTTTCATTTCTGTAATCTTCGCCCACACCAATGTCCGCATCCTCTAACAGTTTGCCATAGAAGTATTCTGTCCATGGTCGAGTGAATCGACTATATCCAGAACACCCCTCTGTCAAA
>ERZ779623.114-NODE-114-length-44098-cov-7.553368_pt1 | contig 44098 bp, 53 predicted proteins | sample MGYA00514189_ERZ779623 | MGnify/ENA primary metagenome ERZ779623 (study PRJEB29562, sample SAMEA4376712) | mouse gut metagenome | isolation source: Cecum | study: EMG produced TPA metagenomics assembly of the A DSS colitis mouse model was used to assess the... | reverse complement strand
CAAACTTGGGCTCCGCCGTCATGATGGTCCGGCCGGAGCCGCTCTGGGGCAGCTCATCCCGGGCCCGCTCCTTGCGGTACACATTTCCAATGTTGGGAATCACCTGGGTCTCCATGAAGCGCTTGATGAAGGTGGACTTGCCGGTCCGCACCGGGCCCACCACGCCGATGTAAATATCCCCCGCCGTGCGGGTGGCGATATTTTGATAAATGGTCGTGTTCATAGCATCCCGTCCTTTTTCCGCTCCATATTCATGTTCCACTCTATGCCCGTCCGGCGGAAAGTATGACGGCCCGTCTTGTTTTAGAGAAAGCGTACAAAGAAGTTCCGCTGCCGGTTGGGCTGATTTGGTCGAAATCACGCTTTACATGGTCTCTTCAATATGCTAAACTGCTACCGTATTAAATGAGCAGGGCCGCCTGTTCGATTTTGGAGGATGAAAACATGATGAAACGCAAGAAGTTCTGGGCTCTTCTGCTGGCCCTCGCGATGGTTCTGAGCCTGGCCGCCTGCGGCGGCAATGGGGGAAATTCCAGCGGAAGCGGAGACAGCGGCTCCCCGGCTGCCGCCCCCGAGGATCCAAAGACCGATGGCGAAGGAAGCAGCCAGGCGGACGCTGAAAGCGATCTGGCTTATATCCAGGGCAAGGGCACTCTGGTAGTGGGCATGACGGACTTCGCCCCTATGGACTACCGGGACGCCAGCGGCAATTGGATCGGTTTTGACGCCGATATGGCCTCCGCCTTTGCCGAGAGCCTGGGCGTTCAGGTGGAGTTCCAGGAAATCACCTGGGATTACAAGGTCATGGAGCTGAACGCCAAAAGCATCGACTGTGTTTGGAACGGAATGACCCTGAACGACGAGGTCAAGGCGGCCATGGACACCGGAAACGCCTACTGCCTCAACGCCCAGGTATTGGTGGTCCCTGCCGATAAGGCTGCGGATTTTGAAAGCCTGACCAGCCTGGAGGGCCTGAACGTGGCCGTGGAATCCGGCTCCGCCGGCGAGGACGCCGCCGAGGCCCTGGGCGCTTCCACCACCGCTGTGGCAAAGCAGGCCGACGCGCTGATGGAGGTCTCCGCCGGCACCGCCGACGCCGCTGTCATCGACCTTCTGATGGCCGGCGCCATGATCGGCGAAGGAACCAACTACGCGAACCTCACGTATACCGTCAACCTGAACACCGCCCAGGGCCTGGAATCCGAAGAATACGGCGTGGGCTTCCGGAAGGGGTCTGATCTGGCGGACGCTTGGAACAGCTTCTGGGCCGCCGCCGTCGCCGACGGCTCCGTCCTGGAAACCGGCACTGCCTATGGCGTGCAGGAATCCCTGATTTTAGAGTAAAGTCCTTCGTTTCTTCAACCCGCAAAGGCAGAGAGCGGCGCTCTCTGCCTTTGGACGGTTTTCCTCCCCGAAATTTTCAATGAGAGGACGATTCCATGCTTTCCTTTTTTGGTTCCACCGAGTTTTTGACGGTCTTGTCCGCCTTGAATACCGGCTTTATCAAGACGCTCCAGCTCTTCTTTGTCACGCTGATCGGGGCGGTCCCTCTGGGTCTGGTGATTTCCTTCGGCTCCATGAGCCGCGTCCCTCCCCTGCGGTGGCTGACGAAAACCGTGGTCTGGATCGTCCGGGGCACGCCCCTGGTGCTCCAGATCATCGCGCTGTACTATGTGCCCGGCTTGAAGGGCTTTCCCATCTGGAGCGGCGGCGAGTCCGGTCGTTTTACCGCCGTGGCGGTGGCGTTTGTCATCAACTACGCCTGCTATTTCTCGGAAATCTACCGGGGCGGTATCCAGGGCGTACCCGCCGGGCAGCAGGAGGCCGGGCTGGTGCTGGGCATGACAAAGCGCCAGATCTTCTTTAAGGTCACGCTGCTGCAAATGATCAAGCGCATTGTCCCCCCCATGTCCAACGAAATCATCACCCTGGTCAAGGACACTTCCCTGGCCCGGGTGGTGGCCCTGCAGGAGGTCATCTGGATGGGCGAATCCTTCATGAAGGGCAACCAGGGCTACGCGGGGCTGGTGTGGCCGCTGTTCTTCACGGCGGTGTACTACCTCGCGTTCAGCGGCGTGGCGACCATCCTCCTGGGAAACCTGGAAAAGAAGCTGGAATATTTCCGTTGAGAGGAGCTGGCAGCGATGACGATTTTAGAAGTCCAACATATTGAAAAGCACTTTGGGGACACCCGGGTCCTCAGCGATATCAGTTTTTCCCTGGAGGAGGGCCAGGCCCTGTCCATCATCGGCTCATCCGGCTCCGGCAAGACCACCCTGCTCCGCTGCCTGAACTTCCTGGAACGGCCGGATCACGGTTCCATTGCCGTAAAGGGCGGCGTGATCTTTGACGCGTCGGACCCCTCCACCCAGGCGGAAAAGGACATCCGCCAAAAACGGCTCCACTTCGGCCTGGTGTTCCAGAACTTCAACCTCTTTCCCCAATACACGGCCCTGCAAAATGTCACCCTGGCCCGGGAGCTGCTGGCCAAGGATCGGGGCGGTGAGAGCAAGGAGGCCATTGCCGGGGCGGGCCGGGAGCTGCTGGCCCAAATGGGCCTGGCCGACCGGGCGGACCACTATCCCCACCAGCTCTCCGGCGGGCAGCAGCAGCGGGTGGCCATCGCCCGGGCATTGGCTCTCCAGCCAGACATTCTCTGCTTTGACGAGCCCACCTCCGCCCTGGACCCGGAGCTCACCGGAGAGGTCCTGCGGGTCATCCGTTCCCTGGCGGAACAAAAGACCACCATGATCATCGTCACCCATGAGATGGCCTTTGCCCGGGATGTGGCGGACCAGGTGATCTTCATGGACGGCGGCATCATCGTGGAACAAGGCGACCCCAGAGAGGTTATTGACCACCCCAAGGAAGAGCGGACGAGGCAGTTCCTTTCCAGATACGCAAATGGCTGAAACAAAATATCAATAAAGGAAATAGGCTTTACAGGAAAAAGCGCGGGAGAGCATCTCCCGCGCTTCGTTTCAGGCTCTTTTTCTGGGAATCAGCAGCATCTGGTCCTGGGGGATATCCCCCTCCCCCTCCAGCTGGTTGGCGGCGAGGATGGCGGCGATGGTGGTGTTGTACTTCTTCGCCAGGTCCCAGGTGCTCTCCTGCCGCCCGATGCACCGCAGCACCAGAGAGGGCGCGCCGCCCAGGTCCTTGGTGGTCTCCGTGTCCAGCTTGGCGGCGGAGACGCAGACCTTTTTCATCCTGGCCGCTGCCTCCACGTGGAAGTCCACTGGGAACCGCACCTCAATGCCCCGATCGCCCAGAGTCCCCTGGACCTCCTCGGCGCAGACGGCCCGGGCGGTGACCCGGCAGTCCTCCGGCAGCTCCAGCTGACAGCCGGCGTCAATGCTTCGCTCTGCCACCAGAGGCACGCCGCCCTCGTCTAAATACATGGCGCGGACTGTCACCCCGGCCCGAAGGACGGCCATGTTCCCCTCCCGGCTGACGGACACCGGGCCGCATTTGGCGGAGAGGGCCAGAATGGACTCCGCCACTACGCCGATTTCCAGCACCTCCCGCAGGGTCTGCCGGCGGGTCAGGTTTTCGCAGAAGCTGGTGATCGTCAGCGGCGCGGCCTCATAGGTCATGTCATAGGCAGTGGAATACAGGTCGCTGAGCAAGGTCAGCTCCCGCTCCTCCCGCAGCAGGGCCGTTGCGTGGAGATACAGCGTCACGGCAATCTGGCGGCCCTCCGGGTCGTCGCCGTCGATTTGGAGGTCCGTGCCCGTCAGCTGCAATTGCAGGCTGGCGGCCGATCCCTCCTCGGCCCCTTCCACCTCCATGATTTGGGAGAAGGGCAGCTCCGCGGAGGCGGAGCCGCAGCCGCCGTCCAAGTCCCGGTAGAGCAGGCTGATGGCAAATATCCCCTTGAAAATCAGCTTGCTCCCCACAATTTTTGTCTCTGTAACAGTGCTGGAAACCTGGCTGGCCAGCAGCTCCGCCGCTCCCTCCCGGCCCGGGGAGAGGTTCATCTCCTCGGTGAAGGTAAAGTCCTTTTCCGCAATGTGAGTCAAAAGGATCGCGTGCTGTTCCTCCTGGCGCTTTTCCACCTGGAGCCCCGGCTCCGCCTCCACGTCCTCACAAAACTCCAGGGGCTTGCTCTGATAGCCCGTCACATGGGTCACCAGCTTGCAGTGGGTGAAAATCTTCCGTGGGTTCAGCATCCGGGCCTCTAAGAATTCCGTCTCCGTTTCCGCCGTCAGGTGCTGACAGCCCGGCAGGGCCCGGCTGTCGCTCTCAGCGGTGAAGGGAATGGCAAATTCCAGGGTACGGACGCCGCTCTCCCCATCGGGCGTATAGAGCACGGTGACCCGGACCGTGCCGGAGAGCTCCGCCTTCCCGTCCCGCAGCTCCCGGCTGTGGAGATAGACCTTCCCGTCCGTCTCGATGATGCGGGCGATGTCGGGGCAATAGTCCGGCACGATGGTCTCCGCCGTCTCCTCCTGGGTCAGGGTCAGCTCCCCGCCCGTGTCATAGGCGTCCAAAGACACTTTTTTTAAATCCAGTTCCATGAAGAACTCCTTCCTTTCCCGGCAGGCATAGAATCCATGTCCTACTCTATGCGCCGCCGGAGCGGGATATGTTTCAGACCTTGAAAATCTTCTTCAGGATGCCCCGGAGCATTTTGGGGGACTTCCAAACCACGATATTCATATGACGCCTCCTCTCTGTCCTCAACGCCGGCAGCAGGCGCAGCCGCAGCCGATCAGCAGAAACGCGACCAGGAACATCAGCACGCCCACAGGAAACACCGCGGCAATCAAAATCCCCGCGCCCAAAGCTGCGGCGAAGAGGCCCAGCAGACGGATCCCTCCTCCGCCTCCGTTTCCACAGCCCCAATTTCCAAAGCCTCGATTTCCACAACCCATTGCGCCACGCCTCCTTTCCTTCCTTCCCAGTATATACGGCAAGGCTGTCCATGGTGTAAAAGCCGCCGCCCCGAAAATCGAGGCGGCGGTTTCTCACTTTTTTTCCTGCCAATCCCGGAGGGGCTTCAATTCCTCGTAGAGGCGGAGGTAACTGTCGTGACGGCTCTTTTGGAGCCTTCCCTGCCGGAGCGCCGCCAGCACAGCGCAGTCCTTCTCCCGGGTGTGGCTGCACCCCGCAAAGCGGCATTCCCCCAAATACGGCGCGAATTCCAGAAAGGTCTCCGGAAGGCGGCGTTTTAATTCCAGGTCCAACTCCTCCGCGTCAAAGGAGGAAAAACCGGGCGTATCCACTACCTCCGCCCCGCAGGAGAGGCAGTGGAGCTCCACATGGCGGGTGGTGTGCCGTCCCCGGCCCAGGGCCGTGCTGACCTCGCCCACCTGCAAATGGAACTCCGGGTCCAACGCGTTTAAAATGCTGGATTTTCCTACGCCGGAATTCCCTGTAAAGGCAGATAGCTTTCCGGATATTAAGGCCTTCAGCTCCTCCATACCCTCCCCGGTCTCCGCGCTGACCCGCAGGGCCGGGAAGCCGGAGGCGTGGTAAATGCCATAGAGGGCGTCCGCCGGGTCCAGGTCGCACTTGTTCAGCACCACTGCCACGGCGCAGTCCTTCAGCGCGGCGATGGCGGCTACCCGGTCAATGAGGAAGGGGTCCGTTTTGGGGATGGCGGCGGAAGCGATGACCACCAGCTGGTCGATGTTGGCTACGGCGGGGCGGGCAAAGGCGTTTTTACGGGGCAGGATTTTCTCGACGAAACCCTCGCCGCCTCCTAGCTCCCGGACCTCCACCCGGTCCCCCACCAGGGGGGAAATCCCCTCTTTTCGGAATTTCCCCCTGGCCCGGCAGGTCAGGATCCTCTCTCCGGTGTCCACGTAGTAAAAGCCGCTGAGGGCCTTTTGAATGCGTCCTGTCATATCAGCTGAATTGTACATCCTGGATCTGATTCTGGTCCAAAACGCCGTCGAAGTAAATCTTGACCGTTTGGGTTCCGGAGCCCTTGAGCGGAGGATTTGTGAAAACAGTGCCGTCCGCACAGGCAACCCGCTCGGAGTACTGAGGATTTTCTTCGTCACCCACGTACACATCCACCTGTACCGTGGTACGGTCGTCCTGGGGCAGTGTAATCGTAATCCCCACCTCATGGACGGTAATCCCTCCGCTGACTTTGAATTTGATGGTGTCCCATTCGGTCACCGTTGTGAGGGGCTCCAGGCTCTGCCAAATCACACTGTTTGGCTCCGCTTCGCTTTCCACGTATTCAATATCGGCGTCGGTGCAGGTCAGATGCAGAGAGTCCGTCAGGGACCGCAGCACCGCGTCAATCTGCATGCCAACAAAGTTAGACACCACTACGGGCTTTTTCTCCGGGCCCTTGCTGACAATCAGGCGGACAGTGTCGCCGTCTTTTAGTTCCTCATGCTCGGCTGGCTCGCTGCGGATGATATAACCTTCGGTGACCTCGTCGTTGAACTCCATCTCGGCCTCGCCGGAAATAATCTCCAGATTGTATTTCTCTTTCAGGCTTTTCAGCAACACATTTGCCTGCGCCACGGTCTTGTTGACCACGTCCAGCATCTCTCCCGTGTCCTCTCCGGCGCTGACCCAGACTTCAATGGTCAGGTTGTCGCCCTTGCGGTGGCTTCCCTCTGTGGGACTCTGCCGGACAATGACTCCCTCCGGGTATTCGTCGTGGAACTCGCTGCCCTTCTCCACCAGGATGAAGATATCTTTTACCTCAGCCAGATTGGCGGCCTGCTCCGGCGTGTAGCCCACCACCGAGGGCACCGCGTAGGTCTGGGGCTCCTGGGCCTGCTGCTGGAAGGAGTCTGAAATCATATTGAACAGCACATAGACCAGCGCCAGCGCCAGCACAACCGTAATGCCTGCCAGCACCTTCACCCCGGCTCCTCCGCCCCTCTGGGGCGGCTCGTAGTCGTCCTCGTAGTCCCGGCGGCGCTCCCGCGCCCGCTCCGGCGCCCGTTCCCGGTTCTTGGGAGTGGGATGGAGGGTCTGGTCATAGGTCCGGATGGGCTGGGTGGGCTCCGCAGGCTCCTCCGGCCGGAGGTCCATCATGGTAAAGTCCAGGTTGATGTTGGGGTTCTTCCGGAAATCCTCCAGGTCGGCGATCATGGCGTCGGCGGAGGCGTAGCGGCGGCGAAGGTCCGGGGTCATGGCCTTCATGCAGATCAGCTCCAGCTGGGCCGGGATCTCCGGCTTCAGCTCCCTGGGCGCCAGGGGCACGGAGCTGAGGTGCTGGATGGCCACGGACACGGCGGAGTCCCCCTCGAAGGGCAGCCGCCCGGTGAGCATCTCGTACATGACCACGCCGGAAGAGTAGATGTCGCTGCGGGCGTCGGTCCGTTCTCCCCTGGCCTGTTCCGGCGAGATATAGTGGACGGAGCCCAGGGCCTCCTGGGTCAGGGTCTGGGCGGAGTTCTCCAGGCAGGCGATGCCGAAATCGGCCACCTTCACGCTGCCGTCCCGAAGCACCATCACATTCTGGGGCTTGATGTCCCGGTGGACGATGCCCCGGCTGTGGGCGTGGCTGAGGCCCCGCATAATCTGGGTGATGAAGTGCAGGGACTCCCGCCAGTTCAGCTGGCCCCGCTTCTCCATATACTGCTTCAGCGTGATACCGTCGATGAGCTCCATGACGATATATTCCGTGTCCCCTCCCCGGCTCACGTCGTAAACCGACACGATGTTGGGGTGGGACAGCTGGGCCACCGCCTGGGACTCCGCGTTGAACCGCCGGCGGAAATCCTCGTCCTGGGCCAGGTCGCTTTTCAATATTTTCAACGCCACAAGGCGGTTGAGCCGGTGGCATTTTGCCTTGTAGACCACCGCCATGCCCCCGGTGCCGATGCGCTCCAAAATCTCATAGCGGTTGTCCAGCATTTTTCCAATGTACTGATCCATGCAGTTCCTCCTTCCTTACAGCTTTTTCGCCAGGACGACGGTGATATTGTCCGACGCGCCCCGGCTTTTGGAGATGGCTAGCAGGCGTTCCATGCAGGTGTTCGTATCGCCGTGCAGGACCTCCCGCATGATCTCCTCGTCCGTCACGGTGTTCACCAGCCCGTCGGTACACAGCAGGAGGAAGTCCCCCGGCAGGAGCTGGCAGGTATAGCAGTCGCACTCCGGGTCCACGTCCGGGCCCAGGGCCCGGGTAATGAGGTTCCGGTTTGGATGGCGGCGGGCCTCCTCGGCGGTGATGTCTCCCCGCTCCACCATGTGCTCCACCAGAGAGTGGTCCCGGGTCACCTGATGGATGCGCTCTTTGTTGATATGGTAGGCCCGGCTGTCGCCTACGTTGGCGATAACCACGCCGCCGTCGAAGGAAACGGCGGAGACCAGAGTGGTCCCCATGCTGTGGTACTCCTCCGAAGTCCTGGCGGCCTCCCGCACGGCGCGGTTAGCCAGGGCCACCGCCACCACGGAGACCTCCCGCAGCCGGTCCGGCTTGGTCTCTTGGGATAGGCGCTTTTCCATCTCCGCCGAGAAGGTGTCCACGGCGATACGGCTGGCCAGCTGCCCGCCGGCGGCCCCGCCCATCCCGTCGCAGACGACGCAGATCGTGTGCCCGAAGGCCGTTTTCACCGCATACGCGTCCTGATTCTCTTTGCGGACGAGGCCGGTGTCGGTCATACTCCATAGATTCATCATTGGGAATCCTCCCCTTTCTCTGCTTCCGCCTTTCTGCGGAGCTGTCCGCAGGCGGCGTCTATATCTCCACCCAGGCTCCGCCGCACGGTGGCGGTGAGGCCGTGAGATTCCAGGCGTTTTTGAAACGCCGCCGTCCGGCGGGAGGGCCGGAAGGGGCTTTCCGCCACGTCGTTCAGCGGAATCAGGTTCACATGGCCGGGCATCCCCCGCAAACGCCTGGCGATCAGGTCTGCCTGCCAGTCCTGATCGTTCACGCCGTCGATCATGGCGTACTCAAAGGAGATCCGCCGTCCGGTCTTCCCAAAGTAATCGTGGCAGGCGGCAAACAGGTCCTCCACATCATAGGCCCGGTTGACGGGCATGAGCCGGGACCGGGTCTCCCGATCCGGCGCGTGGAGGGAAACGGATAGAGTCAGCTGCAGCCCCAGCTCCGCCATGCGGCGGATGCCGGGCAGCACGCCGCAGGTAGAGAGGGAAATGTGCCGCATCCCAATGTTCAGCCCGTCGGGATGGTTCACGAGTTCCAGGAATTTCAGCACGGCGTCCAGATTGTCCATAGGTTCGCCAATGCCCATCAGCACAATGTTGGAAATGGGGGCTCCGGAGTCCTTCTGGGTGAAAATCACCTGATCCAGCAGCTCTCCCGGCGTCAGGTCCCGGACCTTTCCGGCAATGGTGGACGCGCAGAAGGCGCAGCCCATCCGGCAGCCCACCTGGGAGGAAATGCAGACGGTATTCCCGTGGCGATAGCGCATCAGCACGGATTCAATGCAGTTGCCGTCCGCCAGCTCCCAGAGGTATTTGATAGTGCCGTCCCGGGCGGAGGCCTGTTTCCGGACCGCCTTGGGTACGCTCAGGGCGCAGGTCTCTTTCAGCCGCTCCCGCAGGAACAGGGGCAGATTGGACATCTCGTCAAAGCCGGTCGCGCCCCGGCTCAGCCAGGAGAAGACCTGCTTCCCCCGAAAGGCGGGCTCCCCCAGCCCCTGGAGAAGGTCCCGCAGCTCCGGGAGGGTCATGGATTTGATATCGGTCATGGTTCGCCTCAAACGCGCCGCGTCATGCGGCAGATGTAAAAGCCGTCGGTGTCGTGAAGATGGGGCCAAAGGGCCGCTTGGCCCTCTGCCGTTCCGATGGGCCCGGGCAGGGTAAACCTTTCCCGGGAAAACTCCGGATGGGTCCCTAAAAACGCGTCCGCCACTTCCTCATTTTCCTCCGGCAGAATGGTGCAGGTGGAGTAGAGCAGGGTCCCGCCGGGGCGGACGTAACGGGCGGCGTTTTCCAGAATGGCATTCTGGACCACCGGCAGAGCGAACAGGTCGTCCGCCCGTTTCCGCCGGATATCCGGCTTTTTGCGGAGGATGCCCAGGCCGGAGCAGGGAGCGTCCACCAGTACCAGGTCGAACGCGTCCGCCCACTCCTCCCGGAAGACCCGCCCGTCGGCCGCCTCCGCGCGGATGGAGGACAGGCCCAGCCGGGCCGCTCCCTCCCGGATGCGCTTCAGCTTGTTCTCGTGGAGGTCGCAGGAGACGATTTCCCCTTTGTCCCCCATGGCAATGGCGGCGGCAAAGGACTTCCCGCCGGGGGCGGCGCAGACGTCCAGCACCCGGCTTTCCGGCCGAAGCTCCGCCGCCAGCACCGCCAGGCGGGCCGCCGGGTCTTGGATGTAGATCATGCCTTCCCGAAACGCCTGTAAGCGCTCCAGGTCCCCCGTGCCTTGCAGCAGCAGGCAGTCCGGCAGCCAGGAATGGCGCTCCGCCCGGATGCCCTCGGCCTCCAGGGCCCTCGCCGCTTCCTCCGGAGAACAGCGGCAGGTGTTGACCTGGGCGGCGGCGGGGGGCTGGCTGTTGCTGTTAATCAAAAACGCCTCCGCCCCCTCCCGGCCCAGCAGGGCCAGCAGCCGCTTCACCAGCCATTTCGGGTGGCTGTAGCGGATGGAGAGATACTTGGCCTCGTCCCGGTCCGGGATGGCGGGCAGGGCCTCCTTCTCCCGGCAGAGCCGCCGGAGGACGGCGTTCACCAAGCCCGCCGCCTGTCCCCTTCCCGCGCCCTTGGCCAGCTCCACCGACGTGTGGACGGCGGCGTTGTCGGGCACCCGGTCCAGAAACAAAATCTGATAGGCCCCGATCCGCAGAATATCCGCCAGAGGCGGCTGGAGGTGATCCAGCTTCTGAGAACAGAAGCCGGAGAGGTAAAAGTCCAGCAGCGTTTCGTTTTGGATCACGCCGTAGACGATCCGGCTGCACAGCCCCGCGTCGGCGGGAGAAAGGCCCCTCAAATGGGTACCCAGCGCGGCGTCCGCCCACGCCCCCCGCACGCGGCAGGCGGTCAGGACGGCCAGCGCCTCCTTCCGGGCGCTCATCCCCGGCCTCCGCCCCGGCGGCCGTCGCGGCCGCCGTTCCGGCCCAGGAAAATCAGCACGTAACGCAGCAATTGCAGGGCGGACATCAGCAGCGCCGCCACATAGGTCAGCGCCGCCGCCCGGAGGACCTTCCGGGCCCCGGCCAGTTCCTCGTCATCCAGCAAATTCCGGCTCTCAATGGTCTCCAGAGCACGGCGGGAGGCGTTGAACTCCACCGGCAGGGTCACCAGCTGGAAAAAGGTGGTCAGCGAGAACAGCAGAATGCCCGCCAGAAACAGGCTCTGGCTGTAAAACAGCAGCCCGATGAGGAGCAGGATCATAGAGCAGCGGGAGCCCAGGTTCGTCACGGGCACAATGGCGCTCCGCAGGCGGACCGGGGCGTAGCGCACGGCGTATTGGACGGCGTGGCCCGCCTCATGGGCCGCCACGCCCACCGCCGCCACGGTGGCGGTGGAGTAGACGGCCTGAGAGAGATAGATGGTGTTGTCCCGGGGATCGTAATGGTCCGTCAGTTTGCCCCAGGTTGAGGTGATGGTCACATTGTAGACCCCATTCGCCCGGAGCACCGCTTCCGCCGCCTGGGCGCCGGTGAGCCGGCGGCGGTTGGGGACCCGGCTGTATTTGCTGAAATTGCCGCTGACCTGCGCCTGCGCCCAAAGGGACAGCAGCATCACCGGGACCAGCAGAAGGAAATAGATGTTGTTGGCCAGGAAATCTCCATAGCCACCATAATAATAAGGCATAAGCACCCTCGAATTTTAGCGTTGAATGGGATGTCCCAATAAATAGGCCCCGGCGGTCATGCGTTTGCCGCCCTTGGCCTGGAGTTCCGTCACCCGGAGGACCTTTCCGTCGCCGCAGGCAACGTCGATTCCCTGCTTTCCCGCCGCCGTAATGGCGCCGGGCCGTGCCCCGGTCCCCTCCCCGGTTTCCAGAACGGCGTAGAGCTTCATCTCCTCACCGCTGATGACGTCCGTCGTGGCGCAGGGCCAGGGAATCAGCCCCCGGACCTGACAGCTGATTTCATGGGCCGAACGGGTCCAGTCCACAGGAGAGAGCTCCTTTCCCAGCATGGGGGCGTAGGTGTACTTCTCATGGTCCTGAGGCGTGCGGGAGGCCGTGCCGTCCGCCAGGGCTCCGACCGCCTCAGACAACGCCTCCGCCCCAAGCTCCGCCAAACGCGCGGTAAGGGCCTGGGCGTCCTCTGTCTCCCCAATGGCAATGGATTTTTGCAGGATCACGTCTCCTGCGTCCAGCTCCTTGGCCATATACATGATGGAGACGCCGGTCTCGGTCTCCCCGTTCAGCACCGCCCAGTTGATAGGGGCCGCCCCCCGGTACTTGGGCAGGAGGGACGAATGGACATTAATGGAGCCCAGGGGCGGCACATTTAAAATATCCTCCGGCAGCAGCTTTCCATAAGCCGCCACCGCGATCAGATCCGGCTCCAGGGACCGCACCAGCTCCAAGCTCTCCGCGTTCCGCAGGGTTACGGGCTGATAAACCGGCAAATCCTTTGTGAGGGCATATTCCTTTACAGGCGTTGGCATCAGCTTGTGCCCTCGGTTTTTGGGCTTATCCGGCTGGGTCAGAACGCCGCAGATTTCATGTCCGTCCTCCACCAGGCGGCGAAGGGAGGCCACGGCGAAATCCGGTGTGCCCATAAAGAGAATCCGCATCAATCGTTCCCCTCTTCCTGGTTGAAATACTCCTCAACTTCCTCGTCCGTCAAGAAGCGCTCAATGTGCTCCGTATAGAGATGGCCGTCCAGGTGCTCCAGCTCGTGGCAGAAGCAGCGGGCCGTCAGCCCCTCGCCCTCCACCTCGAACCAATGGCCGTCCCGGTCCTGAGCCCGGACCCGGACATAGTTGGGCCGTGTCACCAGCCCCCATTTGCCGGGGACGCTGAGGCAGCCCTCCGGGCCGGTCTGCTCCCCGCTCTGGGCAACGATGGAGGGGTTGATCAGCTCGATGTACTCCTCCGTGTCGTCGTCCATGACCACACAGGCCCGGCGGAGTATGCCCACTTGGGGAGCCGCCAGTCCCGCGCCCCCTGCCTCGGAAAGGGTTTCCAGCAGGTCGTCCATCAGCGCGTGCAGGCGGCGGTTGAAATCCGTCACCGGGCGGCAGGCCTTATTCAGGCAGTCCTCTCCCTGCACCACGATTTTGCGCAATGCCATTCTTTGAACCTCCTAGTCCGCGGCGTTGCACTCCGCGAAAATATTGAATCCCCGGTTGGCTCCGTTTCCGGCGAAGGCCCGCAGCAGTCCGCCGATTTCCTCCCGGGTCTCTTTGTTATTCTTTCCCACCAGCAGCACGCGGTAGCGGTAGCGGTTGTTGACCTTCAGCACCGGGGCCGGAGCGGGGCCCAAGACCTCGCTGTCCCCAAAGCGCCGCCGCAGTATGTCCCGGACGCCAATTGCCGCCCGAAGCACGGCCCCTTCCTCCACACCGGAGATGGTGAGGGTGAACAGGTCCGCAAAGGGCGGAAGGCGGCGGAGCTGCCGCATCCGAATTTCGCCTTCATAAAAACGGCCGTAATCCTGCCGGGCGGCGCATTGAATCACATCGTTCCCCGGCGTGTAGGTCTGGATCACGGCCCGGCCGGATTTGCCGCCCCGGCCCGCCCGCCCCACCACCTGGGTCAGCAGGCTGAAGGTCCGTTCCGCCGCCCGGTAATTCTCCAGGTACAGCGAAAGGTCGGCGGCCAGGACCCCTACCAGGGTCACATTTTCAAAATCCAGCCCCTTGGCCACCATCTGGGTGCCAAGCAGGATGGGGATCCGCTCCGTCTCAAAGCGCCGAAGCAGCTTTCCGTGGCCCTCCGCCGTGGTGTCCGCGTCCATCCGCAGGATGCCCGCGCCGGGAAACAGGCCCGCCAGCTCTTCCTCCACCTTCTGGGTGCCCGCCCCCACATGCTTCATGATGCCGCCGCAAACCGGGCAGGCGTCGAAGCTCCGCTGGGAATGGCCGCAATGGTGGCACATCAGCCGCCCGTTGGCGGAGTGATAGGTCAGCGGGGCGCTGCACCGGGGACACTCCGGCACATGGCCGCATTCCCCGCACAGCAGCATGCGGCTGCTGCCCCGGCGGTTTAAAAAAAGGATGCTCTGCTCCCCTGCCTCCAAATTCCGCTCCAGCTCCCGCCGGAGGTCTGCCCCGATGAGGCCAGGATTCCCCGCCTTGATTTCCTGGCGGAGATCGGCAATGAGGACCTGGGGCAGGCTCTGCTCATTATAGCGGCGGCAAAGCCGCGCCTTGTGATACTGCCCCTCTTCCGCCGCCCAGGCCGTCTCTACGGACGGCGTGGCGGAGCCCAGGACCAGCAGAGCCTTGTCCCGAGCGCAGAGATATTTGGCAACGTCCCGGGTGTGATACCGGGGCGGATTTTCCGAAAGGTAGCTGCCTTCCTGCTCCTCGTCCAGGATGATAACGCCTATGTTTCGCAGGGGGGCAAAAATGGCGGAGCGGGTGCCCAGCACCACCTTGACCTCTCCCCGGCGGATGCGCTTCCATTGATCGCAGCGCTCCGTCATGCGGAGGCCGCTGTGGAGCATGGCCGCGTCGTCTCCAAAATAGGAGGAAAATTTCCCCATCATTTGAGGTGTCAGCACGATCTCCGGCACCAGGACGATGGCAGTCCTCCCCTTGGACAGTATCTCCTGGACCAGCCGCAAATAGACCTGGGTTTTTCCGCTGCCGGTCACGCCCTGCAGCAGCGCACCGGAGGCCCGGCCCGCTTCCGCCAGTCCGCAAAGCAGCTCAAAAGCCCCCTGCTGTTCTTCATTCAGCACGATGGGCGGCCCGGGCTCCACCTTCACAGGCAGAGAGACCCGCAGCTCCTCCGCCTCGGAGAACACCAGCAGCCCCGCCTTTTCCATCCCCCGGAGAGTCCGGGGCGACGCGCCGGTGAAGTAGGTAAGATCGGCGCAGGCGGTCTTTCCGTTGGCGGCCAGCAGCTTCACCACCTCATAGCGGGCGGGCGGGGAGCGCCGCTTCGCCTCCGTCAGAGCCAGGGCTTCCTCGGCGCTGAGAGCCAGCTCCGCCATCCGGCGGGTCTTGTCCCCCACCTTCTGCTTCACCGCCGTCTCACGCCAAACGACCCCCGCTTTCTCCAGGGCCCGAAGGGCCGGCAGGGCGCCGTCTCCATGGGCGTCCCGCAGAGCCTCCAGCCCGGCGGAGCCGCCGGAGCGCTCCAGCGTCTCCAGGACCTCCGGTCCATGGCGGACGCCTCCGGCGGCGGCCCGGGCTGTCTCCAGGTCCAGCTCCGCCTGGAGCCGCCAGATTTCCTGGAGACGGTACCACAGCCCGGCGGGCAGGATGGTCCGCACCGCCTCCGACATGGTGCAGAAATAGCGCTGGCGCATCCAGAGGGCCAGGGCCAGGCCGGCGCTGTCCAGCACCGGCTCCCGGTCCAGAACAGCGGAAAGCGCTTTCAGGCCCCGGGCCTTCTCTCCCTCTCCCCGGGCGAGGATCATCCCCTCCGACAGCTTGTTTCCCCGGCCAAAGGGCACGGTCACCCGGACACCGGGGACCGCCAGGTCCTCCAGCTCTGCCGGAACCAGGTAGTCGTAGGGCTTATCAATATGATAGGGCGCGGCGCTGACCGCCACTTTTACGATGGCCGCGGTCTCCATCCGGCGGCGTTACGCCTCTTCGGCGGCCGCTTCCGCACTAGCGGCGGTGAGCTTGCCGTCCGCCACCTCGTGAATCGCCAAGGTTACCGGCTTTTCCTCTAGGTGAAGGCCGCTCACTTCGGCCTCCTCCGCGATCTGACGGGCCCGGCGAGCCACCACGTTCACCAGCATATAACGGTTGGGGATATAAGAGTTCAGTTTGCTCATGGCGGGATACAGCATCATAGTCGATCGACTTCCTTTCCAGCTTCTTTAACTTCAATCTATGGCAGTCAGCTTCCGCTGATGATCTCCATGCGGTCCATGGACCGGCAGTGCTCCGCTGTCATGATGGCGTCCAGCTCCATGGCGGCGTTTTCAATGGTGTCGTTGATGACAAAATAGTGGTACGCGCCGGCCGTCCGGCACTCCACCTTGGCCCGCAGCAGCCGCTTTTCAATCTTCTCCGGGCTGTCGGTGCCCCGGAGGGTCAGGCGGCGGGCCAGCTCCTCCCAGCTGGGCGGGGCAATGAAGATAAGGACGGCATCCGGCCGCTTGTGGGCGATTTGCAGGGCGCCCTGGACGTCGATCTCCAAAATCACGTCCCGGCCCGCCTCCATGGCCTCGTCCACAAAGCGCTTGGGAGTTCCGTAGAAATTGCCCACGTACTCGGCATACTCCAAAAAGGCGTCCTGGGCCATCCAGTCGTGGAAGGTGTCTACGTCCAGGAAATGGTAATGGACACCGTTTTCCTCCCCGACCCGGGGCTGACGGGTAGTTGCGGAAACGGAGACGTACACGTCCTTCCGCTTCTCCAGCAGCACCTTCAGCACGCTGCCCTTCCCTACGCCGGAGGGCCCTGATACGATAAACGTCTTCCCTTTTTTCATGCTTCCTCCTGTTCTCCCGCGCCGAATGTTTCCGGCGGCAGGGCTGACAAAATCACATGGTCGCTGTCCATAATGAAGATCGAGGCCGTCTTCCGTCCATAGGTGGCGTCGATCAGCATCCCCCGCTCCCGGCTCTCCTGGGTCATGCGGCGGATCGGGGCGGAATCCGGGCCCACAATGGCCACCACCCGCTCCCGGGAGACCATGCTCCCAAAACCGATGTTGATAAATTCCATACTCACTCCACGTTCTGCACCTGTTCCCGCATCTTCTCCACCTCGGCCTTCAGATTCACCACCACCTGGGCGATGGACACGTCGCAGCACTTGGAACCGATGGTGTTGGCCTCCCGGTTGACCTCCTGAATAAGGAAGTCCATCTTCCGCCCCATGGGCTCCGTGGCCTCCAGCATGGTCCGAAGCTGAGCCACATGGCTCCGCAGACGGACGGTCTCCTCGTCCACGGCCACCTTGTCGGCGTAAATGGCGGCCTCCGTCAGGATGCGCTGGGGGTCAACGGAAGCGCTTTGCAGCACCTCCTGCATCCGGGCCGTGAGCTTGGCCCGATACTCCGCCACGGTCTCCGGAGAGCGGGCCTCCACCTGCCCGGTATAGACTTCGATGGCGGAGAGGCGGTTTCCGATATCCTCCGCCAGCCGGGTTCCTTCCACGCCCCGCATCCCGTTGAACGCGGCCAAAGCCGCGTCCAGCACGGCGCAGAAGTCCGCGCTGACGGCTTCCAGGTCCTCGTCCGCCTTGGTGACGGAGAGCACGTCCGGGAATCGGGCCAAAACCTCCGGCGTTACCTTGTAAGCCGTGGGGCCGCAGAACTCCGCCAGCTCGTTCAGGGCGGAGGCGTACTGGCCAGCCAGCTCCCGGTTGACGGCTACCTTGGTCACGTCGGCGGCGGAGGCGTCCACCGTGACGAACACATCCACCTTTCCCCGGGAGACCGCCCGCTGGACCCGCTGCTTCAGCGCGTCCTCGGCAAAGATATACAGTCGGGGCATCTTCACCGTGCAGTCCAGATAGCGGTTGTTGACCGCCCGGACCTCCACGGTGATATCCCGACTGTTCCTCGTCTCTCTGGCCCGTCCATAGCCGGTCATGCTTTTGATCATGGTGATCTCCCCTTATTTTCAGATAAAGCAGCAATAGCCGCCGTTGCACAGCGTATAGGCACAGCACAGGGTCAAGCAGGGATTCCCGGCGCACAGGGTCCCGAAGGGCTCCCCTCCTGGGCGGTAGGGCGAACCGTTCCGCATCAGGTTCAAAGCCCGCTGATACTCCGGGTTGCCGGGTTCCATTTGGCAGGCGGTCTGATAGTAACGCATAGCCTCGTCCATCCAGCCCCGGCGGTAACACACCGCGCCCTTGAGGAAGTTCCACTCGGCATTGTGGTCGCTGAAGTTGTTCAAAAGAGCCTCTGCCCGGGCCACATCGCCCATTTGGATGGCGGCCCGGACCTGCTGGAGAACCGAGGAGGACCCGCCGGAGCCATAGGACTGCTGCCAGCCCCCGGCATAGGAGGAACCGGAAGCCCTGCCTCCGCCGCTGCGTCGCCGGTTGATCTCCTCGTAGGCGGCGTTGATCTCCTTCATCTTCTCCTGGGCCAGATCGGCTAGGGGATTGTCATGGTAGTTGTCCGGGTGGTATTTTCTCGCCAGCTCCCGGTAGGCCCGCTTGACCTCGTCGTCGGTGGCGCTCTCCGAAATGCCGAGTACCTGATAGGGATCATTCATGTGCTTCTCTCCTGCGTTTCTCTCTTGTTTCCCCCACCCCGGAAGGTGCCGTCCAGCACCGCCTTCCCCACGCGGAAAAGGCCGGTATAGAGGGTGGTTTCCAAAACCGGCGTCCAGACGCCGAAGTCCCACAGCTCAAAGGCGGTGGCCATCATATGGATGGAGTGGTCCAGCGTGGCGGCGAAGCTCTGCCGGGCCTCCTCCGTCCAGACGCCGTCCGTCAGCCCGTAGCGCAGGGCCACCGGATTGTAATTCCCGGAGGCGGCGTCCTTTTTCAGGTCGTCCGCCGCGTCCACCAAGTAGACCCAGCGGCCCAGATGGTAAAGCATCTGCTCCAGCACCCGCCGCCGGACCGGCTCGTCCACCGCCTGAGCGGCTCCCCGCAGCAAGACGGCAAAGGTATCCGCCGCCCGGTCCATAGACGGGCAGCCCTCCCGCTCCAGCTCCGCCAGCAGGGACAGCTGACGGCGGGTAGACACGTCAAACTCCGGCCGGGCCTTCGCGGCTTTCCGGTAGGCCCGAGCCAAAACGGCGGAAGCCCCCCGGTATTTCAGGCCATGAAGCCGCCCATGGTCCGCCACGCCGTCCCGGGCCTGCCAATAGGCCAGGATGACGCTCTCGTCCGCCGCCAGAGCCAGCGCCGGGCTGGCCTCCAGACGGTCCCGCCCGTGGACGGGGTGGGCGGCGCAGCGGCCGTGATGGACGGAGCCCTCCTTTTTCTCCGAGAGGAGGATGGCCAAAAAGGTGAAATCGTAGTTCAGAATAAATTGCGCCGCTGTCCCGTATCGCTCCCCCAGGACGTGGCAGAGGCCGCAGTAGGCCTGGCCGAAGCGCCTCCGCTCTTCCTCCGGCAGGTCCTGGGGCGGACGGACATAGCCGAACATCAGAACAGCCGGATGATGGTGAAGGACAGCCCGCCCCTGGCCCGGAGGCGGCGGTCATAGCCCATGGCCCCCAGGATGCCCAGGACGAAGCCCGCGGCGGCGGCGGTGTACTGAATCGCCGTGCTGTCCGTCACCGCCATCGCCAGGAAATAGCCCAGGAAAAACAGCGCCACAGGAATCAGGTAGACCAGGGCCACGATGCGGAGCATTTTTTGCGTGCTGCTCTCCACCACGACCTTCTGGCCCGGAGAGGCCCCAATAGGGTTCCGCGCCCGGGCATGGACCGCCGCGCCGGTGACGCCGCAGCCGGCGCACTCCTCGCAGTCGTGGCCGCAGGCGGATTTCCGGGGGACGGAAATCTCGGCGTGTCCGGCGTCTAAAATCCGTTCAACCGTTGCGATCTGTGTCATGGCGTCCTCCCTGCTTGGTCTTCTTCTTCGACGGGAGCGCTTGCTTCCACGTCCTCGGGTTCTGGTTCGTCCTCCGGCGGCGGCTCCTCGCCGCCCTCCCGAATGGTGACTTGGATCTGATACAGGCCGCTGATGCCCACGTCGCCCTTGTTCACCGTCACTTCCGCAGGAATGGTATAGGTGCCGGAGGCGGCGGAGTAGTCGCCCAGGTCCACCGTCACGGCGATGTCCTCTCCCGTGAGGGCGGACACGTCCGCCTCCGTGCCGAAGACCTTTACCGCCAGGCTGTCCGTCAGCAGCTCCACGCGCTTCCCCTCCGGCAGGTTCAGCCAGGAAATGTTCTCCGTGGATACCGTCGCGCTGGTCATGTCCTTGAACCGGATGCGCAGGGCGGCCCGGGTGACGCCGCTCACGTTGGTGCAGCCGTCAGGCAGGATAATCAGATAATTGGTAGTGGTGTAGTTCTCAGAGGCCGTGGTGCCCAGCTCCCGCAGGTCATATTTGCCCAGCTCCAGCATCTCCACGTCTTTCAGCTCCGTGGCGTCGCCGGAAACGGCAATGGTCGCCGGCTCGATAAAGTATTCGGTGTTCCGCGCGCGGCATCCGGGGCCGTCGGTAAAGTTCACGAACAGGCTCAACTCCTTGGTGACGAACACCGGCAGGGTGGCCCGGACGGTCTCCACCGAGGAGTAGATGCCGGACTTGTCCAAAATCCGGCCGTTTTCGTCATAATACTGGAGCTCCAGGTCCCGGGATACCGTCTCCACCGCGTTGGCGCCGATGTCCAGGGTGACCTTGGCGTAGCTGATGGGGTTGATATCCTCCTGGAGGCCCCGGACTTCCACCTCCGCGTGAGAGAGCTCTACCTGTCCGGCGGAATACGTGTCCGCCACGCCGCCCACCAGTTCGCAGCTGACGTCGATGGTCCGGCTGTAGAGCTCGCTGATGTTCACGGTGGCCATGCGGATACTGGCGTCCTCCGTTCCGATGTTGCTGGGACTGAATTTGGAATCTGTGAAGCTGATGTTCCAGTTGACCCGCTGCTCCCCGGCGCTGGTGATGTCAAAGAGGCTGGCCGTGACCCGGATCTTCGAACGGTCCAGGCTGCATATGTCCCAGCGAGTCCCCTCCAGCGTCAGGTCGATGGTGCGGTCCGTCCCATTTTCCACCAGCATCAGGCCCCGGTCCGTCAGGGCGCTCTCATATAAATACTCAATGGGGATATCCAAAAACTCCCGGGTCTTGGTCTGCGGCGTGCCGTTGGGGCCGCTGGTCAGGTCGGCGTAGAGCCAGATGCCGGAGGCCACCAGAATGGACAGCAGCACATAGACCGCCCTGCGGCGTCCCGTCTTTTCATGTTCCACCTTACGCACCTCCGTCCTTCCTGGAGCGCAGCAGGCCCGACAGGCTGAATTTCTGCTTGTCCGTCTCGGCCTCCTCCTGCGGAAGCAGCTCGTTCCGCAGGAGGTTATCCAGGGTCTCCGGCTTCAAATGCCGTTTCAGCATCCCGCCGGTGGCCACGGAGATGGAGCCGGTTTCCTCCGACACGATGACCACCACCGCGTCGGAGTTTTCGCTCATGCCGATGCCGGCCCGGTGCCGCATCCCCAGATCCCGGGACAAATTCACGTTCTTGCTGAGGGGAAGCATGCAGCCCGCCCCCAGCACCCGCCCGTGACGGACGATCACCGCCCCGTCGTGCATGGGCGCTTTCACGAAGAAGATATTTTTCAAAAGCTCGCTGGACACCGACGCGTCCAAAACCGTGCCGCTGCGTACCATGTCGTCCAGCAGGATCTCCCGCTCGAAGACGATCAGCGCGCCGGTGCGGGACTGGGACATCTCGGAACAGGCCAGCACGGTCTGCTCAATGGTCTGCTCCAGGGCGCTGGCGTTCTCCGCGCGGGTGAAGAGGGCCAGGATGCGGCGGCTCCCCATCTCCTCCAGGATCCGGCGGATCTCCGGCTGGAACAGGATAATCAGCGCCAGCACGCCCACCTCTACCATGCGGCTCAGGAGATAGTAAATGCCGTTGAGGCCAAACAGGTAGCTCATCAGCAGAGCCGCCAGGAATACGAACAGTCCCTTTAAAAGACTGGCGGCCTTGGTGGTCTGCACCAGGGTCAGCACCTTATAGAGCGCGAACGCCATGATGGCGATATCCAGGATATCCGAGACCTCAATGGTCAGCAGGTACCGCCCGATGGTAGCGAACAGCTCCGTCAGCGTCACATTCATTTTTACGTCGTCATCCCTTTCCTACGCGCCGCCGGGAGAGCGGCTGTTTCCGCCGAAAGAGGCGTCAGGTCACGAATACTATAGATTATATAGAACCCGGCGGTAAAAAGCAAGGTAAACCACGGGAAAATTACCGGAAAATTCACGGTCTGTTCAGAAAGCCCGCCCCAGGATCCCATGGAAGGCCCGAATCAGCCGGACCACCTCCTCCGGCGTGTTGAAATCGGAGAAGCTGACGCGGACGGTGCCGGTGTTCAGGGTCCCCGCCGTTCGGTGGGCGCAGGGGGCGCAGTGAATGCCCGTCCGGACGGCGAATCCCCGTTCCGCCAGGGCGGAACCGATGGCCTCCACGTCCAGGTCCTCCGCCGTCAAAGACAGCACCCCCGTCTGGCCCTGAAGGCCCGGGGCGGCGAAGAGCCGCAGGCCCGGCATGGACTCCAGGCCCTGGACAGCCATTTGGGTCAGGTGTTTTTCGTGGGCCAGGATCTTATCCAGCCCTCCCCGGCGGACGTACCGGACGCCGGCCAGCAATCCCGCGATTCCCGGCATGTTCAGCGTTCCGGCCTCCAGCCGGTCCGGCAGGAAGTCCGGCATCGTCTGCCGGATGGACTGGCTCCCGGTGCCCCCCTCCAGGAGGGGCCGGACGGGGACGTCCTCCCGGCAGAGCAGCACGCCGGTGCCCTGAGGGCCATAGAGCCCCTTGTGTCCCGGCATGGCGGCGAACGCCGCCCCCAGGGCCTCCATGTCCAGGGGCAGGACCCCCGCGGACTGGGAGGCGTCAATGATGAAGGGCACGCCCCGGCTCCGGCAGATGGCGGCGATCTCCTCCACCGGCTGCACAAAGCCGAAAACATTGGAGACATGGCTGCACACCACGGCGCTGGTGCCGGGAACAATGAGACGGCGGAAGGCCTCCGTCACCGCCTTGGGCTCAAAGAGCGGGGCGGCGGCGACGGAAATCTGCGCGCCCAGGGCCTCTAGGGGCCGGGTGACGGCGTTGTGCTCATAGCCGGAGATCACCGCCTTTCCCCCCGGCGGCACCAGGCTTTTGATGGCGATGTTCAGCGCGTGGGTGGCGTTCAGGGTGAACACCACCTGCTCCGGGTTTTTCAGGCCGAACAGCTCCGCCAGCTCCGAGCGGCACTGGAACGCCACGTCCGAAGCCCGGGCGGCGGCGGGATAGCCCCCCCGCCCCGGCGAGCTCATGGAGGCCAGGGCCTCCCACATGGCGGCGGCGACGGAAGCGGGCTTTTGGAAGCTGGTAGCCGCGCAGTCAAAATAGATCATGCCTCCACCTCCTGGTACAGGCCCTTTTGAAATAAAAATATTTGAACGGGGTCCAGGCCGTCCCGGTGAAGGGCAGTCAGGGCCGCCGGCAGATCGGAAACCGCTACGCGCACGGCGTAGGCGCAGCCCATATCCGTCAGGTCTCTGGGAGGCCGGAAGATATGGCAGCGAATGCCCGCCCGGCTCAGGGATTTCTGCATCCGCTGGGCATAGGTTACGGAGCGGGCCAGGATGATATAGTGCTCCACAAACACTCCTCCTTTCTCTCCTATTCTATGGGGATGGGAGAGAAAGGTGTCAAGGCGGAGGCGCGCGAAAACGCCCCGCCGGAGGGCAGGGCGCAAAGGCTTATCTGGAATCTATGCGCTTACGCGGAAAGGCGTTCCACCAGCGCCACGGCGTGGGCCGCCATGCCGGAGCCGTCCCCGGTGAAGCCCAGGCCCTCCTCAGTGGTGGCCTTGACGTTGACCCGTTCCGCCTCGATTCCCAGGGCGGCGGCTATGTTCTCCGCCATTTGGGCCTTGTAGGGGGCGACCTTCGGCGCCTGGGCCAGCAGCGCGGCGTCGATGTTCACCACGGCAAAGCCCGTCTCCCCCAGGAGACGGCCCACCTCCCCCAGCAGCTTTAGGCTGGAAATGCCCTGATAGGCCGGGTCCGTGTCCGGGAACAGCTTCCCGATGTCCCCCAGGCGGGCGGCCCCCGCCAGGGCGTCCATGACGGCGTGGACCAGCACGTCCGCGTCGGAGTGGCCCAAAAGCCCCTTTTCCCAGGGAATCTCCACGCCGCCCAAAATCAGCTTCCGGCCCCCGGCCAGGCGGTGTACGTCGTAGCCGTGGCCTATCCGCAGGTCTGTCATCGTCCTTCCTCCCGGGCCTTTACGATGGCCTCCGCCAGGATCATATCCACCGGCGTGGTGATTTTCAGGTTCTCCTCCTCGCCCTCCACCAGGAAGACTACCTTCCCCAGCCGCTCCACGGCGGAAGCGTCGTCGGTAACGGGGGCGTTCTGCTCCAGGGCGGACTGGAGGGCGGCTTTCAGAAGGCTGGCCTCGAACACCTGGGGCGTCTGGACGGCCCGGAGCCGGTCCCGGTCCAGGGTCGCCTCCACCCCGCCGTCCTCCCGGACGGCCTTTACCGTGTCCTTGACCGCCACGGCGGGAGCGGCGGCGGAACACCGGGCGGCAGCGGTGACGGTACGGTCAATCAGCTCCGGCGTCACCAGAGGGCGGGCGCCGTCCTGCACCGCCAGCAATTCCATTTCCGGCGAGGCCTCCAATGCCGCCAGCAGTACGGAGTGGACGCGGTTCTCCCCGCCCCGGATCACCTTGGCGCATTTTGTCAGCCCATAGGTCCGGCAGAGCTGTGAGATCTCCAGGATGTCCTCTTCCCGGGCGGCGACTACGATCTCGTCCACGCTTCCCGCCACCTGGAGGGCCGCCAGGGTCCGCACCAGCACCGGCACGCCGTCCAGCGGCTGGAGCAGCTTATTCACGCCGCCCATCCGGGTAGAGCTGCCCGCCGCCGCCACCAGCGCGGCGCAGCGGGGCCTGCGGGCCTCCCGCACTTTTTTGAAAAACGGCAGCATCGCAAACACCCTCTCCGCCCCAAGGGGCCTTACTGCGGGACCGGCGGCTTTTGCATGACCGCATGGTCCAGCCGCGCCTCCGCCTCCTGATAGGCGCAGCCCTCCACCAGCGCGATCTCCGACAGGATGATCTGCTTCGCGTTGTGAAGCATCTTCCGCTCCCCCGTGGAGAGCCCGCGGCGGGAGTCCCGCCGCATCAGGCCCTTCACCACGCGGGCCACCTCGTTGAGGTCCCCGCTTTTCAGCCGGAGGAGATTTTCCTGATAACGCTTGTTCCAGTTCGCACTGGATTCCGCCTCTAACGCGGGGATCCCGGCGAAGAACGCCTCCGCCTCTGTTGGAGAGATGATGGACCGGATGCCGATGGCCTGGCAGTTGGTGGTGGGAATCTTCAGAATAAGCCCGCCAACCGGCATTTTGAAGACATAATACTCCTTTACCTTGCCTGCCACCTTTTCCTGGACCACATCATCGATGACACCTGCCCCGTGCATGGGGTGCACGACCAGGTCCCCGATTTGAAACATGGACACCCCTTTCTCTGTCGCGGCCTATGCCGCTGTGTTGTTTGCCCCTTGACTCACTGGATTCCATGCTGATTCAAGTTCCGTGCTGCTTGTTCTGATTCCGTGCAAAAGACTGCCCTGGGAAGGGACTGCTGTCCAACGAAGTTCCTGTGAGGCAAACACTACACAGCAGAGGCCCCGCAGAGAGCGGCGGCTCAGCGCTTGTTGGAGCGCCTCCAAATGCGCATTTTTTCCGCCTCGGCGATCAACTCGTCACGGAATTGGGGGTGGGCCAGGCCGATGAGGCCCTCCGCCCGCTCCCAGGTGGATTTGCCCTTGACGTTGAACTTGCCGTACTCCGTCACGATCCAATGCAGGTTCGTACGAGTGGCGGTGACCACAGAGCCCTCCACCAGGGTGGGCCGGATGCGGGATTTCAGCTGGCCGGTTTTCTTGTCCTTGAAGGAGGAGGAGCAGCAAATAAAGCTCTTGCCGCCCTTGGCCAGATACGCGCCCATCACGAAATCCTGCTGCCCGCCGGCGCCGGAAATATGGTTGATGCCGGAGGACTCGGAGGACACTTGGCCGTAGAGATCGATGTCCACCGCGCCGTTGATGGAGGTGAACTTGTCGATCTGGGATACCCGGGCGATGTCGTTGACATAGCTGACCGGCGCAGCCATGCACTCAGGATTGTTGTTGAGGAAATCATAGAGCTTCTGGGTGCCGGCGGCAAAGGCATAGGTCTGCCGTCCCCGGTCGAAGGGCTTGCACGAGCCGGTGATGCGGCCCGCCATGGACATGTCCACAAACGCGTCCACATACATCTCGGTGTGGACGCCCAGATCCTTCAGATCGGACTCGGCAATCATCTTGCCGATGGCGCTGGGCATGGAGCCGATGCCCAGCTGGAGGCAGGCGCCGTCCTCAATTTCCGGCACCACCAGGTTGGCCACAGCCAGGTCCACCTCGGAGGCCGCAGAGGCCCCGCCCAGGATCTCCATGGGGGGATTCTCCCCCTCCACCACCATGGCCACATCGCTGATATGTACGCAGTTTTCAAAGCCGCCCAGGCACACGGGCATGTTCTTGTTGACCTCGACAATGATGGTTTTGGCGCACTCGCACACTGCTTTCAGGTGGGAGCCGCCGGGGCCGAAGTTGAACCAGCCGTGCTCATCCATGGGGGCCACCTGGAACATGGCCACATCCAGGGTCTTGATGCAGTCCCGGTAATAGCCCGGCAGCTCGGAATAGCGCAGGGGGATATAGTAGGAAAAGCCCTCCCTGATGGCTTTCCGCTCAATGCCGCTCATATGCCAGGAATTCCATGCAAAATGGCTGGCGGCGTCAGGCACGTCGAAGATGGCCGGCCGGCGGGTCAGAATGCCGCCCCGGATGTTCACGTCCTTCAATTCCCCCATCCGGGCGGCCAGGGCCTTGTCCAGGGCGTTGGGAGAGCAGACCGTCCAGCCATAATCCAGCCAGTCGCCGGACTTCACGACCTTGACGGCCTCACCGGCGCTGGTCAGCTTCTGACGGTATTCCTCCTGATAGCTCATAGTCAATTCCTCCATATGATTTGTTTTTCTGCCTCTTCGCAAAGCGCGAAGGATAAATTCCTGAGGTATGACACCTTTATTTAATAGTATAACATCGTTTGGAAAATATTGCAACGTCAAACCGTGAAAAAAATAACATGTTTTTTTGAAATAAGCGGCAGGCTTATAGGCCTGCCGCTCAAATTTCAGGGGTTTTGCGGTTTGCGGAGGCTTACTCCTCCGCCTCGTCCCCGGCGGGCTCCTCCACGGAGGGGGCCAGCAGGGCGCGAATGGAGAGGGAGATCTTCTTCCGCTCCTCGTCCACTGCGGTAATCTTGGCGTCCACGATCTGGCCCTCGGACAGCACGTCCTCCGGCTTCTCGATGCGGCGGTCGGCGATCTGAGAAATGTGAATCAGGCCGTCCACGCCGGGGACCACCTCGGCGAACGCGCCGAAGGTCATCAGCTTGACGATGCGGACGGACGCCACGTCGCCCACGGCGTACTTGTCCATAAACACCTGCCAGGGGTCCACGTTGTGGTCCTTGACGCCCAGGGAAATCTTCCGCTTCTCGGGGTCGAAGGAAATGACGTAGACCTCCATGGTGTCGCCCACCTTGCATACCTCGGAGGGAGTCTTGATGCGGCTCCAGCTCAGCTCCGAGATATGTACCATGCCGTCCACGCCGCCAATGTCGACGAACACGCCGTAGCTGGTCATGGATTTTACGATACCGGTGTAGCGCTTGCCCACCTCGATGTTGGCCCAAATCTCCTCCTGCGCGGCCCGGCGGGCCTCGTCGGCCACGGAACGGATGGAGCCGACCACCCGGCGGCGGGCCCGGTTCACTTCCGTAACGCGGAGCTGGACCTTCTGGCCCTTCATGGCGGAGAGGTCCGCGCCCCGGGGCTGGCCGCTCTGGGAGGCGGGGACGAACACCCGCACGCCCTTGACGGACACCACGATGCCGCCCTTGTTCTCCTCGGTGACGGTGCCTTCCATCACGGTCTTCTCTTCCACGGCCTGCTCGATGTTCTCCCAGACCTTTACGGCGTCCAGCCGCTTCTTGGAGAGCTCGGCGTAGCCCTCCACGTCGTTGACGCGGACAATGTAGGTCTCGATCTCGTCGCCCACCTTCACCACGTCCTCGGGTTTCGCGTTGGGGTCGTCGGAAAGTTCGCTGAACTTGATGTAGGCCGCCTGCTTGGCGCCCACATCCACCTGCACCTCCGTCGGGGTGATGGCGGTGACGATGCCGGTTACCTTCTCTCCTGTATTTAAAGTTTTGAAGGACTGGTTCAGCAGTTCCTCAAAGGACTCCTCGTTGTTCTCCACCGCTCTGATTTCTTCACTCATGGCTGCATATACCTCCTTAATAATGCCCGCTGGCGTGGAAGCACCGGCCGTAAGGCCCGCAACAGAACAACCACTGAAAAAATCCGGCGGGAGCTCGTCCGCGTTTTCGATCTGGAGCACGCAGGAGCAGCTCTCCTTACAAATTTCCGTCAAATGTTTGGTGTTGGCGCTTTTACGGTCCCCTACCACGACCATGACGTCCGCTTTCGCGGCGAGAATGGCCGCTTCAGACTGACGCTTATGCGTAGCGGTACATATTGTATCAAATTTTTTTGCGTTTGTACACTCTTTTTTTATGATTTTCCAAGAAGTTTCAAAAAGTTCACGAATACACGTGGTTTGTGCAACAACCGTCACCGGCGTTTCCCGGGCCTTGGGGTCCTCCTTCAGCCAGGCTTCCACCGCCTCCGGGCCGCTGAAAATCAAGGGATGCCCGCACCAGCTGGCGATTCCGGCCACCTCCGGGTGGGCCGCGTCGCCGATAATGACGGGAGTCCGGCCCTCCTCCCCGGCCTGAGCCGCCAGGGCCTGAATCCGGCGGACATTGGGGCAGGTGGCGTCCACACAGCGGACGCCGCGGGCCTCCAGGCGGTCCAGAACCTGCTTCAACTCCCCGTGGGAGCGAATGATCACTGTGTCTCCACGCTGTAAAGCATCTGCACTTTCAACCTTTTGAATGCCAATACTTTTCAGTTCTTCCACCACGTTGGCATTATGGATGAGGTCCCCAAGCATCCAGCAGCGGCGGGTCTCCACCGCAGTCTCCCGGGCCAGCTCCACCGCCCGGCGGACGCCATAGCAGAATCCGGCGCTCTCCGCCAGACACACCTTCACAGCGGCTTCCCCCCCACGGCCTGACCGCCCAGGGCGTAAGCCGCCTCCAGTAGGTCGTCGGCAATCTTCTGCATCTCCTCGGAAGTACCCCGGCGGCCGGTGTAGCGGGGCTCATAGGGCTCGCCGAAGATGATGCGGGTCTTATGGAACAGCTTCTTCTCCCCGTCTACGAAGACCGGCACCAGCTTGGCCCCGGTGCGGACGCCGATCATGGCGGCTCCCGCCTTGGCCTGGGGCGGCAGGCCGTCTATGTAACCTACGCCGTTGCGGACTGTGGTCCCCTCGGGGAAAATCAGCAGGTTGTCGCCGTCTTTCAGGGCTTGGATGGACTGTTTGACGGCGTTGATGTCGTTGTTGCCCCGGCTGACGGGGAACGCCCCCACCTTTTTCAGCAGCCAGCCCAGCAGGGGATTCTGGAAGAGCTCCTCCTTCGCCATAATGTGAAGCCGGTAATTGATGGGCAGCCGGAGGGCCACCAAGATAGGGTCCCAGTTGCTGGAGTGGTTGGGGCAGAGCAGCACGCCGCTTTTCGGCAGCTTTTCCAACCCCTCCACGGAGGTGGGGTGGAGAATCCGGGTGACGGTCCCCACCACATAATAAATGAAAACAAACAAACGGTTGAAGGGTTTCATAGGCCAGTCCTTTCCCGAATCATTCCCAGCAGCGCTTCCAGGCTCCCCTGAAAATTCAGCTCGGAGGTGTCCAGCAGCGCCGCGCCCTCCGCCTGGCGCAGGGGGGCGGCTTCCCGGTGAGTATCCCGGAAATCCCGCTCCTCAATGTCCCGGAGAACCTCCTCAAAGGGCTGGGGGGTCCCCCGCTCCTCCAGCTCCCGGCAGCGGCGCTCCGCCCGGACCTGGGCGGAGGCTGTCAGGAAGACCTTGACTTCCGCGCCGGGCAGGACTACCGTGCCGATATCCCGGCCGTCCATAATCACGTCATGCTTCCGGGCCAGTTCTCTCTGGGTCTCCATTAGATAAGCCCGGACTACAGGCAGGGCGGAAACGGCGGAGGCATACCGGGAAATCTCCGGCAGGCGAATTTCCTCACTGACGTCCCGTCCGTTCAACAGCATCCGCTGCTGCCCAGCCTCATCATACCGCAGCTCCACCCGGAGGGACGGCAGCATCGCCGCCACGGCGGTCTCGTCGCCGGGGTCCACGCCCTGGTCCCGGGCAGAAAGCCCCACGGTCCGGTAAATGGCGCCGGTGTCCACATATAAAAAACCCAGGGCAGCGGCAGCGGCTTTGGCTAAGGTGCTCTTCCCCGCGCCGGAGGGGCCGTCGATGGCCACGCGAATGGTGCTCATGGAAATCCTCCTCTTATGTTTCTTCCGCGGCCGCGATTCCGGCGGCCCGTCCGGTGGACCAGGCGATTTGCAGATTAAAGCCGCCGGTATAGGCGTCCACGTCGATGATCTCCCCGGCAAAATAGAGCCCCTGCACCAGCCTTGACGCCATGGAGGCCGGGTCAATCTCCCGGACCTTCACGCCTCCGGAGGTGACAATGGCGTCCGTCACCGGGCAGGGTCCGGCAATGGCCACGGGGAAATGCTTCAAAATTTGCAGCAGCCCCCGGCGCTGCTCCTTCGTGACGTCGTGGACCTTCCGCCTGGGATTGATCTCGGAGGCCCGTATGACCTCCGGGATCAGCTTCTTGGGCAGCAGGTCGTCCAAAGCGTTGCAGAAATCCTGGTTGCGGTATTTTTCAAAATCCGACAGCAGCCTCCGGTCCAGGGCCGGCTCATCCAGGGCGGGCTTCAAATCGATTTCCAAATGGTAAGCCCGTTCCCCAAAGCGCCGCATATGGGCGGAGGCCGACAGGACCAGCGGCCCGCTGAGGCCGAAGTGGGTGAACACCAGCTCCCCAAAATCCGCGTAAATCCTCTTGCTGTTCTCAAACACCGTCAGCCCCACGTTTCGGAGGCTCAGCCCCTGGAGAGCCTTCCCCGCGCCAAAGTCCCGCAGGGGAACCAGAGAACCCCGGAGGGGCGTCACCGTGTGCCCGGCTTCCGCCGCCATGCGGTGGCCCTCGCCGGTGGAGCCGGTGGCGGGATAGGACACCCCGCCGGTGGCTAAAATCACCGCCTCCGCCGGGTAGCGCTCCGCCTCACCAAGGACGCCCCGGACCGCGCCGTCCGCGATTTCCAAGCGCTTCGCCCGGTCCCGGACCAAGCGGACCCGCAGCTTTTTCAGCCGCCGCTCCAGGGCGGCGCTGACGTCAAAGGCCCGGCCGGACACCGGAAACACCCGGTTTCCCCGCTCCGTCTTCAGAGGAACGCCCAGGTCCTCAAAAAAGGCCATGGAATCCTGCGCACTAAAGCGGGAGAAGGCGCTGTAAAGGAATTTTCCATTACGTGGAATATTGGCCAAAAGCTCTTCCAGCCCCGCGTTGTTCGTCAGATTGCACCGGCCTTTTCCCGTGATGTTCAGCTTTTTTCCCAGCCGTTCGTTGGGCTCCAGCAGCGTCACGGAGGCCCCCCGCTCCGCCGCGGAAATGGCCGCCATCATCCCGGCGGCCCCGCCGCCGATCACCACGATTTTCTTACTCATCATCCATCTTACCAAATACGCCGTATTCGTTCCAAATATTCTCCAGCTCCGCGAAGGTGGTGGAAACATCCGCGCCGTAGCGGTTGGACAGGGCCACCAGCAGGGCGTTGATGAGGGACAGGGGCGCCACCATGGAATCCACAAAGGAAATCATCTCGCAGGGCGCCAGCAGCGCCGCCTGGGAGAGCTGGCACACCGGGGACAGCTCGTTGTCCGTGATGGCGATAATCTCCGCCCCCCGGTCCCGGGCGAACTTCACGGTGTTGATGGTGACCTTGGAATACCGGGGAAAGCTGATGGCGATCAGCACGTCTCCAGGTCCCATGCGGAGCATCTGCTCGAACATCTCCCCCGCCGCGTTGGACTGGATCAGCGTCACGTTCTCCGACAGAAGGTGCATATAGAAGTGGAGATACCCCGCCACAAAGGAGGAGGACCGTACCCCCAGGATATAGACGTGGCGGCAGGACATGATCTTGTCCACCACCCGGTCGAATTCGCTGCGGTTCGAGTGGCTGAGCATTTGGCGCAGCTTGTCGATGTCCGACTGGATTACCGCCGGCAGCACATCCTGGAACATGTCCCCCGCCGCCTGGATGCGCTGGGTGGAGGTCAGGCGGCTGCGGATCATATCCTGCAAGGCCCGCTGCATGCTGGGGTATCCGTCGTAGCCCAGCTCGGAGGCAAACCGCACCACCGTGGATTCGCTGACCCCCGCCAGGATCCCCAGCCGGCTGGCGGTCATGAAGGCCGCCTTGTCGTAATTTTCCAGAATATAGGCGGCAATGCGCTTTTGCCCCTTGGAAAAGCCGCTCATGCCCCGCTCCAGGCTGTTCAAAATATTCTTTGCCACTTCTTCTCCCCCCGGAATTGAATTTTCCAGGAATGATCCTCAGCTCCTGCGCGCGGCCAGGCTGTCCGCCAGCTCCGCCAAAAAGGACGTATTCCCCAGCCAGCGGCCGGAATCCAGCGCCTCCTTGGCCCGGGCGGTGTAATCCCGCACCAGCGCCTCGCTGGCCTCCACCCCCAGCAGGGTCACATAGGTCGCCTTTTGGTTCGCCGCGTCGGAACCGGCGGGCTTGCCCAGCTCCTCGGCGGTGGAAACCGCGTCCAGGATATCGTCCCGAATCTGAAAGGCCAGCCCCAGGTTCGTCGCGTAATTCCAGGCGGCGTCCATGCAGCTCTCGTCCACCTCCCGGCGGCCCATGGAGGCGCAGACCCCCATCATGCAGGCCGCCCGGAGCAGCGCCCCGGTCTTTTTATTGTTGATGTCCGTCAGGTCCTCCGCTGTCCGGGGCTGCCCGTTTCCCGCGGTGTCCCAATACTGCCCGCCGCACATGCCGTCCTCTCCGGCGGCCTCCGCCAGAATCTTCGCCGCCAGGGCCACGGCGCTCCTGCCGCCGTGCCGCCACTCGCCTTCGGCCGACAACACCGTCTGAAACGCCGCCGCCTGGAGGGCGTCCCCGGCCAGCGTCGCCACGCACTCGCCGAATTTCTTGTGGCTGGTGGGCATCCCCCGGCGGAGATCGTCGTTGTCCATGCAGGGCAGGTCGTCGTGGATGAGGGAATAGGTGTGAAGCATTTCCACTCCACAGGCAAAGTCCAGAGCCTCTTCCAGGGTTCCCCCCGCCGCCTCGCAGAACTTCATGGTCAAAATGGGCCGGATCCGCTTGCCTCCGGCCAGGAGGCTGTAGCGCATGGCCTCCTCCAGCCCTCCGCCGGAAAAGAAGGTCCGCAGGCGGGCCTCCACCAGCTCCCGGGCCTCCTCCAATTGCCGTTGAAACTCCATGTCTTATCCCTCCTCCGTAGTCTCAAAGGGCTGCTCGACGGGTGCGCCGCCGGGGCCCTTCATCAGCTTTACCACCTGCTGTTCCGCCTGGTCCAATTGCTTGGTGCAGGCGGCAATCAGCTTCGTTCCCTCCTCAAAGAGGGCCAGAGAGTCCGCCAGCTGCACGTCCCCCTGCTCCAGGGCGGAGACGATCTCCTCCAGCCGGGCGATCTGCTGTTCAAACGTCATTTTTTTCGCGGCCATGCTTTGCCCTCCTTTTCAAAAGGCTCCTCCACCGTGCAGAGGAAGCCCCCTTCTCCCAGGGTCACGGAAACCCGCTCCCCGGACTGTACGTCCCGCCAGGACCTTAAAATCTCTCCCGAGGGCCCCCGGGCCATAGCGTAGCCCCGGCCCAGGACCTTCAGGGGGCTCATGGCGTCCAGCGCCGCCCCCAGGACGGAAACCCGCTGCCGCTTCCCGGCCACCAGGCCCGCGGACAAATCCCCCAGCCGCTGCTGGACGTGGGCCAGCTCCATCCGCTTGTCCTGAACATAGGCCATCTGGTCCCGCAGGACCCGCTTTTCCGCCAGGGTCCCCAGCCGCTGCCGGAGGGCCGCCAGGCGGGCAGTCCCGCTCCGCTCCAGCCGGGAGGCCGCGCCGGTGAGCCATTGTTTCAGCGCTTCCTGGTCCGGGACGGCGATTTCCGCCGCGTTGGAGGGCGTGGAGGCCCGGGCGTCCGCCACAAAGTCGGCAATGGTCACGTCCGGCTCGTGGCCCACGGCGGAGATTACCGGCAGCTCCGAGTCATAGATTGCCCGGGCCACCCGCTCGTCGTTGAAGGCCCAGAGGTCCTCCATGGACCCGCCGCCCCGGCCGGTGATGATCACGTCCCCCACCCGCCACTTGTTGGCGTAGCGGATGGCCCCGGCGATTTCCGGCGGGGCCTCGGCCCCCTGGACCCGTACGGGCAGGAGCACCGCCTTTGCCAGGGGGTAGCGCCGCCGCAGAATGCGGATTATGTCGTGGACCGCCGCCCCGGCGGAGGAGGTGACAATGGCAATCCGCTCCGGGTAGGGCGGCAGGGGCTTCTTATGGGCGGGGTCAAAGAGGCCCTCGGCATAGAGCTTGGCCTTGAGCTGCTCAAAGGCCACCGCCAGATCCCCCGCCCCCTCGGGGGTCAGGGAATTGCAGTAGAGCTGGTAGGCCCCGTCCCGGGGGAAGACGGTGATCCGCCCCTGGGCGATGGCCTTCATGCCGTTTTCCGGACGGAACCGGAGGCGGGAGGCCTGCCCCCGGAACATGACGCACCGCAGGGCCCCCTCCGGGTCCTTCAAGGTGAAATAGTGGTGGCCGGAGGGGTACATTTTATAATTGGAGAGCTCCCCCCGGACGTACACGTCCTGGAGCATGGGCTCCCCGTCCAGCAGGAGCTTGACCAGCTGGTTTACCTCGGCAACGCCGAAAATGTGCTGTTCCATGGCTTACCTCTCGTCGGTGCGCCCGGCCAGGTAGTCCAGGCTCACGCCGAAATGGTCCGCCAGGGCGCAGAGATTATCAAAGCCCGGTTTTTGTTCGCCAGCTTCAAACCGCTGATACTGGCGAGGTGTAATGCCCACAGCCTCCGCTACTTTCACCTGAGATTCGTTGGCTTCCTTTCGGAGTGCCTTTATTCTTTCGTGAATATTCATATCTTCACCCTTGACAACGCCTATTTAGACGTGGTATTATTAGTCATCGACTAAATAGTCGCAACAATAAAGAAAGGTGGTTTATATGTCCGACTTCATGCTCTGGCTTCACGCCAATTACATCCGGCCTCAGATTGACGCGGTGGAAAAGGACGAATACGAATCCCATTTCCATATCGTCAAAGGAAAATTATCGCCGGCCAATCAATTAAACCTGGAACACATTCTGGAATTCACAGCCATCCAGGCGTTCCTCCTGGGCTTTCGCACCAGCGAGGGCCTGACACCCCGGACGCCCCGGCGGCATGTGGTTCCCGTCAAGAGGAACGGTCAAAACGCCGATTGAAGAGGGGCGGTTCCGGGACCTCCCCCACGGGAAAAAGCAGAGCAGGACATGGTACGTCCCATGCCCGCTCTGCTGTTTTTTATTCGGAGAGCTCCTGCCGGGAGAAGCTGCCCAGAATGCCGTTGATGAATTTCACCGTCTCCGGCGTTTCGTACTTTTTGGCGATTTCCACCGCCTCGTTGATGGCGGCGGCGTTGGGCACGTCCGGCATGTACAGCACCTCGTACATGGCCACCCGCATGATGGCGGAAGCCACCAGGGGGATGCGGGAGAATTTCCAGCCCTTGGCGTACTTCTCGATATAGCCGTCCAGCTCCGCGCCGTGCTCACCGGCGCCCAGGACCAGCCGCCGGATATACGCCGCCTGTTTGGCGTTGGGGACCTCCCGGTAGAGGTCCTCCTCCTCCGCAAGCTCGGCAAAAGCCTCCGCCGTCAGCCGCTGGTCCAGCAGCTCCTGGGCGGTCCTGCCGGAAAAATTCAGTTCATAGGAGAGATGAATGGCAATCTCCCGGGCGGTGTTCCGTACCATAGTCTGTTCGTCCTTCTATCTGTCGTTCCGGCGCTCAGTTCAGCGTCACGCCGCCCACGTGGATGTTCACCGCCTCCACGGCGCAGCCGGTCATGGCCTCCACGGCGGAGGAGACGGCCTTCTGGGCGTTTCCCGCCACCTCGGGAATGGCGTGGCCGTACTGGACGGTCAGATACAGGTCCAGGACCAGCGCCGCGCCGGTCATGTCGATCTTCACGCCCCGGACGCCCTTCTGGGCGTTTTTCCGGTTGTTCACCAAATCGCTGACGCTTCCGCCCAGGTTGGTCATCATTCCGGACACGCCCTCCACCTCCCGGACCGCGCCCACGGCGATGGCGGCGATGACCTCCTCCGAGATGTTGATGCTGCCGTTTTCCTCCGGCAGGGTCATATATTCCTTACTCTCGGCCATGCTGTACCTCTCCTTATTTTTTCCTTCGTGAAATGCCCGCCGCCCTCCGGCGGGTCTTTCCGTTAAAATCATGCTTAGTGATTATACCATATCCCGCCGGAAATTACAACTACTAATTTGCCGCCATGATCTTGATATTTCCCGCCGGGAGGCCCGTCTCCGTCATGGTGATGTCGGTGATTTTTGCCACATCCTCGGCGGTCAGGTCCCCGCTCTTGGTGGACACCACCACGCTGACGCTCTCATCCCCCATGAAGGCCACGCAGTCCGCGTAGCCCTTGGCGGTGACCAGGTTTTCGATCTGAGCCTCCGCCAGGGTGTAGGAGGCCAGGACCTGGATGCCCTGGGACGCCTCGTTGGCAACGTTCGCGTCGGCGTTCTCCTGCTCCGCCGCCTCCTGGAGGAGGGAAATGGCGTTGTCCCGGGCCTGCTGCCGGGTGAGCCGGGCGGAGGCGAAGTAGTCCGAGCCGGTATAGATCATATCCTCGTCCGCCGGGGCCCCCGTGTCCTCCGCCGGGCTCTGTTCCCCGTCGGAATCCTGCGTTTCAGGGGACTTCCCGTCCTCCGCGCCCTTACCGGAGACCAGCTGGGCCTCTCCCAGCAGCTTGCCTCCGGAGGCGTCCTCCACCTCCTGGCCGGTGTACATCCAGTTCAGCGCCACCGCCGAGCACACCAGCACCGCCATCACCGCCACCACGGCGTTCCGCTTCCATCTCGCGCTCATAGACCCTTTCCTCCTCCAAATAATCACTGCCATTTTGCCACCGTGACCCGGTCGGTAGGCAGGCCGGTGAGGGCGGCCACCGCCCCCGTCACCGCCAGCCGGACCTCCGCGCTGCCGCCGCCCTGGCACACCACCAGGGCCCCCCGGAAGGTGGGATACGTCCTCCGCACCACCACCGCCTCGTCTCCGCCGGATCCATCCAAGCGGACCGTCTCCGATTTCCGGGAGTAGTCCTCCGGCGCGGCGGTGTCCCCGCTGTAGCTGAGCTGGGTGTCCTGGGCCAGCTGCCGCTCCCCGTCGGAATCTACCGTCAGCATCACCTTTACCTGCCCCACGCCGTCCATGGCCGCCAGAATCTCCTCCATCTCCGTCTGTACCGTCTGGAGGTCCCAGCCGCCCTGGGCGGCCTGGGCGGAGGAGGGATTTTTCTGGCGGGAACGGGAATCCGCCTCCCGCTCTCCCAGCCCCGGCCACAGCAGCAGCCCCGCGCCGATCAGCGCCACCAGCGCCGCGTACTTGTACTTGTTCCATATCTTTTGCACTCCTTCAGTTTTTTCCTTCATGCCAAACCTGCCTCTCCGCCGGAATTCCAAGCTCCCCCGCGATCCAGTCCGCCAGGGCCCGGGAATAGGGGCCCGTCAGGACCGCCGACGCCGGAATCGGGGTCTCCCCGTCCGGCCCCGGCTCTGTCTCCACCCGGGCCGTGATGCTCCCGAGCCCCAGCGCGTCCGCTTTGTCCGATATATATGCTGCGGTCCGCCGGGCTATGATAGCCGCCAGCTCTTCTTTTCCGGCGGCGTCCAGCTCCGCCGCCCTTGCTTCGATGGCCTCCTCATAGTCGGAGAAGTCCAGCCGCAGCCGCCCCAGGTCCGTTTTCAGCACCGGCTGAAGCAGCGCCGCCAGCAGCAGCAGCCCTCCGGTAAAGCCGGAGATCTTCCGGAGGGCTCCCTCCGGCACCAGGGTCTGGACCACCGTCAGCAGCAGCGTCACCGCCGCGATGGAGGTGAGCCAGCTCCGCACCGCCCCGATCATGGCGTCACCGCCGCCACGGAGCTGAGCACCGACACCAGCAGCAGCAGCGCGCAGCTTCCCGTCATGCCCAGCACCAGGCCGAAGGCCCCGCCCAGTCCGTCGATGAGCCTGCACAGCTCCGGGGCCCCCACCGCCGCCGCCAGAAAGGCGGAGAGCTTGTACAGCAGATACTGCACCCCCAATTGCAGGAACGGGTAGGCGCAGGCCGCCAGGATCGCCAGCATTCCGAAGACGCCGATGGTGTTTTTCAGCATCCCCGCCCCCGCCAGGACCGTCTCCGCCGCCTCGGCGATGATGCCCCCCACCACCGGCACCGCGCCGGAGATGGCGGCCTTTGCCACCTTCACCGAGGCCCCGTCCGCCGCCCCGGCGATGACCCGGACGGTGGAGAGGTAGACGGTGAAGAGCAGCAGGGACGAGGTCAAAAGCCAGGTGACGATTTTTTTCAGCGCCTCGGCGATGGCCCCCAGCCGGTTTTCCGGCAGGCAGGCCCCGGCAGCCAACGCCCCGATGTACAGATAGACCAGGGGGATCAGCAGTCCGTTGATAAGCTCCATCAGCAGGTCCGCCAGAAAGACGGTGGTCACCTGCTGGAACGTGGCGGTGGTCACCGCCCCCGAGGCCGCCGTGGCCGCCGCCAGGGTGGGCAGCAGGGCCTTGGAAAAGACGTTCAGCTCCCGGATGGTCTCCGCCCCCAGGCCGATGAGGTCCTCCAGGCTCCCCGCCGTCAGCAGGGTGACGGCCAGAGCCCCGGCCATGGGCAGGAAGGCCGCGGCCTTCCCCTCCCCGGTCCCACGGGCGAAGCCGTCCACCGCGCCGCAGGCCACCGCCACCAGCAGGATGGACGCCGCTCCCCGGAGGCGCTGGCGCAGGACGGTTTTGACCTCCCCGGAAATCCGCTCTATAATCCCCGCCAGCCCCTGGGAAAAGCCCCCGGGCCCGGAGAGGTCCCCGATCTCCAGCAGGTCCCCCGCCGCCTCCGGCACCGCGCCCGCCAGGTCCTCCGGCAGCTCCGCCGCCCGGGCGTTCCCCGTCAGGGCCAGGAGGAGGAATCCCAGACATATCCATCGTTTCATCGCATCAGCTCCATCAACAGCGACAGCACCGCCCGCAGCAGCGGCAGGGCGGCGATGAGGGCGCAGACCGCCCCCGCCGTCTCCACCACCGAGGCCAGGGCGGACTCCCCCGCGTCCCGGCAGAGGCTCCCGCCGATCTTCACCACCAGGGCGATGCCCACGGTTTTGTACAGGGGGATGAACAGCTCCCGGGAAAGGCCGCTCTCTTCCACCAGCTCCCCCAGAAAGTCCATCAGCAGCTCCAGGCTCCCCGCCAGGGAAAGCAGAACCGCCGCCGTGGCTCCCAGGGTCAGCAGCAGCGCGGCCTCCGGGCTCCCCCGCCGCACCACCAGCGCCAGCAGCGCCGCCACGACGCACAGCGCCGCCGCCTGAATGGACAGCTCCACGGCTAAAAGTTGAACAGGGTCTTGATGAGGTCGAAGAGGTCGCTGATCTCCTGGACCATCATCATCAAAACCACCACCAGCCCCGCCAGGGTCGTCATCATGGCCTGCTCCTCCCGGCCGGAGCGGACCAAAAGCTGGTTCAGCACCGCCACCAGGATGCCGATTGCGGCAATCTTGAAAATCAAATCCACATCCATGCGTCTGTTCCCCTAAATCAATAAAATCACCAGCAGCGCCGAGGCGGAAAACCACAGCGCCGCCGCCCGTTTTTCCTCCTCGGGGCGCGTCCGCTCCGCCTTCTCGGCGCTTTTTGCCAGCTCATAGGTGACATGGGATATTGCTTTACACGCGTTCTCTTCGTCGCCTTGCAGCCCCTGAGCCAGAGCGGAAACGGCAGACTTGTCCCTCTCCCGCAAAGGCAGGGCCTCCGCCTGTTCTCTCCAAACCCCGGGAAGGTCCTCGCCCCCGGAGGCGGCCCGGGAAACCGCTTCAAAAAAAGCGGCGGCGGGCTCCCCGCAGTCCCCGGCCAGGGCTTTCAGCAGCACCGGAAGAGGCGTCCGGGTCATGCGGACCTCCTCCCCCATTCGGCGGAAAGCCCGCTGGAGGTCCGCCAGGGTATCCCGCTCCCGGCGGCGCTCCACCCGCTGGATATACCAGGCCAGCGCGCCCCCGGAGGCGACGCAGAGGCTTCCCAGCAGCTTCAGCATGGAAGCTCCTCCAGCTCATAAGCCCGTCCGTTTTCATCCCGCAGGATGCGGACCGCCAGGCGGAACACCTGGTTTTCCAGCAGCTGGCGGTAGAGGGGCTTCCGTAAAAGCTCCGGCACGCCGGCGGCATGGATGGTGGCCAGCAGCCCCACGCCGCAGCCCGCCGCCAGGCTCATGGCTGTCAGGTCCTCCCGAACGGTGATCTCGTCCACGGCGATGATCTGGGGATTCATGGCCCGGAGGACGATGGGAATGCCCAGGGCCTTGGGGCAGGCGTCCAGCACATCGGTCCGGGGCCCCACGTCCATCTGGGGCGCGCCGCGAAAGACCACCGCCACCTCTCCCCGCTCGTCAATGAGGGAAATCCGTTGAGGAGGGCAGTCCGGCCCGCCCTGGGAAAGGCGCCGGACCAGGTCCCGAAGCAGGGTCGTCTTCCCTCCCCCCGGTGGGGAGAGAATCAGCGTGCTGGCAAAGCCGCCGTTTTGATACAGCCTTGGGGCAATGCAGTCGGCTATGCCCCGCCGCTCCCGGGCGATGCGAACCACCGCTGAGGAAAGGTTTTTCAGGTTCGTGTTCACCCCGTCCTTCATCACCGCCGTGCCGCACAGTCCCACCCGGAAGCCGCCCCGGACAGGCAGGAAGCCCTCCCGGATGGTCTCCGACGCAGCGTAGCGGGAAAATTCCGTGGCGATGTCGCACAGGGTTTCCAGCTCCTCCGGCTCCACCTCCGCCTCCAGCGGCAGCTCTCCCGTGGGCAGCAGCACCGTTAAGGGCCGCCCCGCCCGGAGGCGCAGCTCCTCCGCTGCGGCCTTTTCTTCCTCGGTGAGGGCCAGCGCCGCCTTCCGCAGGCGGCTGGGCAGGATGGCGGCGGCTTGTTCATAACGGGAAACCAGTTCGTTTTTCTGCAAGGGAGATTCCCCCTTTCTTTGGTTACTCCACTCTATGAGGGCCCGTCCCACTCTATGCCGGATTTGTCCAAATATTTTTATGGAAAGTCTGCTTGACATTCCGGCAGGAGTGTGCTATTTTAATAACGGAAAGCAAGCTTTCCATTTAATCTGAAAGGAGGATGCCTGTGAAGAACCGGCTGGAGGAGCTGCGGAAGGCCCGGGGGCTCCGGCAGGAGGAGCTGGCGGAGGCGCTGGAGGTCTCCAGGCAGACCATCGGGTCCCTGGAGAATGGGCGTTACAATCCGTCTATCCTGCTGGCGTTCAAGCTGTCGCGGTATTTTGGCTTACCCATTGAGGAAATTTTCATTTACGAGGAGGAACTGTCATGAAAGGAAAAAAGGCACTGTATATCGCGCTGGTCATTGCGGGCGTATGCCTGGCCGCGGCGGCGCTGATTTTGCGGGAGGCGAGAGTTCCCGACAGCGTGGGCGGCGCGCTGATGGGTTCCGGCAGCGGGCTGGCGGCCATGGGCCTTGCCCAGCTGCTGACCCTGCGGGCGGAGCGGAAGGACCCGGTACAGGCCCGGAAAAAGGAAATTGAGGTCCACGACGAGCGGAACGTGGCCATCCGCCGCCGGGCCAAGGCCCTGGCCGGGGACGTCCTGCAATGGGCCGTCATGGCGGCGGCTTGGGTGTCCATCGGGTTCGGCGCGCCGCTGTGGGTGACGCTGGCGGCGGTGGTGGTTTTCGTGCTGAAAAGCGTGCTGGAGGTTTATCTGGTGGTGCGGTATCAGCGGGAGATGTGAAAAGGAGCGCCTGTCGTTTGACAGGCGCTCCTTCCTATATTCACCGTAAAGGAATTTTGACATCACCAATCCGAATGGCCTCAATCCTGGAAAAAACCGCCGGAGCAGGCCAGCGGCCTGATACTTCCCAGGGGCCATCCTGGCCTGAGCCGCTTCCCCGCCACCGGTCCGTTTCCACCTCGGTTCCATCCGACAGACACAGGGATACCGCAAGGGACGGTTTCCCTGCCTCGGTCTCAAACCGGAAGCCCTCAGCGGAAACCTGGAGCTTCCGGATTCCTACAAACGGAGACGCTGGTTTCTTCCAACTGACGGCTTCCTCACCGCGGGACCCTGCCGCTTCCTCCACCGTCAAGACCTCCTGGTTCTCCGTGGGCTCCAGTCGGAAGGACAACACCCACTCCCCGTCCTCAAACACGTGGAGGTCTTTCAGCCGGAGCTTTACCTCCGCCCCCTCCAAAAGGGACCCATCCTCTGGTGAAATTCCAAGCTCCATCAGCCTGACATAAGTTCCATCCCTCTGGAAGCCCAGGTCCTGCATGGAAAGCTCACAAGCTTCAGTATGGACGCCGGACGGCAGAATGACCTCTATCTGATGGGACTCCCATTCGCTGTCAGGTACAGCCAGATTCGTTCCGCGGATTTTCAACAGCATGGTGAGATACCGCTCAGAAGCGTATACCTCGTCTACGCTCAGCCGGATGCCATTGCAGCGGGCTCGGGCCCGCACATTTTGCACGGCCCCCTCGATAGCCTGTTCCTGTTCCCCATCCAGAACGCCGCCGTGTTCTATCCAAGCCTTTTTCAGGCAGTCCCTCAGCGACGTTTCTTCAATCACCGGCATTTCCTTTGGCAGCGCTTCCCGCGCTCCGGTAATGCTCGCCGCCACGGTTCCAATCAGAATCACCACTGCCGCAGAGATGAGCGGCAGTCTGAAAATCTTTCGGGGCTTCCGCTCCTGCTTTACAATACTCCGGACCTTCTCTCTCAGCTTTGGAGAGGCGCAAACCTCGTCAAACATTTCCCGATACGATGCTTTCAAGGCTCATCCCTCCTTTAATTGTGTTTTGAGCTTCGCCCGGGCCCGGGCCAGACGGGTCTGGACCGTGGACGCGTTCAGGCCCAGCAGCTCCCCTACCTCGTCCACCTTGTAGCCCTCGTAGTAGTAGAGATACAACGGAACGCGGTACTTGACGGGCAGCTCCATGACCTCCTGGTAGAGCGTCTGCCGGGCTGGGTCCGAGAACGCCGGCTCCGGGCACTGGTCCAGGGGCACCGTGCGCCTGCGCCATGGGTGCGCGCTCATCCGCTTGCACTCATTCAGGGTTACCCGGACCAGCCAGTGACGCAGATGATCCTCCCCCTGAAATTCCGTGTCCGTCCTCCAGAGGCGGAGCATGGCGTTTTGGGCCGCGTCCTCCGCATCGGCGGGGTTCCGGAACCAGTTCAGGGCGATCCGGTAGACCATGTCCAGATACCGCTTGACGGCGTCCGTGAATTGTTGTTCTGTCATCATGTGCAGCACTCCTTGAAAGGCCTTTCGACAGCAATACCCGGCGAAGGAGAAAATAATCCCAAGAATTAAAAAAATTTATGATTGCACAAAAGTTAGTTTTTGTGCAATCATTGGGCAGTCATGAAAAAAGAGGGCTTCCGCCCTCTTTTTCTCACTGGATATAGGCCCGGTGGAACACCTTCTTACCCTTTTTGATAATGACACCCTCTCCCCGGAAGTCCTCCTGGTCGAAGGCGGAGGCGATATCCGTCACCTTCCGGTCGTTCACCATCATGCCCCCCTGCTGGATCAGCCGCCGGGCCTCCCCGTTGGAGGGACACAGGCCGCAGGCCACCAGCAGGGCGATGGCGCCGATTTTCCCGTCCTCGAATTTGGCGGCGGGCAGCTCCGTGGAGGGCATGTGCTCCGTGGAGCCCGCCCCGGCGAAGAGGCCCCGGGCGGTCTCCTGGGCCTTATCCGCCTCCTCGTCGCCGTGGACCAGCTTGGTCAGCTCGTAGGCCAAAATCTCCTTGGCCCGGTTCAGCTGGCTGCCCTCCCACTTGTCCATGGCGTCGATCTCCTCCAGGGGCAGGAAGGTCAGCATGCGGATGCACTTGAGCACGTCCGCGTCCCCCACGTTCCGCCAGTACTGGTAGAACTCGAAGGGGGTGGTCTTGTTGGGGTCCAGCCACACCGCGCCCTTGGCGGTCTTTCCCATCTTTTTGCCCTCGGAGTTCATCAGCAACGTGATGGTCATGGCGTAGGAGTCCTTGCCCAGCTTACGGCGGATCACCTCCCTGCCTCCGAGCATGTTGCTCAACTCTTCGACGCCGCATAACAA
>ERZ779623.112-NODE-112-length-44666-cov-7.176145_pt1 | contig 44666 bp, 45 predicted proteins | sample MGYA00514189_ERZ779623 | MGnify/ENA primary metagenome ERZ779623 (study PRJEB29562, sample SAMEA4376712) | mouse gut metagenome | isolation source: Cecum | study: EMG produced TPA metagenomics assembly of the A DSS colitis mouse model was used to assess the... | reverse complement strand
TCATGATGCAAAAGTAGATATTTTAACCAAATACCCCAAATTTTCAGACTGAGCCTTCAATTATTTTCGGGAAAATGATTTCGCAATATGTACCGTGGTATATCGTCATGATATTCGAAGCTTTTTATAAGAAAAAAGCCTCGAATATTACTACTCGAAGCTTGCATAATTTTTCTTTTTTTGTTGGGTGGAAGACCGGACTCGAACCGGCGACATTCAGAACCACAATCTGACGCTCTAACCAACTGAACTACATCCACCATGTCTGCGTTTCTCTAACGCGGTGCAAAGATAGATATTATCTTTTAATCTCCAAAAGATTCTACTACTTTTTTTGATAAAAAGTATATTCTTTTATTCCCCGATTGTGCTTGCTGAAAAGGGTTCGCGCGTCATTCGTGAAGATTTTCAACGAGTTACGTGCTTGTAAAGGAATTGAGTCAGCCGGTAGGTTGACGGGGAGTAATTGATGATTTTTTTTCCCGGATTGCATCGGGCGGGCTGTCCATACCAGACTGTACTCACAATTATTGAGACGTGTGGTACTATCTTTTACTAATTCCATCCTTACCATAAGTCCGCCATCCGTGCGGCGGGCAGACATATTGGAGATATAATTTCCCAGTGAATAGACGACGAGATGCTTGTCGTTTGTCAGACTGTCCGTGCGTACTTCGATAGGTTGTACCACGTGCGGATGCGAGCCGATTATGTGGCTGACACCTTTTTGGAGTAACCAGTCGGTCAGGAACTTCTGTTCTTTGTTCGGCAAGGATTGATATTCTATCCCCCAATGCATACAGGCGATGATTGCGTCCGGTTGCAAGGCTTTGCTCGCTTCGATGTCTTTGGCAATAATCATTGTGTCGATATAGTTCACAATGTTGGGCGGAGTGACGGGTATTCCGTTTGTGCCATACGTGTAATTGAGCAGGGCGATGCGGAATCCGTTCTTCTCCAATAGGAGAGGATATTGTTTCTCACGTGCTTCGGCGTTGACATATGTTCCGGCATGAGGAATCTTCAGTGTGTCGATTAACTGGATGGTACGTTCCAGTCCGGCTCTGCCACGGTCGAGACTGTGATTATTGGCAGTTACGAGGACATTGAAACCGGCATCATGAATGGCGGTCAGATATTCATCCGGCGCACTGAAGGCAGGATACCCTTTATAGGGCTTTCCGCCTAGTGTAACTTCCAGATTGGCGATAGCGAAGTCCGCTCTGCCTATTTCTTCTTTGACATATTCGAAACAGGTGGAATAGTCATAGCCTTTTGCGGTACGGGCGGCATTGATTTGACCTTGGTGCTGCATCAAATCTCCTACGAAAAGGAGTCGTAGTGTGTCGGCAGGTATGATACTGTCAACTGCGGAGAGGGTATCAGATGAGGTATTATTAATAGAATCTCTCCTTGCCTGCGACCGTGAGGAGCAGGACAGGGAGAGAAATATGAGTATCAGAAACAACGAATGTTTCATTGATAAATAGCTTTCTTGCCGGCCAGCAGCGTATTTTTCATCAACGATACAATCGTCATCGGCCCGACGCCACCCGGCACGGGAGTGATGAATGAACACTTCGGAGCCACTTCATCAAACTTCACGTCACCGGTCAGTTTGAATCCGGATTTCTTCGTTGCGTCCGGCACGCGGGTAGTACCTACGTCGATAACTACTGCGCCTTCTTTCACCATTTCGGCTTTCACGAAGTTGGGCTGTCCCAAAGCGGCGATGATAATGTCGGCTTCCTGACATTCTTTCACCAGATCTTTGCTTCGGCTGTGGCATACAGTCACGGTGGCATCGCCCGGATAAGCCTTCTGCATCATCAGTGCAGCCATCGGCTTGCCGACGATATTACTGCGTCCGAGTACGACACACTTTTTGCCCGAAGTTTCTATTTCGTAGCGTTTCAGCAATTCGAGGATACCGTTGGGAGTGGCAGATACATAGCAGGGGAGTCCGATGGACATGCGGCCTACGTTAATCGGGTGGAAACCGTCTACATCTTTACGGTAATCAATGGTTTCGATTACTTTCTGTTCGGAGATATGTTTCGGTAACGGGAGTTGCACGATGAAGCCGTCCACATCGCTGTCTTCGTTAAGTTCGCGTACTTTCGCAAGCAGTTCTTCCTCGGTCACGTCACTTTCGTAACGGATAAGTGAAGATTTGAATCCGCAAACTTCGCAGGCTTTTACTTTGGCAGCTACATACGTTTCGCTGCCACCATCGTGTCCTACAAGGATAGCTGCCAGGTGCGGACGTTTCCCGCCACGAGCCACAATTTCGGCTACTTCGGCTGCAATCTCTTGTTTCACTTGTTCGGAAATGGCTTTTCCGTCTATCAGAGTCATATTTTCAGAGTATTTATTGGTGATGGGCAAAAGTAAAATAAATAACTGAACTGTCCAAAAAGATTGGAGTATAAAAAAGAAGATGCTGTTGCCGGCATCTTCTTTCTTAGTAGATAATTCGCTCTCTTATTGTTTAAATCATGTTCTTATTGGTCAGTAGTTTGCCTTTGTATTCGCCTGTCAGCGTACGGAGGAAACCGACGATTTTGTCTACTTCCTGTTGTGGCAGGTCGATGCCCAACTGATACTTGGCCATGGCACGGACAGCATCGTCCATTGTTGCCATACTGCCGTCGTGGAAGTAAGGAGCGGTAAGTTCGATGTTTCTCAAACCGGGAACTTTGAAGCGGTGACGGTCGCGTTCTGTCTGCGTTTGTTTGAACCGTCCGTTGTCTTCTTCAGTCATTTCTGCCTGTCGTTCGGCAAAATAATCATGCTTTACGCCAATCAGTTCGTAGGACTGTCCGCCCAGGATTTCTCCTACGTGGCAGGTGGCGCAATCGTATTTCTTGAAAAGCTCGTATCCGGCGATTTCATCTGTGGTGATAGCGTCTTTCTGACCTTTCAGGTAACGGTCGAAACGTGAGTTGGGAGTTAATAATGTCTTTTCAAATTCCTGGATGGCGTTTGTGATATTCTTTTCACTAAGTCCGTCGGGATATACTTCATTGAACGCTAAAACAAAGTTCTTGTCTTCCGCCAGTTTGCCGATAATCTGGTCGAAAGATTCGCAAGCCATTTCCATCGGATTCAACGGAGGGCCGGCAGCTTGTTCGGCAAGAGTTCCGGCACGTCCGTCCCAGAATTGAACGAAGTTGTAAGCTGCGTTGTAGACTGTCGGAGCGTTCACGCCACCAAACTGGCCGCCTACACCTTCGGAATATTGTTTGTTGTCTACACCACCGGTATCCAATCCGTGACAACTGGCACAGGATACGGTGTTGTCGGCTGACAGACGGGTGTCATGGTACAATAAATCTCCGAGAACGACCTTGCGTACATCTACCGCAATAGAGTCAGCGATGGGGCGGACGGGTTCGTTGGTAAAGTCAGGAGCGACTGCTACGTCCGTGTATAGCCCCATGCGGTGGTTCTTTACCCAACTGAGTGCCACTTCTTTTTTTGCATCATTGAAAGAAGCCCCCCAGTGTACGAGATAATACTTTGCCTGCGGCATTTTTCCGTCGAGGATTACTTTCTCTACTTTTGCCAGGTCTACCGGATTAAGGGGACGGCCTTCTTTCATATCTTTTTCCATTTGGGTCATGTCGAAAGCACGGTAAGCTTCACTCACATCTTCCATCACGATTTTTCCGGCAACGGGCATACTTGCGTAAAACGGTAAGTCAGGCGTCGATGTGTGGCATCGCAGACATCCTGCGTCCGTAATGATTTGCTGCATTTGGGCGTTTGCTTCCAGATCACTGGAAGGAACCCGGTGCATGAGCCGGTAGGTGACTGCCAGTGCTGTCACTACCACCAACAGTGCAACGATTAGTTTTGTACTTTTTTTCATTTCACATTTGAATTAAATTAGTTGTTATTACGATTATATAAGTGCACGCTTTGTTGGGCGGCCGGCAAGTAGTTCACTCCATACCAGCACATTTGCAGGGCGAGGAAGGAGACGATGAGCAGTGCGTACAGGCTTTTCCGCCCGGCTTTTTTGAAAAGGCGGAGATGTATATAGAGCAGGTATCCCATCCAGGTGATAACTGCCCAGGTTTCTTTCGGATCCCAGCTCCAGTAGTTTCCCCAGGCTTCCTTTGCCCAAAGGGAGCCGAGTAGCATGCCGATGGAAAGAAAGGCTACTCCGGCATAGACGAGGTTGTCCGCCGTGTGCAGATATTCTTCCTTGTGGCGGAATAATCCGGTCACTGCAATGATGAACGCGCATCCCAGAACGGAATAGGAAAACATATATACCGTGACGTGCGGGATGAACCATATGCTTTGCAGCGCCGGCATCAGTGACTGGTCATGTATCTCGGGTTTCATCAGGTTGATGATGATAAAGACGGTGGAGAGCAGTGTCGAGAAAGACAGAATCCAACGGTATTTCCATCTTATATAGGTAAGCAGTCCTGCCACTCCCATGAAGAAAGAGTACCATAGCCGGGTTTCTCCCATGGTGCGCAAAGGCGGGCGTTGAAGGAAGACCCACAATCCGGCAATGAAGATGCCCAAAATGATAATGCCGGCTGACGTAAAGGCTGTTGCCGCCTTGCTCTTCGTTGACGAACGAAGGGAGAATACGGCTCCTGCCAGCCATAAGCAGACGGATATGGCTGCAAATACATAGAAATTATCCCAGTTTATCATACTTTTTCGCTCCGTTAATGAATAATAGAATCGCTCCGGCCAGCATCATCAGGATGCCTGCCACTATCGCATATTTCCAGGGTTGCTTTACTACTTGCAAGATGCAATATTCACTGTCGTTGCCTTTTGTTACGTCATAGCCGGTGAGATATACGTCTTCTCCCAATCGGTAGGCGTACGGGTGATTCACTTCGAGCAGTGCTTTTTCATTTCCTAAACGTACATTTGCCGCAAAGCGGGAAGGACGTCCGTTCGGATAATATTCTACGGCAAAAGAGTCGAGCGCTATTTCATAGTCCAAATAATGCGGCGCGCCGTTCATGTCGAATGCTTCACGTGTCGGTTCACCTTTATATATAGGCATGCGTAGTGTCTGGGTATCACTGCTGCCGAAGAATCCCGCGAATAAGGCGAGCCATAAACCTGTATGGTTTAAGATGAAGCGCCACCGTGCTTGTTTGCGGTGTTGAAAAGCGTGAATGGTAATCATTCCCAGATTACTTAGTAATAAAAGAAGTATGGCTATAAATATCCAGCTAGTCATAAAGTTATAGCATCCTAGCAGGGCAAGAATACCTTCACGCGCCTCTGCCGCTGTATCTGATAGTTGTGGGAGAAGTCCTATCACTAAGCAGCCGCCGATAAATAATCCGATGGATAGCGCGCTGGTCTGAGGGGAGCAAAGAAAGCGGGTAAAACCTGAATTTTTGTATTCCTTATATAATATGTATAGTATGAAAAGCCATATTGCCGCAAAGATGATGTTGAGCGGAAAGGCAAGGAAGGAAACTGGGAAGTTTCCTGTGAATAGTTGCATGGCAACTGCCGATAATATATATCCTGTCGTATAGATATAACGCATACTCGTGTTTCTGTTTGTAATCTTTTGCAAAGTAATAAAATAAAAACGAATAAACATCTAAAATCTTTATAAAATTGTAATCGTTACAATCGAATGGCAACATTATTATGGATTTGATAGAATATATGCGGTCTTTTTAGCCTGGTTTTTTCTATCGGATTTGCGTAATGCGTGAACTATTCATCGTAATGATTAAAATATTCATTGCAGTGATTAAGGATTTTCACTGTAGTGAATAAGAATTTTGAGTGCAGCGGATTATAACTTTTTATGCAGTCGGGTAGTGGTCATGTTGTAAGGTGACAATAGTCACTTTGTAAGGTGATAAATGTCATGATACATGGTGACAATTGTCACTATGCAATGGGATAACTACTAAGGAAAGGTTTGAAAATCCATAAAGATACAAAAATAATAAGAGAAAAGCAATACCCTCTTACAAAAAAAGAGGAAGCCGTGGCTCCCTCTTTCTATTCGGAATTTAGAAATGATTCTTTCTTTTATCTCTTCATTTTCGGCATCATCTTGCCCATTTTGCTGCTGGTTACCATCTTCATCATTTTGCGGGTCTGGTCGAATTGTTTCAGCAAGCGGTTTACTTCTTGAATCGTTGTTCCGCTACCTTTGGCGATACGTGTGCGGCGTGAGCCGTTCAGAATTTCCGGGTTAGAACGTTCTGCCGGGGTCATGGAGTAGATGATGGCTTCGATGCTCTTGAAAGCATTGTCGTCAATATCAATGTCCTTGATAGCCTTGCCTACTCCCGGAATCATGGAAGCGAGGTCTTTCAGGTTACCCATCTTCTTGATTTGGGCGATCTGGCTGAGGAAGTCGTTGAAGTCGAACTGGTTCTTGGCAATCTTCTTCTGCAGGCGTTTGGCTTCTTCTTCATCATATTGTTCCTGAGCACGTTCTACCAGTGAGACAATGTCACCCATACCGAGGATACGGTCGGCCATACGGGCAGGGTGGAACTGGTCGATTGCTTCCAGTTTTTCTCCCGTACCTACGAATTTGATAGGCTTGTTGACTACCGAACGGATGGAAAGAGCCGCACCACCACGGGTGTCACCGTCGAGCTTGGTCAGTACTACACCATTGAAGTCCAGGCGTTCGTTAAATTCTTTGGCTGTGTTTACGGCATCCTGACCGGTCATGGAGTCTACCACGAACAGGATTTCGTTCGGGTTGATGGCTTCCTTGATGGCAGCGATTTCGTTCATCATCTGTTCGTCTACTGCCAGACGTCCGGCTGTATCGACGATGACGAGGTCATATCCTTTGGCTTTGGCTTCCTGAATAGCGTGTTGTGCGATTTCTACCGGATTCTTGCTATCCAGTTCGCAGTACATCGGAACTTCAATCTGTTCTGCCAGTACACGCAACTGTTCGATAGCAGCCGGACGGTAAACGTCACAAGCTACGAGTAACGGCTTGCGATTCTTCTTGGTTTTCAGCATGCGTGCCAGCTTGCCGGAGAAGGTAGTCTTACCCGAACCCTGCAAACCTGACATCAGGATTACTGCCGGACGGGAGTCGATATTGATTTCGGCTGTCTCTCCACCCATCAACTGGGTCAGTTCGTCGTGCACAATCTTCACCATCAACTGGCTCGGCTTCACAGCCGTAAGTACGTTCTGTCCAAGTGCCTTCTCTTTCACCGTATCCGTGAAATTCTTGGCAACCTTGTAGTTTACGTCGGCATCGAGAAGTGCCTTGCGTACGTCTTTCAGCGTCTCCGCCACGTTGATTTCGGTGATTTTGCCTTCACCTTTCAGAATCTTGAATGACCGTTCCAGTCTTTCACTTAAATTATCGAACATAGTTGTTTAATTACTAATTAATATTTGAGCCTGCAAATGTACAAAAATCTCTCGTATTTATATCTTTTTATTCTGCCATTTTGCTTTTTTGAGATAAATATAACTTGTTATCAGCAGCAAGGTATAGTACACTATCTCAATCGTAAAGCAGATTTCAATCGGTGCTTTGAGCCACATTCCGATGAATATGATGTATGAACCGTAGATGATGATTGTAATTGTTTCGAGCAATAAGGCGGCTTGCGTATTTCCCGTGCCGGAGATTCCGTTGAAGACGACATTGGCTACCGACGCGATGAGCATGGCGATGCAAATGACATATACTGAGGGCACGGACTCTGTGATAAGTGCGGCTTCACTGGTATAAATGGATAACAGGAACTGTGGAAACAGTGCCGACAGCGCTACCAGTCCCAGCATGATGAAGAATGAGAACCGGGCGATTTTATTGATAAGCGGCATCACGAACTTGATTCCACCTGCTCCGATGGCGTTGCTTACAAGGCTGTTGGTGGTGGTTGCCAGTGCATTGACCGGAATCAGCAGTACGACGTAGATGCTTCGGACGATATTGGCGATTGCCAGTTCCCGTTGCCCCAGTCGTTCTACGGCTACAAAGAAAACGAACCAGGTGGCCATCGACAGGAAATATTGCAGCATCGTGAAACAGGAGATGCTGAGAATACGCATCAGCAATGCGGGGTCGAACGACCGCAGCCGGTTTAGCCCATATTTCTTCAAGTCGACTGTGATATATGTATAGACCAGGAAGAAAAGTATTGAAGAGGCTTCTGCCAGTACGGATGCGATGGCGGCTCCCTTGATACCCATTTCGGGCATACCGAACTTACCGAAGATTAATACATAGTCCAGCACTACGTTTGTCAAAGCCATGACAACTGCGTTGATTGTGAGTACTTTGGTTCGTGTGATACCAATGTATAATGCCCGGAACATGACGTTGATAAAGGAGAAGAAGAATCCGTAAATACGCCAGTCCAGGAATTCCATGGTTCCTTCGTAGATGGATTCTGAAGAGACGAGCAGCCGCATGATGTTGCCGCCGAATGCTTTGGTGAATCCGAACAGTATCAGTGCCATGGCAAAGAGGAACATGACTCCCTGAATCATGACCGGGCCTACATCCGTATAGCGTCCTTCGCCATTGCGTCTTGCGATGACAATCTGCGAACCGGTGCTGAATCCGAATGCAATGGTGAATATGCATATATAGAATAACCCGCCCATGGCCGAAGCTCCAAGGGCTACTTCACTCACGTGTCCGAGGAATGCCGTATCGGTGACGTTGATGACATTTTGCGCCAGCAAGCTGAGTAGTATCGGGTAACTGACACTCCAAATCTGTTTGTTGGTATACATAATTAAGGGATTAAGTTTACAGTTTGCAAAGATAACGCTTTATTTCGATTCGGGAGTAACGGGGTAGATGAAAACTATTTCCGGTTGACATCATGCCGGACGATGGTTTCGGGTAGTTCTTGTGTCAGCCGCATAATACGGAAGAAAAAAAGAGAGCGAAGATTTTCTTGTAATCTCCGCTCTTTTTTTATTTTATTTTCTTTTGAGAATCTCACGTGCTCCGGGACCTTCGTGATTGGGATAGCCCGGGGTGTGATTCCTGCACCGTGGGTCGGCATCTACTTTCAGGCTGCGATAATCGTCATTTGTCCGGGTGATGTAGTCGTCGAGCATTGCACGGTGTTCTGCGAGAACCTTGGAGTATTTAGGGTCTTTGGCAAGATTCTTACGTTCTCCCGGGTCTTTCTTCATGTCGTAGAGTTCTTCTCCGTTACCTTCCAGGTAGTGGGTGTATTTGTATCTTGGGCCACGTACCATGCGTCCCGGGGTAGTTATGTATTCATATTCGCTATGCCATTCGGAAACGGCATACGGGTGGGTTTTCGTTTGCTTCTCTCCTTTTAATGTAGGGGCAAGGCTGATTCCTGCTTTCTCTGCCGGAACGGAAATACCTGCCAGGTCGCAAAGAGTAGGCAGAAGGTCTATCGTGGGCTGTGTGAGCAGGTGGTCTACCGGCTTTTTCTGTTGTTTGATGCCGGGGCCTGCAAAGATGAACGGAACATTTGTCATTTCATCATAGAAGCTGATATGCTTGGTTACCATACGGTGTGAAGCCATTCCGTCACCGTGATCGGCTAAGATGACTACGATGGTATTCTTTCCGGCGGGTGTGGAGTAGAGTGCTTTCAATACGCTATCTACCTGTTTGGATACCATTTTCGTATAGTGTTGGAAAGCGGCAATGTAGTGGCGGTAGTTTTCTTCGCTCCAATGGGAAGCCTGCGTCATGCGGCGGTGACTGCAACAGATATACTGTACGGGAGTAGGGATACTGCTCCAGTCCTCGACATCAAAGTTGGCAGGCAGTTCGGGAAGTGTACCGCTAATCGGACGGTCGGTATGTACACCTTCGTTTGCTCCTACAAATCCGCAGATGTTATGTGGGTTTTGAAAATCGGCAATGCAAATGAAAGGCTCCTCCGGCGGATTGCTCAGATAGGCTACCGCGTCTTCACAGGTTCCTACATCAAGGAAACTATCGTTGTTGACGGGAAATTCAGGGTCGGTGAACGGTTTGGCTACCGGTTCTTTATGTTTGAATCCTCTTAACGAACCCATGTCATGAGTCTTTCCGAAGTGTACGGCTTCGTAACCGTTCTCGGAGAAAAGGCTTCCTAATGTCGGAACATTTTCCGGTATACTTGTGTTGATGGGCTCACTGGAATTGGAACGTACATTGGTTTGATGAGGCATCATGCCGCTCCATAAGGCTGCGCGTGAAGGTTGGCTGAGGGGGCAGCCTACATAAGCATTGGAGAAGATAACTCCCCTTGAAGCGACTTCGTCCATAGGAAGGGTGCAACCTTGTGTATGTCCGTAAGCGCCTACGACGCGTTGCGTTAAATGGTCGCATTGGATAATCAGGAAATTCGGCTTTTCTTGTGCCTGGGCTGCTATGCCGCATAGGGCTAAACCCATAAAAGGATAAATCGTTTTCATTCTTGGTTAGAATTTAAGTAATTTGATTTTGAAGCAAAAGTAGGAAAAAAGGAAATGTAAAGAAGGGCAGGGGAGTAGTTTTGGACGCAATTGACAGTAATTTGTACAAAAATGAAATATTGAAAAAGAGAATGGTGGCCAAACTGCGATTCTCTCACAGTATGACCACCATTCATCGTTTATTGTTTTCCGTTGATTAGCTGTTCATGCTCATCAGGAACTCGTCGTTATCCCTTGTTTTCTCCAAACGGTCTTTCACGAAATCCATTGCTTCAATCGGATTCATATCGGCAAGGTATTTGCGTAATATCCACATGCGGTCGAGAGTTGTCTTGTCAAGCAGCAGGTCGTCGCGACGAGTACTGGATGCAGTGATGTTGACTGCCGGGAAAATACGCTTGTTTGACAGGTTGCGGTCGAGCTGCAACTCCATGTTACCCGTACCCTTGAATTCTTCGAAGATAACTTCGTCCATCTTGGAACCGGTATCAATCAGGGCCGTGGCGATGATAGTCAGTGAACCGCCGTTCTCGATGTTACGTGCGGCACCGAAGAAACGTTTGGGCTTGTGCAGTGCGTTAGCGTCGACACCACCGGAAAGTACTTTACCGGATGCCGGAGAAACTGTATTGTATGCACGTGCAAGGCGAGTGATAGAATCGAGGAAGATAACCACGTCGTGACCACATTCAACCAGGCGTTTTGCTTTTTCCAATACGATACCTGCGATTTTTACGTGGCGTTCTGCCGGTTCGTCGAAAGTAGAAGCGATAACTTCCGCGTTAACGCTGCGCGCCATGTCGGTTACTTCTTCAGGACGTTCGTCAATCAGCAACATAATCATATACACTTCGGGGTGATTGGCTGCAATGGCGTTTGCAATATCTTTCATCAAGATAGTCTTACCGGTCTTTGGCTGGGCGACGATTAATGCACGTTGTCCTTTACCAATCGGAGCGAAAAGGTCTACAACGCGGGCAGACATAGAGTCTGAATAGCCGCCTTTGCAAAGTTTGAACTTTTCATCCGGGAAGAGGGGAGTCAGATGTTCGAAAGGAACGCGGTCGCGAACGAAAGCAGCGTCACGTCCGTTGATTTTCGATACCTTGACCAGCGGGAAATATTTTTCGCCTTCTTTTGGCGGACGGATAACACCTTCTACTACATCACCGGTTTTCAGACCGAACAGTTTGATTTGTGACTGTGATACGTAAATATCGTCCGGAGAAGAAAGGTAATTGTAATCGGAAGAACGGAGGAATCCGTATCCATCCTGCATGATTTCCAAAACGCCTACTCCGTTGAGGATATCGTCAAATTCGTAAGGCTTTTCGCGCTCGATAACTTTGCGCTCCTGCGGTTGCTGTGCCGGAAGGTTCTCATTAGCATTATGCTGCTGATTGCCACGCGGCATAGGCAGGCGCTGTTGGTTCTGATTCTGGTTCTGAGCCTGATTTTGGTTATTGTTGCGCTGGAAATTATTATTGTTGTTATTATTATTGTCACGTGGACGAACAATACGCGGACGTTGCTGTTGAGCTTGCTGCTGTTGCTGGGATTGTTGCTGCTGCAGATGAGAAGAGGGTTGTTCAGATGCCGTTTGTGCCGGTTCTGCTTTGGTAGCCTCGAACTTACCGAACAGTTCGGTAGGAAGCTCTATTTTTTCAGAAGGCAGGTCTTCGATTGGGATGAAATCATCATCGGCATTGGACAGGATATTGCTTTCCTCATCAATAACAGGTGCAGCTTTCTTTTGTGGCTTTGCTATTACCTTCTTTTCAGCAGCAGGTTTGTTGGCTTCTGCGGCAGGCTTGTTTGCTTCCACAACAGGTCTGTTTGTTTCAGTAACAGGTTTATTCTCTTTTTCTTTCTTTTCGACAAGTTGTTGCACCGGAGCGGCTTTCTTTGCAGTTTCAGCAGGCTTTTCTGCTACAACAACCGGTTTTGCTTCCGCTTCTTTGGTAGCTGCCGGTTTGGCGTTTTCTACTTCTTTTTTCTCAGCAGCGTCAGCACCCTTGCGTGGACGGCCTACTTTACGTTTAGGAGCAGCAGTGTTTTCTGCTTTGGCTTCAACGGCAGGAGTTTCTTTTTCTTTGTTTGCACTTGCCTCTTTGGAAGGTTGTTGTGTTTTAGCAGGAGCAGCTTCTTTGTTTTTTGCCACTTCTCCACTCTTTGTTGCGGAAACTGCCTTGTCTTCTTTTTTGGCAGGAGTTACACGCGGCGAACGCTTTTTCTTGTCTTCTTTGCGCTCTTCTTTGAGTTTGTCTGCGGCAACTTTCTTAGTAGCTCCTACAATGGCCTGTTCATCAAGTATTTTATAAACAAGGTCTTCTTTTTTGAATGAGTCTGCTTTTTTTATGCCTAACTCTTTGGCAATAATTTGAAGCTCCGACAGATCTTTGTCGTTTAATTGGATAATGTTATACATATAGTATGGTAAGTTATTAATATTTCTTTTAGCTGAATTATGGACAGCATTACTACAGCTTATAGCCACAGATATGCAAGCATACGTTTTGTTTTTTATTATGAATTAGGGATGTATGTGTTGAATCGTAGAATGTTTCAACGGGGCAAAGATAATAATTTTTTTTGGTTTCATGAACAATCAACCATTTTTTTCCACGTAAAAGTGTATCTTTGCTATATAAAAGAAAATAGTATGACAGTAAATGAAGCTTATTTAATTTATTTTTCGCCTACACACACATCAAAACAAATAGCGGAGGCGATTGTTCACGGAACGGGCATAAAAAATATTCTTCCCGTAAATGTCACTCAACAGAGTGCTGAGGAAATCGTAATCCCCACATCTGCATTGGCTGTTATTGTAGTTCCTGTATATGGCGGACATGTTGCTCCTTTGGCAATGGAGCGTTTGCAGAATATTCGCGGACTGGATACCCCTACTGTCTTAGTCGTGGTTTATGGAAACCGCGCTTATGAAAAAGCTTTGATGGAACTGGACGCTTTTGCCGTTCCTCACGGATTGAAAGTGATTGCCGGGGCGACTTTTATTGGAGAGCACTCTTACAGCACCGAAAAGCATCCGATTGCCGCCGGACGCCCTAATGACGCCGACTTGGCTTTCGCTACGGATTTTGGAACAAAAATAATAGAAAAAATACAGACTGCCGATAGTATGGATACTCTTTATCCGGTAGATGTACGTGCCATCAGACGTCCGGCCCAACCCTTCTTCCCTTTGTTCCGTTTTTTGAGGAAGGTTATAAAGCTCCGCAAAAGCGGCACGCCACTTCCCCGTACTCCTTGGGTGGAGGATGAAAGTATGTGTACTCATTGCGGACTGTGTGTGGTGCATTGCCCGGTAGGAGCCATTACCAAAGGGAATGAATTGCATACGGATGAAACCAAATGTATCAAATGTTGTGCTTGCGTGAAAGTCTGCACCAAGAAGGCAAGGGTATATGATACTCCTTTTGCTACATTACTGTCTGATTGCTTCAAGAAACAGAAACTTCCTCAAACTATTGTATAGATAACGACACGTCGGGTCGTTTCATCAATACGAAAGCGGTTGTCTGTCCGTTCGCCTATCAACCACGCAATGCGTTCTCCGCAACAGAGTACCCACTGGCGTTCTTTTTGGCTGATAGAAAATTTGCGGTCGGTCAGATAATCGCTTACTTTTTTCTTTCCTTTCATTCCGAAAGGGATAAAGGTATCGCCAGTCCGCCATTTCCGATAAGAGATTGTCCCGTCCAGTTTGTCTGCGTCGAAACAGGCAGTTCCCTTTTCTCGTGGAATCTGAAAGTCCGAAGTATATTCTTTTTCTTTTTTGATGATTTGAAAAGGAAGTTCTTCTTTATCTTCCGACTGAATGTTTTCTAATAAAAGAAACTCCCTGTCTTTAATCACTCTCCATTCTTTACTGCTGAACTGCTTTCCCGATTGTCCGTGAAGTGAATGGACGATGTCTTTGATTTGTGCGGAGTTGAATCCCAATGGATGTAGTATTTCAAATAAAAGTGCTTCGGGTGCCGGTTCCTTTACTAATTCGCAGATTCGGATACCTTCTGTTGTGGCTATTCTCGTTTTGGCTTCTTCTATATACCTATTATATATAGTAGCCACATCACTCAGGTAATTGCCGGTTTCTATCAGGCTGTTTTTTACGGATGGATTAATGGTCTGCATGAGCGGAAGAAGGTTGAGCCGGATTTTGTTACGGGTATATTCGTCTTCCAGATTAGTGCTGTCTGTCACATAATCCTGTCCGATGCTTTGCTGGTATCTCATGATTTCTTCCCTGTTGATACAAAGTAACGGGCTTACGATAACTCCATTGCGGGGGCGGATTCCCAATAATCCGGTTATACCTGTTCCTCGGATCAGGTTCAGCAGTATTGTCTCTACACTGTCGTCCTGATGGTGGGCAACTGCTACGACATCGGCACGGCATTGGTTTCTTATTTCTTCAAACCAGTTGTAGCGTAGTTCACGGGCTGCCATCTCGATGGAGATATGTTTTTCGGCGGCGTATCGGGTAGTGTCAAAATCAATTGTATGCAGATGGATTCCATATTTCTTGCATAGTTGGCGGACGAACTGCTCGTCGCGGTTTGATTCTTCGCCGCGCAGATGGAAATTGCAATGCGCCGCTTCACAAGGATAACCTGCTGCATGAAGGATGCATAGCAATGCCACCGAGTCGGCGCCGCCGCTCAATGCGATCAGGATTTTACTGCCGGAAGAAAATAAATCCTCTTTTTCTATATACTGTTTAATCCGTTGTTGTATCATATTCTGCAAAGATAATAGTTTATTAAAGTATCTCAAGTGAATGACCGTTGTTTTTAGTTGCAGGCAGTGTCTTGGAATACGAAAAAGCTTGTTATTTAAAAACAATCTAAATAATTTGCATGCTCCGAAGTTATGAATTATCTTTGCCGAAAATTTTGAGAGTTATGCGTTTGTCCGAATTAAAAACAGGCGAAAAAGGTGTCATCGTTAAGGTATTGGGGCACGGTGGTTTTCGTAAACGTATTGTGGAGATGGGTTTTATCAAAGGTAAGACGGTTGAAGTACTGTTGAACGCTCCACTAAAGGATCCCATTAAATATAAAGTCCTGGGTTATGAAATATCTCTTCGTCGTCAGGAAGCTGAGATGATTGAAGTGGTCAGTGAAGAGGAAGCTAAAAGGCTGGCTGAAGAGGCTATTTATCATGAAGGACTGCCTGAAGATATATCTGTAAAAGAAGAAGAGATGAAACGGTTGGCGTTAGGTAAACGCCGTACCATCAACGTTGCCTTGGTCGGAAACCCGAACAGTGGCAAGACTTCTTTGTTTAACCTGGCTTCCGGTGCTCACGAGCATGTCGGAAATTATAGTGGCGTGACCGTAGATGCCAAAGAAGGTTATTTCGATTTTGAAGGTTATCATTTTCGCATTGTCGATTTGCCGGGAACCTATTCTTTGTCGGCATATACCCCGGAAGAGATTTATGTCCGCCGTCATATTATCGACGAAACCCCGGATGTGATTATTAATGTGGTCGACTCTTCGAACCTCGAACGGAATTTATATCTGACTACCCAACTAATTGACATGAATGTCCGTATGGTCGTGGCTCTGAACATTTACGATGAACTGGAAGCCAGTGGAAACACATTGGATTACCATTTGTTGAGCAAATTGTTCGGAGTTCCGATGTTGCCTACGGTAAGTAAGAAAAATCGTGGATTGGATACTCTGTTTCATGTTGTCATTAATCTCTATGAAGGAGTCGACTTCTTTGATAAACAGGGGAATATGAACCCGGAAGTGCTCAAAGACCTGACCGAATGGCATGATTCTTTGGAAGACCGGAAACACCATGAAGAGGAACACTTGGAAGACTATGTGCGTGAACATAAGAAAACCGGACGTGTGTTCCGCCATATTCATATCAATCATGGGCCTGATTTGGAGAAAGCCATTGAAGCGGTAAAGGAGGAGGTTTCCAAGAACGAATTTATCCGCCATAAATATTCCACCCGTTTCCTGTCTATCAAATTATTGGAGAACGATCCGGATATAGAGAGCTTTGTGCGCACTTTGCCGAACGCGGAAAATATTCTCAGTATTCGTGATAAAATGGCTAAACGTGTTCAGGGCACGATGAATGAAGATTGTGAATCTGCTATTACGGATGCGAAGTATGGTTTTATCAGTGGTGCTTTGAAAGAAACATTTACAGATAATCATTTGGAGCAAGCGCAGACTACAAAAGTGTTGGATGCTATCGTTACTCATCGTATCTGGGGGTATCCCATCTTTTTTCTTTTTATGTATCTGATGTTTGAGGGCACGTTTGTGCTTGGAGAATATCCGATGATGGGAATTGAATGGCTAGTGGAGCAGATTGGTGATTTGATACGTAATAATATGTCCGAAGGGCCGTTGAAAGATATGTTGGTTGACGGTATTGTCGGTGGAGTAGGGGGAGTCATTGTCTTCTTGCCGAATATTCTTATTCTGTATTTCTGTATTTCGTTAATGGAGGATTCAGGATATATGGCACGTGCTGCGTTTATTATGGATAAGATTATGCATAAGATGGGGTTGCACGGAAAGTCATTTATTCCGTTGATTATGGGATTCGGATGTAATGTGCCTGCAATCATGGCTTCCCGTACGATTGAGAATCGGAAGAGCCGCCTTATTACGATGTTGGTTAATCCGTTGATGTCCTGCAGTGCGCGTCTGCCTATTTATTTATTGCTGGTAGGGGCTTTCTTTCCGAACAATGCCAGTCTGGTGTTGTTAAGTATTTATGCGATTGGAATATTGCTGGCTGTGTTATTGGCACGTTTGTTCAGTAAGTTTCTGGTGAAAGGGGATGATACTCCGTTTGTGATGGAGCTTCCGCCTTACCGGATGCCGACAGCAAAGTCGATCTTCCGCCATACATGGGAGAAAGGGGCACAGTACTTGAAGAAGATGGGAGGAATTATCATGATTGCTTCTATTATCATTTGGTTTTTGGGTTATTATCCGAATCATGATGCCTATGAGACGGTAGCTGAACAACAGGAAAATTCATATATAGGTCAGCTTGGCCGTGCAATAGAGCCGGTGATAGCGCCCATGGGATTTGACTGGAAGTTGGGTATCGGTTTGATATCGGGAGTAGGAGCGAAAGAATTGGTTGTAAGTACTTTGGGAGTTCTGTATGTGGATGATCCGGAAGCTGACGAAGCTAGTTTGGCGGAGCGGATACCGATAACTCCATTGGCTGCTTTCTGTTATATGTTGTTTGTGCTGATTTACTTCCCGTGTATTGCGGCATTGGCAGCTATCAAGCAGGAATCCGGAAGTTGGAAATGGGCGCTCTTCGCTGCCGGTTACACGACGGGATTAGCTTGGCTTGTTTCATTCGCGGTTTATCAGATTGGAGGACTATTTGTATGAATAATTGGCAGGAATGGGTAGTCGGAGTACTGATTGTACTCTGCATTGCCCGAGTCATATACGGAATTTATGTTTTTTTTCGTCGTACGCGGGAAAGCGCTAATCCTTGCGACAGTTGTGTAAGTGGCTGTGAACTAAAGGATATGATGGAGAAGAAACGGAACGAATGCAGTGTAAAGAAAAAAAGTACAAAGAAAAATTGCTGCGGATAGTTGGTAATTTCAAAATTTGTACTACCTTTGCAACCGCAAACGAGAAATAACGGTTCCTTGGATGAGTGGCTTAGTCAGCGGTCTGCAAAACCGTGTACGGCGGTTCGAATCCGCCAGGAACCTCATAAAGAACCTCCAAAACGACTTATAGCAAGGTGTTTTGGAGGTCTTTTTATTTCTTGAAGGCATACAAATAGGAAGTATAGCTTCTGATGAAGTTTATTTTTGAGTAAATAAGAAAATTCCGAAAAGTATGAAACCTATATTCAACGAAGAACAGCAGAAGAAGGCTGCATTTATCTTGGAAAGCCCTCTGTCTAAGTTATCTGAACTTTATTCTAATGAGATAAAGGACTTGGCAGTGGTATGGTGTTATTATTCAGGAAAAATAGAAGGCAATACTTATACTTACGTTGAAACGGAAGCATTATTAAAGGATGGCATTACTTCCGAAAAGAGGTATGAAGATGCTAAGATGCTGAAAAATCTATATAATACTTTTATATCCGAAGTGGAGTATATTAATAAAGGAAAGAATAAAGAAGTGATTGATGAACGCACTTTATTCAGAGTTCACCAATCTATATCTACAGGTTTGGTTTCGGATGAAGAATCGGGTTATTTAAGAACAAGAGCTGTCCGTATTAGTGGTACAGAATATATTCCACCGAAGAATTTGCATGATATTCGGGCTGAATTGAATGAAATATTTTATCAGCAGGAACAATATATAAATCCATTGGAACGGGCTGTCTATCTTCATTGTAGTATAGCTAAATTGCAACCTTTTATTGATGGAAATAAGCGTACTTCTCGAATGATGGAAAGTATTGCTTTGATGAACGCTGATATTATCCCTGTCTATTCCTCAAAGGATGCCGATATACTAAACTACAGGAAAGGATTGATCGCTTTTTATGAAACAGGTGATTACTCTCCTTATGTCGATTACTTCTTGAATAAGCAAGTGCAACGAATTAATGAAATTGAATAATTCTCTTGCTTTTTTAAAATCGAAAATATTTTCACTTTTTGTATCTTCTTGTATTTCACAAATGATATAATTATTAGGTTTTTCCCTATTAACGATTATAGAATCCACCGATTAATTATGATTTTCCTGTGTTACTTTTGTGATAAACCAAAAGAAAACATTATGAAAAAGATTTTATTCATTCTATTTGCTGCACAGTTTGTTTTAGCTCCTTATATGACAAAGAGCTATGGTGCAAGGGCTGTCGAGGAGAATCACGAATATTCGATGGGCGATCAGGGAAAGAGAACAGTCAAGAAAGACATCTTGGGAAATATTATCATTGAGGATGATAGAGGTAATAGAAAAACAGTCAAGAAAGACATCTTTGGAAACCTTACTATTGAGGATGATAAAGGCAACCGAAAGACTGTAAGAGAAGATATTTTAGGGAATATTACAATCGAAGATAATAATGGTAATAGAAAAACTATTCGGGAAGATATTTTTGGAAATACCATTATTGAAGATAATGAGGGTAACCGCAAGACTGTAAGAGAAGATATCTTTGGGAATACTATAATCGAGGACAATAATGGTAATAGAAAAACTGTCCGGGAAGATATTTTTGGAAATACCATTATTGAAGACAATAAAGGTAATCGGAAGACAGTGAAGGAAGATATCTTTGGTAATACCATAATCGAGGATAATAAGGGTAATAGGACAACTATTAAGAAAGATATTTTTGGTAACCAAATAATAGAAGATAGCAAGGGAAATAGGAAGATTATTAAGAAAGATATCTTCGGAAATACCATTATTGAAAAGTATTAAAGTATGTGACTGGGGATGTCTGATTCTTTCGTTATCTTTGTATCGAAATATATCAGAAATATATCAGAAATATATTAGAAATTAGTTGAATGTATCCATGAATCGTATAAAAGGCATACTTTATGCGGCAGTATCCTCTTCCACTTTTGGGCAGTATAAAAAATGCTGTTTATCTGATGATAAACAGCATTTACTTTGAAGAGCCTCTTGTCGGATTCGAACCAACGACCCCGAGATTACAAATCACGTGCTCTGGCCAACTGAGCTAAAGAGGCGTTATTTTCTTTTGCGGGTGCAAAGGTATGAAATTCTTTTAAAAATGCAAATACCTCACGCACTTTTTTTATATTTGCAGTCTCACTAATGATTGATAAGAAGATGAAAAAGAAAATTATGAATGTATGTGGTATGGCGTTTCTAGCCATAAGTATATTGGCATGTTCCGGTCAGAAGAAAGGGGCGGTGAGTGCTGAGGCTACAACAGACAGTGTGGAAGTAGCTTCGGAAGCATTGACAGTCGAAGCGGATAGTACAGGATATATCGTTCGGGTAGGAGAGACGGCTCCCGATTTCACGATTACGCTGACCGATGGCAAACAAGTAAGTTTGTCCTCACTTCGGGGTAAAGTCGTAATGTTACAGTTTACGGCAAGCTGGTGTGGTGTGTGTCGTAAAGAAATGCCGTTTATTGAAAAAGACATCTGGCTGAAACATAAGGACAATACTGACTTCGCATTGATTGGTATCGACCGTGACGAACCACTTGACAAAGTACTTGCCTTTGCTAAATCTACAGGTGTCACCTATCCGTTGGGATTAGATCCGGGAGCTGATATTTTTGCGAAATATGCATTGCGTGAATCCGGCATAACGAGAAATGTATTGATAGATAAAGAAGGAAGAATTGTAAAGTTGACTCGTTTGTATAATGAAGAAGAATTTGCTTCCCTTGTGCAGATGATTAATGAAATGCTGAAGTAATATACAGCTATTTTTCAGCGGATTATACCATATAGAAATAGTGACGCTATCTCATCGGGATGGCGTCACTATTTCTGTTATATAGCGACACTATCCTGACTGCATACCGTCACTATTTCCTCATGGGCTATTCAGGCAAGACTTAGCTTTGCCAAATAATCGTAATGTTTTCCTTCTTTTACCAGTTCAGCTTTAAAACCACATTCGGCAGCATATAAGCTAAGTGTCTGGAAATCGACATATAACCAGTCGAATGGTTCTCCTTTCACATCCTTGTATTGCATCTGAAAATCAATTTCCCCATAATAATCTCCGGCCAAATCAATCACTATACTGCCATCCTCTTCCTCGAAAAGATAACGCAGATCGCTGGAATCCATCCATATACATCCGCCGGGACGAAGGATACATTTCATTCGCCGGAAGAAATCGGGCATATTACTTAGTTTTCCGATAATTCCCGAACCATTCATCAGCATCAGGACAGAATCAAACGTTTCAGTAAATGTCCCGTCAAAAAGATTGGTAAGACGAACATCATTGACTCCCCGCTGTTTCATTACTTCGACAGATAGCGGAGAAATATCAATGGCACATACCTCTTTTCCCATTTCCTGAAGTGCCAATGCATGGCAGCCACTTCCTGCACCAACATCCAATATCCGTCCTGTAGCCATTTGCAGAGCGGTTCGTTCCAGTACAGGCATGGACTGGATATTGCGGAATAATTCCTTGACGGGAATCACATCTTCTTCGAATTGAGAGGAAAATACTCGCAAGCGGTCGGCTCTGCGATGGTTGAAATAATCAGAAATAGCGGTTCCCATCGGATCCCTTTCTGCGGAGAGGATTGTTGTTGCCATTGGAGGTTACATATTGTTTTAGTCGACAAAGATAAATAAATCCGTAGAAAAGGATTATCTTTGCACATGTAAATGTGAATATTAATAATGTATATTATATGAGTATTGAAGAAGCAATCATGGGTGGAATCGTCTTTAAAGGTAAGAAAGATAAGCCCAAAGAAGAGGAAAAAGTGAAGACAAAGGCGAAGAAAGCAACCTATATCCGAGGACAACATGGTTCGGGAGCTGCGAAAATGAAAGCAGATATCCGGAAGAAAAGAGCAAATCGACACAAAAAATAAACATCGTGATAATCAATATTTTTATTTGTATAGCGGCAATTGTACTATTTTTAAGAGGCATTATTTTCCTGCTAAAGACAAAACTGATCTGGATGCTATATGTCCAAATTATGGACAGCTACAGTATGAAGGTGACAGGAAGGGTAGTAGATCTGGAAGTTAAGACCAGGACGAATGGCGTTAATGGTGTCATTACGGTAAATTATCCCATAGTGGAGTATAAACTGGGTGAAGAGAAAGAAATGAGTCGTCAATCTGCCGGCTATGATATAGTAGTTGAAGCGGATGATAAGTCTCATATGCTGTATGCTCAAAAGTCCCCTCACATAGGAGATAAAGTAACAGTCATGTATAATCCGGATAGTTTGGATAAAATATTCGCATTTCCCAATATGCCTTTTACTAGATTATTATGTAGGCTGTTTCTTCCTGGGGGAATTTATATTCTGGCAGGTATTTTGGGTGTCTGCTATATATTTGTTAAATGACTGGTAAGAGAGTGAAAAAGCTCTCTTAAAATAATTCCCCCTGTCACATATAGTTGTAACAGGGGGAATATTATAATTGGGATATTCTAACGCCCTTTCAATTATTTCTGTTATTTCTGTGGAAGTATCTCGATCCAGTAGTCATCCGGATCGTTAATGAAATAAAGCCCCATGGCCGTATTTTCAAAACATACACAGTTCATTTCTTTGTGATAAGCTCTGACCGCATCATAATCGCCGGCCACACGGAAACAAAGATGGCTTTCATTCTCGCCCAGTTCGTAAGGAGCGGTATGGTCTTTCAGCCATGTCAGTTCAAGGAGGAAGCCTGTCTCGCTGTCTGTCAGGTAGACTAATGTGAACGAACCGTCGGAAGCTTCCTTCCGGTGATGTTCTTTCAGGCCGAGCGCTTTCTCATAAAAAGCGATGCTTCGTTCCAGATTTGTGACATTGATATTAAAATGGTCAAATTTACTTTTTATTTCCATTGTGCGATCTTCTTTATTGTTTCATTAAGAGCTTCACAATCTCTCCGACATATGTGCGAGGTTGTCCGGCTTGCGGAGCGGTTTGTGAAGGAAGTTTCTTACATTCGATAACAGCCGAAGGAGTTGTCTGGTTCGGGGCATAAAGCTTCAGTGTGTAGCTGTCCGCCTTTTCGATAGCGTCATAAGACTGGTCGGGTGAAAGCGTGCAGTAAGCGACAGCCTTGCCTGACTGGTAACCCAGCGCGCCACCGGCATTGGCAGTCATATTTGTCATGTTGAACTCATCCTTTCCGATGCTGATAACTAATTTACCGCTTCCCATCAACGCATATACTTCGCCCGGAATCTGCTTCAGATTAACCTCAGTATAGCCCGGCATATCTTTTGAAGCCTTGCCTGCCGGAGTAGCGGGCGTGAGAGTTGCGGCAGGAATAACTTTCTGAGCAGGCTCGGCAGTTGTAACCTTGACATCCGTCTTGGCATCTGCACCACCAATCACGATCGGGCCTGCGGCTGCAACGATGGACGGAGCTTTTTGCTCTTCTTCCTTCTTCTTTTTCTCTGCTCTTGGACGGGTATCCGGTGCTCCGAAAGCCACGGCTACATCCATGAACATATCATCTGCGAAATCTACCGTTTTTCTGCGCCACTTAGCCAGTCCGCGTACCAGTTTGGTCTTTGCTTTGTTAAGCGCATATTTGTCGGTAATCCATTCTTCCGCCTTATATTTCTCCGTATCACGGTAGGTGAAACGTATCTTTTCCAGTTCTACCAGGCAGCTTCCCGGTTTGCAGGTGACTGTAATCTGATAATTGATTAATGTACGGTCTAAAGACAGAGCGCTTGAACTGAAAACAATCCATTCCTCACCGACACCCGCAATTGTTCCTTTTGCTTCGTCGGAATAAACGACGCGGCTGTCAATATTCTTGTTTTCTTTCAGACGTTCGTTCATCCACTTGGTTATTGTGTCGAAAATTTGTGCCTGACTCATTCCGGGAATCTGGAATTCCTTGGAGAATACTACTTTACCATCCACTTCGGGAACAGCGCCTACAAGATACCTCGTATCATCTTTTTTGTCTTTTGCAGAATCTGCCTTCATTGCCATCGGCAACATAAGGAACAGGGTAAGAAACAGAATCGTAAATTTATTCATAATTATAATGTGTTTATTTGGTAATTTCAAAACTTTCGCCCCGACGGGTGATGCTGATAAAACGGCATCCTGCATCTTCGGCAAAACTTTGAAGCGCGTTGCCGCCTTCATAATCTTCACTGAAGTGCATGGGCACAAATATAGTAGTTTTTATTTGTTCGATGAACTGTTTTGCCCCTTTCATGTAATCTTTTCCCATTCTCCGATCTACCGGAAACAGTACTAAATCAATGATTGGCGCTTTTTCTTTTAAATATTTAACTTCTGCAAGGAAATCACCGTTGGCTTTTCGTATCTCCGCTTCGGTGGATTCTTCACTCCAGTGCCAGTTGTTCAAGTCTCCGGCATGGAAGATACTCCACCCTTGAAGATGAATCAGAAACGAACTGCCGACATCCGTCGAACCGAATGCGTCGATGCGGATGGTATCATCCTCGTATGTCTCTCCTTTTTTTATATAGACGGCATCTCCGGCTTTGGCGCGGCGTGACTTCAGAATATCTTTGGAAAAAATATATTGAATGTCCGGACGCTGTTCTTTCCACGTCAATATGTCACGGTTGAAGTGATCGGGGTGGAAATGAGTAGCCAATACGTACAACTTACCCGGCCTTTGCAGCAGATAATCATGTACAATTCCCCGGTTATGCTCGGTTTCGGAAGAATCCTTGTAGTAATCAATGATAACGGTCACGCCTTCCGCTTCGATGGCGAAACCGCTGTGATAGATATAATCCAGTGTCATAAGCTGAATGTTTTATAGTTGCAATATTACGTATTCTAGTTGGAGTTGCCAAGAAAAATCGACGAAATCAGGGAGCAAGGCGACTGATTTCCCATTCTCCATCCGGTTGCAGGGTATATAGGAAGCGGTCGTGCAGACGGTTCGGACGTCCCTGCCAAAACTCCATTCTCGTAGGGGTGACGGCATATCCGCCCCAGTTGCCGGGTCTTTCCACATTTTTTCCTATCCATCGGGCGGCTTCCTTGACAAAAGCCCGCATCAACTGCATCCTGCTTTTGACAGGCTGGCTTTGCGGAGAGATTCGTGCACCGATCCGGCTTTTATAAGGACGCACACGAAAATATTCATCCGACTCTTCGGGCGGGATTTTGGCAGCCGTTCCTTCTATATGCACCTGCCTTTCGAGCGCATGCCACACAAAAGAAAGGGAGATATATGGATTTTGTGCCAGTTGCCTTCCTTTGCGACTTTCGTAATTCGTGTAAAAGACAAACTTTCCGTCATGGAGTCCTTTCAGCAACACAGTGCGTGTGGATGGCCTTCCCTCGGGAGACACGGTGCCCACAATGACAGCGGTCGGTTCGTCCACCTCTGCGTCAATCGCTTCCTGCAGCCAACGGCTGAAAAGCGAAAGCGGGTCGTCGGGAAGTTCATTTTCCCGCAACCCGCTTTTGGTATATTCCTGTCGGATATCAGCTAGATTTGTTTTCATCTATAAACAGTAACTTCTAATTAATAATCCATCACATGGGTACTTCTATCAATAGAATATGCGAGTCCTTCAATGTTTCCAGTTCAAAACTGTTGGTTTCATAAATACCCATTCCGTCGCGGCGTTTCATCACTTCGCCTTCTACTACAATTTCTCCTTCGATAAGAAATATATATACACCTGCATGACTCTGATGCATATGATAACCTAATTTCTTTCCGGCTTCCACCTTGCCGATAGAGAACCATGTATCTTGCAAAAGGGAAGCGGGGGTGCTGCCGTCGGGTGATACGATTACCGCCAACTCATTCGGGCGTTCCAGTTCGGTGATATTGAAGTCCTGATAAACAGGGCGTGTATTCCGTTCTCTCGGCATAATCCATATTTGCAGAAATTCCACCGGTTCTACGGGACTTGCATTCATTTCACTATGGAAAATTCCTGTTCCGGCACTCATGGTCTGGATTTCCCCGACAGTGATAATCCGGCTGTTCTTTTTGCTGTCTCCATGTTGCAGATGTCCTTTCAGGGGAATCGAAACGATTTCCATATTCTTGTGCGGATGCGTCTGGAATCCTTCTCCGGGGGCGACCTTGTCATCATTCAGGACACGGAGGGCACCGAAATTGATACGGTCGGAGTCGAAATATTCATCGAAACTGAATGTATGGTAACTATCCAGCCAATCGTATTGGGAATGTCCTCTTGTATCAGCCTTATGTATAACTTTCTTCATAATTTTCTCCTTTTTCTTGTTGATTATATATCCTGTAAACAAAGCAATAGACTAAAAGTTTTATCTCTTCACTTCATTTAGCAGAGGTTTGTGATTGATGAAATCTTTTATGTTTTGCAAGGTTGTCAGGGCAATATTCTCCATCGCTTCGCGTGTGAAGAATGCCTGATGGGAGGTGACAATCACATTATTGAACGAGAGTAGGCGGGCAAGCACATCATCGTCAATGATGCGGTCGGACTGGTCTTCGTAGAAGTACTCACTTTCTTCTTCATATACGTCCAGACCTGCGGAACCGATTTTCTTATTCTTTAACCCTTCAATCAGCGCATTGGTATGAATCAACTGTCCGCGACCGGTATTGATAATCATCACTCCGTCTTTCATCTTGCTGATGGAGTAGTCATTAATAAGATATTTCGTTTCTTCAGTGAGCGGGCAGTGTAGCGAGATAATATCCGAACTATGATATAATTCGTCCAGTGAAGTATAAACAATCTGCTCTTCCCGTGCAAAGTTATAATCAGGGTATAGGTCGTAAGCCAGCACATTCATGCCAAACCCTCTTAAGATATGAATCAGGATTTTCGCTATTTTCCCAGTGCCGATGATACCTGCTGTCTTTCCGTGCATATCAAATCCCATCAAGCCATGAAGGGAGAAATTGCCGTCTTTAGTACGCCAGGAAGCACGTGGAATTTTACGATTCAACGATAGCATAAGAGCCACCGTATATTCGGCAGTCGCATAGGGTGAGTAGGCAGGTACGCGTACGACGGTAATTCCGGCAGTGGCAGCCGCATCCAGATCCACATTGTTGAATCCGGCACATCGCAGCGCCAGCAGTTTTACTCCATTAGCTGCCATGATGCGGATTACTTCTGCATCGGCAACATCATTTACGAAGATACATACAACATCTGCGCCTTGCGTCAGTAGTACATTGTTCTTATTCAGATTTCCTTTGTAATAGCGTATCTCAAATCCGAATTCTTTGTTTCTATCATTGAAAGAAGATTCGTCATAAGGCTTTGTGCCAAAAAATGCAATAGTATAGCCCATCATATTATTCTATAATTTATTATACTATAAAAACGTAAAAACAGGTGGATTTGTTTGCTTCCCGATTGATGATAAATGTAGATTGTTTCATTAGAAACAGTTTATTTTTTCAATTAAAATGGGTGGGTAAATGAAAATAAATGCACAAACATATGTCTCGTGTGCAATAATATTGTATCTTTGCGCCCGAAATAATTTAAAAAAGATTTAGATGAGAAAAATTTCCTTGATTGGATTTGTGATGCTAATCGTTTCAATTCCAACTTTTGCCGGAGGTCTTCTGACAAATACTAATCAACATGTGGCTTTTTTGAGAATGTTAGCACGTGGTGCTTCCATTGATATTGACGGTGTTTATTCTAATCCTGCCGGTTTGGCTTTCTTACCGGGTGATGGTCTTTATCTTTCTTTGAACGGACAAAGTGCTTATCAGACACGTAATATAGATATGACATTTCCTCTGTTCCCCGAAGATGGACACAGACGTTATTATAAAGGTAAAGCTTCTGCTCCTTTCATTCCTAGTTTTCAAGGTGCATATAAGAAAGGTGACTGGACTATTTCAGGTAGCTTCGCCGTTGTAGGTGGTGGCGGAAAAGCATCTTTCGATGATGGCTTAGGTATGTTCGATTCAATGGTAATGGGACAAATCAGTCAAGCTACTGGAGGAGTTGTTAATCCTTCTATGTACTCTATTAATAGCGCAATGGATGGAAGCCAATTTATTTATGGTGTTCAATTAGGTTTGTCGTATAAGATAAAAGATTGGTTGTCTGTTTTTGCCGGTGGGCGTATGAACTATTTTAGTGGTGGATATGAAGGATTTTTAACAGCAAAAGTGAATAATGATCTGCCGAATATGCCAGCAGGTACGGAACTGGCTGGTATAGAACTGGATTGCGATCAGACAGGTTGGGGAATTACACCGATTCTTGGTGCTGACGTAAAGTTGGGTAAATGGAATATCGGTTTGAAATATGAGTTCATGACAAATTTGAATCTTGAAAATAAAACCAAAAAGGCAGAAGTACGTCAGAATGGAGTTGTAATGGGAGAAGAAGGAAACCCATTGGCTGATTATAAGGATGGTGTAAACACTCCGAGTGATATTCCGGCTTTACTGACTGCTGCTGTTGGTTATGAAATCCTTCCCACACTTCGTGCGTCTGTGGAATACCACCATTTCTTTGATAAAGCTGCGGGTATGGCTAATGGCAAACAGAAAGCATTAAAACATGGTACACATGAAATTTTAGTTGGTGCAGAATGGGATGTAACGAAACAGTTAACTATCAGTGGTGGTTATCAAAATACAGATTATGGTTTGGCTAATGATTTCCAAAGTGATATTAGCTTCTCTTGTGATTCTTACTCACTTGGCTTCGGTGCTGCAATTAAGATGACTAAGCATTTGACAATGAATGTCGCTTATTTTTGGACAAATTATAAGGATTATAATAAAGTGACAGAAATCTCAGCAACTACTTACAGCCGTACAAATAAAGTATTTGGTCTTGGTGTAGATTATAAGTTCTAAATTTCACAATCCAACCTTTTATATATAAAGGAGCCGTCTCAAACAACTGTTTTGAGACGACTTCTTTGTTTTATATTAATTTAGAAAGAATACTGTACCAGCATATTCAACCGGTTGGCATGACGGGTTGAAGAACTGAAATCACTGCGCCATCCTCTTAAATACTCGACGCCCACTTGCAGATTACTGCTTACATTCCAGAAAGCATTCGCTACAAGATACTGTCCCTTGCGATAAGATTCCGGATTTTCGCTTGGATATCCGTTCTCAGAATAAAGTCTGGATAAACTATATGTTCCGGAAACAAAGAAACTCGGGCAAAAATTATATTGCAGTCCGGCATACCATCCCAACATCGGAAGAACCTGCATTTTTCCTTCATCGTCAGGATCGGGAACAATGTCCACATTGAGATTGCTTAAATCATTCAGATAAGAACCGATACCCTTACCATAATTGAACTGTCCGTAAACCTGCAACTTCTTTGTGATATTGAATGTAGTGGATGCCTGCAAACCGAATCCAGTAGTCGAATAAGCCTTGTCATATACATTGCTTGAATAAGTCATGCTGCGTACGATTGCGCCAAGTTTGATATGACTGCTACTGTTCCAGTTATATTGTGCGGAAGCGGCAAAGTCCGGCATCCGTTGGGTGTTGACGGAAACATCGCTGTTGGTAGTGCCGTCTACCGAAGGCATTTCCATGGCAACGCCGAATTTCCAGTTTTTCAACTTGTCGCATATATAGCTTAATTGCGTGGTGCGGTAGAACGCCGAACCGTTAGGGCCTGCAAAGTCGATAGTAGGAGGAAGCGCGGAAAGATCCATGAACGAACCATAACTATATCCGATGGTAAAACCGAGGAATTGCGCATACGCATTTTGCAATTCAAAAGTCTTTCCGTCTCCGCGGAAGTTACCGGCGGTGTAAACCACGAAGTCACCGAGATGTTTCGTACGTCCCACCAGTTTAAGGAATAGGGTGGAAGTGGTGATGTCCATCTGGAACTGATTCCTTGCAAAATTTCCCTTTCCCGGTTGGGGAATCAATGCCGGATAGAAATCGACGTCGTCAACGATACCGTTAAAGTCATACTCTGCCGTTGCACGGACATAACCGCCGATGCCCAATGCAAACTTACCCTTTTGGTCAGTCAGCAGAAAGCGGGGAGCGTTCGGGTCATGGAAACGCATCTGCGAACGGTCGTTCATGATCCGGATAATTTCATCTCCTGCCTTGTCACGGGAGACAAACATGATGGAATTGGGTTCTTCATCTTCGATGATTACCTTCTTTTGTGCATGGGCACAGAGGGGGAAGATTCCAATCCCCAGTAGCATAGCTACCATTTTAAAACTAGTTTTCATTATCAGTTAAGTTTTAGGTGAATGCCCAATGAACAACTAAAAAAAGAAATGGTTGAGAGGGGCAAAGGAAAAATTGCCAAACTAACCGGAAGAATTGCTATTTATAATCATTCTAAAAAAACGGAACTTTGTACCGTACTAATCAGATAAAAGAAATACGACGATGGGAAAAGTAGAATTTACTCAAGGAATATTAGACATACAGCCGGATTTGCACCGCTTCGCATATAAGCTCACTGCAAACCGTGATTCAGCTAATGATTTGGTTCAGGACTGTGTGTTGCAAGCATTGGACAATCATGAGAAGTTTACGTATAGTAAGAATCTGAAAGGATGGATGTACACTCTCATGCGTAACATCTTTGTCAATAACTATCGCCGTACTGTCCGCGAAATGAATATCATGGATGATACCTATTCTGTAAATCAACAGCACATGATTGAAGACGAAGATGGTGGCAAGTTTGAGTTTGCCTATGATATGAAGCAATTGTATCGTGTGTTACATACCATTCCCGACGATATGAAAGTACCTTTCCAGATGTTTGTCGCCGGATTTAAGTATAGAGAAATTGCCGAGAAACTAGGATTGCCGATGGGGACGGTGAAAAGCCGTTTGTTCTTCATCCGTAAACGGTTGAAAGAAGAATTGAAAGATTTCTCCTGATACAATTCTTTTTGATTGAGTGATGTGTTTTAAGGTCAAAGTGATGAGCCTTCCTGCCATAGACGACAACTGGCGGGAAGGCTCATTTTGTTGTTAATCCATCATTTCCTGGACTCTGTGTTTAGCCTTTTGAGCAGTCTCCTGTGCGGTATGGGCTGCTTCCGTGGCTTTTTCTTTCACAGTGTTAGTCGCTTCTGTCGCTTTTTCCTGAGCAACGTGTGCGGCATGTTGTACTTTCTTTTTCAAGCTTTCGCCCGAATGTGAACTCGCTTCGGCACCTCTTTCCTTAGCTTCTTCGGCTCTCTCTTCAGCAAGCCGGGCATTTTTCTTTTCCTGCATTGCTGCTTCTTTTACGTCTTTCTTAAATTGATGTTCCATGATCTGGTCTTTTAGTTAAACATGGATTTTAAACACGTGGCCGTCTGAAAAGGATTCCCCGATTAGGAAATTTTCATTCTTTTTCATTCATCCAAATATTTGTATAGATAGCATCCTTCCTCTTTATCGAGGATATTCATGAGTTGCAACCGGTCAATCATCAAATATCTTTTGCTTTTTCATAGTTTTTCCTTTATCTTTGCAGCCCGAAAGAAAAAGAAAGTATGATGCCGTGAATAGCGGTCGTGTATTCTAGAACACCACGTAAAAAACAGGAATTATGAAAGAGAAAGTATCTGTACCTTTTATGCTGCTTGGCATTCTTTTTAATGTATGCCTTATTGCGGCCAATCTTCTTGAAACGAAAGTAATCCAAATCGGTAGCCTGACCGTGACCGCCGGATTATTGGTTTTTCCTATTTCTTATATAATCAATGATTGTATCGCCGAAGTTTGGGGATTCAAGAAAGCGCGTCTTATCATTTGGAGTGGTTTTGCGATGAATTTCTTTGTTGTAAGTCTTGGACTGATAGCAGTTGCCATTCCGGCTGCTCCTTTTTGGGAAGGCGAAGAGCATTTTGATTTTGTATTCGGTATGGCGCCCCGTATTGTGGCTGCCAGTCTGATGGCTTTTTTGGTTGGTTCGTTTCTCAATGCTTATGTGATGAGCAAGATGAAGATAGCCAGTCAGGGCAAGAATTTTTCCGCCCGTGCCATTTGGTCTACTGTTGTCGGTGAGACTGCCGATTCATTGATTTTCTTTCCGGTAGCATTCGGAGGGATTATTGCATGGAAAGAACTGCTCATTATGATGGGAATCCAAATCGTACTGAAATCCATGTACGAAGTGATGATTCTTCCGGTCACTATCCGTGTGGTGAAAGCGATTAAGAAAATAGACGGTAGCGATGTCTACGATACCGATATCTCCTACAACGTACTGAAAATCAAAGATATTTAAAATATTGTATGAATAGAGAAGCAGCATTGGTTGTGTTCAGTGGCGGGCAGGATTCCACCACCTGCCTGTTTTGGGCAAAGCGCAACTTCAAGAAAGTATATGCCCTGAGTTTCCTGTATGGCCAGAAACATCAGAAGGAAGTGGAGCTTGCACGGGAGATAGCCCGTAAAGCGGAAGTGGAATTCGATGTGATGGATGTATCCTTCATCGGGAAACTGGGACGTAACTCCCTGACTGACGCTACGATGGTGATGGATCAGGAAAAACCGGCAGATAGCGCTCCCAATACATTTGTTCCGGGACGTAACCTGTTTTTCCTGAGCATCGCAGCAGTATATGCCCGCGAGCGTGGCATCAATCACTTGGTAACGGGAGTTTCCCAAACAGATTTCAGTGGTTATCCCGATTGCCGCGACGCGTTTGTCAAGTCACTCAATGTGACATTGAACTTGGCTATGGATGAACAATTCGTAATCCATACTCCTCTGATGTGGATTGATAAAGCCGAAACATGGGCTTTGGCGGACGAACTGGGAGTGTTGGAACTGATTCGCACCGAGACTTTGACATGCTATAATGGTGTACAAGGTGATGGTTGCGGACATTGTCCGGCTTGTACGTTGCGTCGGGAAGGACTGGAGAAATATTTAAAAAGTAAGAATCAATAATATCTCTACACAGAGATTAAAAATGCATTTTCTGCTGTCATCTGTCACATTGCTGTAGCTAATCGTTTGATTATAAAATGAATAGTTTGTGACAGCAAGTGGTGACAGCAACTAAATTCGACATTCTGCCGTCACATCTCTTGTCACCGGTAAGCTCTGATAAATAAGATAGTAGCTTCTGTTCGGGAATTGTATCGGCTTAATTCAGTTTCAACAGCTTGAAACTGTTGTTTCACGGCAAGAAACCTGAGTTTCATTAGGGGAAACTAAAGTTTCATCGGCGAGAAACTAAAGTTTCAATGGTAAGAAACTAAAGTTTCAACGGTGAGAAACTAAAGTTTCTATTGCTTGAAACTATTAGTTCCAAGGCTTGAAACAAAGTGTTCATCACCTTGAAACACTTTGTTTCGCCGTATGAAACACGCCGTAACACATAGAACGCGGATAAATCCCCCCGTGGGGTTAAAGAATTACGGTGATAGGTGACAGATACGGTGATAGGTTGTAAAATGAATCATTCACCACTCAAATGCTTATGAATAAGGTGTTTGAGTATGGTCGGTGATAGGTGAAAGAGGAAATGCGTTTTTTATCTATGTAGAGGATTGCAGTAAACGAGTACAAATGACAGAATTAAAAGACCAACTTTCCTTATTAGGAAGAAAAACCGAGTATAAGCAAGATTATGCTCCTGAAGTATTAGAAGCCTTTGATAATAAGCATCCTGAGAATGACTACTGGGTACGTTTCAACTGCCCTGAGTTCACAAGTTTGTGTCCTATCACCGGACAGCCGGACTTTGCTGAAATACGTATCAGCTACATACCGGATATAAAAATGGTAGAAAGTAAGAGTTTGAAACTGTATCTTTTCAGTTTCCGTAATCATGGTGCTTTCCACGAAGACTGCGTCAATATCATCATGAAAGACCTTATCCGGCTGATGAATCCCAAATATATCGAAGTAACAGGAATCTTTACTCCTCGTGGTGGTATCTCCATCTATCCGTATGCCAATTACGGTCGTTCGGGGACTAAGTTTGAGCAAATGGCAGAACATCGTTTGATGAATCGGGAATAATTTGATAAATCAGGAGTAATAAAAGCACAATTCATCGCGGATTTAGTTTGTTTTATAACTTAATGCTTATCTTTGTCCGCTGATACACAAAATATTAATCAAACATAAAAAAGAAAGCTTAAAGTTTCAAAGGGTTATGATGGGAAAAGTTTGCAGTTGGTGCGTTATACTATTATGCTTTTTAGCATCTTGTAGTGAAGAAGAGAAAAGTGGCGAAGTTTTTACTCCTGCCGATTATACAGTAAAAGGTAAAGTGGAAAAAGGGCCTTTTATTAAGGGCTCGACAATAACATTGCAACCCTTGGATTCAAAGATGAATTCGTTAGGTACTTCCTACCCGGGTATTATTCTTGATGATGACGGGTCTTTTGATATGGGCTCTTTGAAACTGGATGCTCCCTATGCATTGCTTACTACTAACGGATATTTTTATAATGAGGTATATGGTGATTTATCTAACGGTACAATCACTTTGCAGGCAATCGTTGATCTGAGAGATAACTCTACGGTCAATGTTAATCTGCTAACTCATTTGGCAAAGGAGCGTATTAAGCGACTGATAGCCAATGGCTCTTCTTTCAGTGATGCCAACAAGCAGGCGCAAAAAGAACTCCTGACTAACTTTGGATTACAAAAATATGCAGAAAAGGACGTAGCTCAATTTTCTATAACAGCGGGTACTGATGAGGCTGCCGCTTTGCTTGTCGTTTCTGCTGCGATGATAAATACTCGTTCGGAAGCTGAATTAACTGAATATTTGGGTAAACTAAGCCTGGATTTTACAACTAATGGTAAATTTACGGACGAGCAGAAAGCAGAATACAGGAAGACTGCTACGGGACTGAACTTTTCTCGGATTGCAGACAATGTGAAAGAACGTTATGAGAGGTTGGGCAAGGACGTTTCAGTGAAAAACCTGGCGTACTATGTGGATTATGACGGAAACGGAATTGCCGGTGATGAACTGGGGGATCCGAATGTTCCTATGGAATTGGCATTTGAGCAGACTGAACTGGAAGTCCCGAAACAAGGAGGAACGTACAAAATTAAGATTCGTGCCAATGTCCCGTATTCATTTACACTTTTGGATGATGAGCATACTGGATCGTGGGAATCTCCATCAATCTTTAAAATTACTCCTATCGTTTACGAAAAACAACTGAACGAACAAACGAAAGAGTTAACAATAAAAGTAGAAGCGGCAGGAAGTATGTTAATGAAGAGCGAGGTCATCAACTTATATAGTTTGGATGGAAAAATACAATCTACATTAACAATCCGCCAAAAAAGTGACCTTGCTAAAACTGAAGATGTATTGAGCAAGGACGGACTGGAACACTTTAAAAGTGTTTTACTACAGATGGGAGAGGTTGTAAGCTATCTACATTCGATTGAGGGTTTATATACAAAAACATACCAGTATTCTTCCAGTACTGGAAGTTGGGCGACGTTACAGCAGTCTCCTGTGTCTAGTAGTAATAGAGAGTTAGAAACAACTTGGGGGAAATTTTATGCCTTGATCCGTAATGTGTGTGCAGTGGACAAAGTTCTGAAAGAAATAGATAGGGAAGGGGATTTGTCGTTTTTCTTATCTTACACTGCGTCTATTCGGGCTGCTGTATATTATGAAATGGCTGTACTTTGGGAAAATATGCCTTATGTCGATCGGGTATTGTCTTATGATGATGCGCAAAATATTACTAATGGTACCCTTAAATCTACTTTTGAAAAGGCGGGAAGTCTGTTGAACGACAGAAGTTTCTTTGCTGATAAAAAGAATGACTTCTCATCTATTTCAAGCCTGATATTTGTTTCTAAAGATGTACCTGCGGCATTGCAGGCAAAAATGTATTTATATCAGGGTGAATATGCGCAAGCTCTTCAATTGTTTGAAGAAGTTATAAACAGCGGGTATTATCAGTTGGATAGTTCCCGTTCGGCTGCTTTATCAAAAGGAAGTAAAGAGATGGTATACGGATTGCCGTTAAGTCTAATTGGGGGTACTTCCGGATTTCCTACTCAATCGGTTTTAGGTTTGAATGATGAATTTATGCCTCTTATTACATATACTGAAGTGCTACTCTCCGCTGCCGAATGTGCAAAGAGGATAAATGATGCCCCCAAAGCCAATTCTTATTTAAATGAAGTGTTGGTTAAAAAGGCTCTGACGCCTTCGGGCGATTTTACCAAGGATTTAAAGAATGTATGGGAAAAGGAACTGAAAGGAACAGGCACTTATTTTGCTTTTTTAAAGCGTAATGAGCTGGCTGTATCCGAGTTAGGACTTAATGCTAAGAGATGTCTTATTTTGCCTATTCCTGATAGGGAAATAGCAATGTCTTCCAACTTAGTACAGAATCCGGGATATTGATAATGGGAGCAGTAAATGTACACTCTGATATTTTGATAGAACTCCGTGAATATATTCAGCAGAATATAATTCCGCAATATGTCAACTTCGACAAGGCACACCAAATAGACCATGTTGAAAAAGTAATTGAAGAAAGTCTGAAACTGGCTTCTTATTATGATGTCAATCTGCCGATGGTCTATACGATTGCAGCTTATCATGACTTGGGACTGTGTGAGGGACGTGAGTTTCATCATATAGTATCCGGCAAGAAATTAATGGCGGATGAAACTTTGCGACATTGGTTTACGGATGAACAACTGTTGCAGATGAAAGAAGCGATAGAAGACCATCGTGCATCCAACAAACAGATTCCGAGAAGTATCTATGGAAAAATAGTTGCTGAAGCCGACCGTATAATAGATCCCGAGGTAACGTTACGCCGTACCGTTCAGTATGGATTGTCCCATTATCCGGAAATGGATAAAGAACAGCAATATGCTCGCTTTCGTAAACATCTTAATGATAAGTATGCGGAAGGGGGATATTTGAAGTTATGGATACCTCAGTCGGATAATGCCGGACGGTTGGCGGAATTACGGAAATTGATTACTAGTGAAGATAAATTGATTAAAGTGTTTGATAGGTTGTATTTAGAAGAAAAGACTAGGCTTTTATTATGATTATTCTGTGTTCCAAATAGTAGGATTCCGTAAACTTTCGTGATAACATCTATATTTTTCTTTGGAGGTATTTGAGATACAACAGATATATGCTAAAGCTTTTCGATCCAATGAACGCAAAGATTTGCAGACTGATACGATTTTATCTAATCCATAATAAGACCGTATTAGCAACCAATCTGCCAGAGTGCCATATTCCAAGACGCGTTGGATAATTTGTGCCGGACAGGTATCCATATCAGCCTTCGATATATCTATATCCCAAAACAAATGGGGAGACAATTTTGATATGTATTCTTTCTGTTCCATGGTCTATAGTTAATGAGACTTTATCTTTTTTACAAAGGAACTATTTTATTTTAGATTAACCAAGCGGGTAACTCCTTTTAACACCGTCACCGGCATGTTTTTACTCGTGATGATACGGCCCCCCGTTCAATATCGTCATCGCCCGATAAATCTGTTCCACGAATATCAGTCGTATCATCTGATGCGAGAAAGTCATTTTCGACATTGAAATCTTCTCATGGGCTGCCTGATAGACTTTCTCGGAGAAGCCGTAAGGGCCACCGATAATGAAAACCAGCCGTTTGTTGACCGTATTCATTTTCCGTTTCATGTAGTCGGCAAATTCAAGGGAACGCATCTCTTTTCCGTGTTCGTCGAGCAGCACCACCACATCTCCCGGTTGGAGCGCTTTCAAAATTAACTCACCTTCCTTTTCTTTCTGTACTTCCATTGAAAGACTCTTCGTGTTTTTCAGTTCGGGAATCACTTCCATGTCAAAAGTGATATAGCGTTTTGTACGCTGTACATAGTCGTTGATAGCTGTAATATAGTGCTGTTCTACGGTTCGTCCTACGACGAGCAGAGTTGTCTTCATGCCTTTATAATTCTGATTAATGCACAAAAATAGGCATTTTTTATGTTATTCTGCAATTAATGCTTACCTTTGCCTATCATTAGTTGAAAGTTTGAGTCTTTAAACTTCAACTTAAAAGCTTGTAATTATGAAAAAACGAGTGCTCGTAGGAATGACCGCTTTGCTTCTTTCCCTCTCGTTGCTAATGGCGCAAGAGATACCGGCAGGAGTGATTACGGCATTTAAAAGAGGAAGCTCGCAAGAGCTGAGTAAGTATATGGGGGACAAGGTAAACCTGGTGCTCCAAGGTCGCTCGACAAACGTTGACAAGCAGAAAGCAATGGCTACGATGCAGGAATTCTTTACGGAGAATAAAGTCAGCGGATTTAACGTGAACCATCAGGGAAAACGGGACGAATCAAGTTTCGTTATCGGAACGTTGGCTACTACTAAAGGGAACTTCCGTGTGAATTGTTTCCTCAAGAAAGTACAGGATAAATGTTTAATACACCAAATAAGAATTGACAAAATCAATGAATAAGGAAAAAGAACTGATCGACAAACTGATCGACCTTGCTTTTGCAGAAGATATAGGTGATGGTGACCATACCACCCTTTCATGTATCCCCGCTACGGCAATGGGAAAATCAAAATTGCTTATCAAAGAAGCCGGCGTACTGGCAGGCATCGAAGTGGCTAAGGAAATCTTCAACCGTTTCGACCCGACTATGAAAGTCGAAGTCTTTATTAATGACGGAACAGAAGTGAAACCGGGAGATGTGGCCATGGTAGTGGAAGGAAAAGTGCAGTCACTGCTTCAGACCGAACGCCTGATGCTGAACGTGATGCAACGTATGAGCGGTATCGCCACAATGACCCGCAAATATGCAAAGAAACTGGAAGGCACAAATACCCGCGTACTGGATACCCGCAAGACGACTCCGGGGATGCGTATTCTCGAAAAGATGGCTGTGAAAATCGGTGGCGGTGTGAATCATCGCATCGGTCTGTTCGACATGATTCTTTTGAAAGATAATCATGTGGACTTTGCCGGAGGAATTGACAAGGCTATCACCCGTGCCAAAGAATATTGCAAAGAAAAAGGGAAAAACCTGAAAATAGAAATAGAAGTCCGCAGCTTCGACGAACTGCAACAAGTTCTTGATCTCGGTGGGGTAGACCGTATCATGTTTGATAACTTCACTCCCGAAATGACGAAAAAGGCAGTAGAGATGGTAGCCGGCAAATACGAAACCGAATCTTCAGGCGGTATCACTTTTGACACTCTTCGTGACTATGCCGAATGTGGCGTAGATTTCATCTCCGTAGGTGCTCTGACTCATTCAGTGAAAGGACTGGACATGAGCTTCAAGGCCTGCTAAATGAAAAAGAGAAGATTGTCATGAAGATTTCTTAAGACGCGCGTAACGCGGATGGCACGGATAGTAAGACTTTAATAAAAAGAATCCGCGTTATCCGCGTTATTTGTATCTGAAGACTGTTTCCCATCTTCCTTGTTTTTGCATATGCTTCAGAAAAAACTTTTGTATTTGTATTCTTTAACATTTTCTGTTGCAGCATTCCTCAAACTCTTGCGTCTAATGGATAAAACGACGCAGACATACGTTCGATTTTAAAAAAGGTAATTGACTTGGAAAACGAGATAGAACTGGTAAAGGGCTGTCGGGCAGGAAAGGATTCAGCCCGAAGGGAACTTTACACTCTCTATTCCAAACAGATGCTGGCGGTTTGTTTCCGCTATACGGGCGATATGGATGCGGCGCACGATGTACTGCATGACGGTTTCATCAAGATTTTTACCAACTTCTCCTTCAGGGGCGAATCTTCGCTCTGCACATGGATAACCCGGGTGATGGTCACTCAATCACTCGATTATTTGAGACGGGAGAAACGAGTCAGCCAGTTGGTAGTGCATGAAGAGCAACTTCCCGATATCCCCGATATATCGGATTCGGGAGGAGGGGCTGGAATCTCCGAAGAGCAGTTGATGGCATTCATTGCCGAATTGCCGGATGGTTGCCGAACCGTTTTCAACCTTTATGTGTTTGAAGAAAAGTCGCACAAGGAGATAGCCAGGATGCTTCACATTAAGGAACATTCGTCTACTTCGCAGTTGCATCGCGCCAAATATTTGTTAGCAAAAAGAATTAAAGAGTATAGGAACAATGAAGAAAGAAAATGATGAAATAACCGATCTGTTTCGCACGCGTCTTGCTGATGCAGGGATGAGTGTCCGGGATGGCTTTTGGGAAGAGCTATCGCAGGATATTCCTGTGGCCTGCCAACATCGCCGTCGGATTCTGCTCTTCCGTGTGGCGGCTGCGGCATCTGTGTTGCTCGTTTTGGCGGCTTCGTCGGCTACTTTCCTGTATTTCTCTCCCAAGGAAGAGATGGAAGAAGCATTTACGAAGATAGCCGTGACGAATGGGGGACAGATGGATGGAGACGGGATACGTGTCAATCAACTGCCATTGCCGGTAGAACCTGTCTTGCCGAAGCCGGCTCCTAAATCATTCGGTATGTTGTCGCAATGTGTGGAAGAGGAGGATTCGCTTTCTATTACCTTCTCCATGTCGTTCTCTTTTTCGTCGACTACTACGGGAAGTGGCAATCGTTACGGTAATCAAGGTTATAATGGTTATTGGCAGGCTGCAAATGGAAATACGGAATCATCTGCTGTGCAGGAAGAAACCGCAAGTCCGGCTGTTACTCCCGAAAAAGTTGTGAAGAGACATCGCTGGGCGATAAAAGCGCAGTTAGGTACTGCACTTCCGGCAGAGGACGGTACTTATAAAATGCCGGTTTCCGCAGGGGTGACAGTAGAACGAAAATTGAATGATTACCTGGGGATAGAAACAGGACTGCTTTATTCCAATCTCCGTTCGGCAGGACAACATTTGCATTATCTAGGTATCCCTGTCCGGATAAACGTGACGTTGGTGGATACGAAGAAAATTGATCTTTACGCTACCGTAGGCGGGATAGCGGATAAATGCATAGCCGGTGCGCCGGACAATAGTTTCAAGGAAGAACCTGTCCAACTGGCAGTGACTGCCGGCATTGGAATCAATTATAAAATTAATGACCGGCTTGCGCTCTTTGCCGAACCCGGTATTTCGCATCATTTCAGCACTGATTCGAAACTGGCTACGGTACGCACGAAACGGCCGACTAATTTTAATTTACTTTGCGGACTTCGCATGACGTATTAATCCTTATGAAAATGAAAAAGACACTTGTAATGCTGTGGATGGCACTTTGCCTGATTGTATCGTTCAGTGGATGCAGCAGCGAAGAAATGGATTATAACAATCCGGATGTTGCTCTTTTTGTGAAGCAATTGAAGTCGGGTACGTATAAGATGAAGAATGATAAAGGAGTGGTGGAAGTTCCTCATTTCATGGAAGAGGATATTCCCGAACTTTTAAAATATGCAGAAGATCTGACAATTATACCCTCTTTCCCGTCGGTTTATAATACGAACAACGGTAAGATTCGGTTGGGTGAATGTATGCTTTGGGTGATTGAGTATATCCGTCAGGGCACACCGCCGTCAATGGGTTGCAAAATGGTGTTGGCGAATGCTGAAAATTATGAAGCAATCTATTTCCTGACCGACGAGGAGGTGCTCGATGCAGCCGCCTGTTACCGTAGCTGGTGGGAAGAACGGCAATATCCGAAGACCCGTTGGACGATTGATCCATGCTATGACGAGCCGCTTTGCGGATCGGGCTATCGTTGGTGGTGACACTCAATAAGGAGTTGCGTCCGGAATAAGAAATAGAAAACATTCATGTAGGAACGTTTGTTTGTATCAGTAGTCTTTTTACTGCTGACAGGGGCTTGCTACGCTCAATGGACTGCTGAAAATCGGGTTGAGGCAGGTATGTATGAAGCGTTTGAAAGGTATTAGGTAATGAAAGAATAAAGAGGATGAATAGATTGATGAAACGTTTTTGGGCAACTATGGCATTGTGTTTTGTAACTTTACTTGCGTATTCGCAAGTCTGGACGGCGCAAGACTCATTGCATCTGAAGAAGTTGCTGGATAGTGACCAGGAGTTGCACTTAAATATGGATGCTGTAAAGTCGATTGATTTTGGCGGCGCAGTAGGAAGTCCCCGGATGTCGGAGGAGAAGAAGTGGATGCTGCCTGACGAATCGCTGCCCGAAGCATTACCTAAACCGAAAGTGGTGTTGAGCCTGATGCCGTATAAGGCAAATACCCGTTTCAATTGGGATCCCGTCTATCAGAAAAAGATAAGGGTGGATAAGAATACATGGCGGGGGGATCCTTTCTACGAACTGCGCCATCAAAGATCATACTCCAACTGGGCGCGTAATCCGATGGCAAAGGGGATGCGTAAGTCTTTGGATGAGATACAGGCGAGCGGAGTACGTTTCCGCCAGTTGAGTGAGCGTGCCAATGGGATGTTTGTGAATTCGGTAGTGATGGACAGCCCTATTCCTTTGTTTGGTAGCAGCGGAGTATATATCAATGGCGGAACTATCGGCGGACTTGATCTGATGGCCGTCTTTACGAAAGAATTTTGGAATAAGACAGGGAGAGATAATCGTGCCCGTACCTTGGAGGTTCTGCGGACTTATGGAGACTCGACGACTGTGCTGATAAATAAACCAATCGAACAGATTGCCCGGTAAGGGCGTTATATATATGTACTAATGCTTTCTCATAGGGATATGAAATCATTAGCTCATTGATAAATTATTAATTATGAACAGAATAACTTCTCTTCTAGGGATTCAGTATCCTGTAATTCAAGGTGGAATGGTATGGTGTAGCGGTTGGCGGCTTGCTTCCGCAGTGAGTAATGCAGGTGGATTGGGGCTGCTCGGTGCAGGTTCCATGCATCCTGAAACTTTGCGTGAGCATATCCGTAAATGCCGTGCGGCTACGGAACTTCCTTTTGGTGTGAACATACCTTTGATGTATCCTCAAATAGAGGAAATTATGAATATCGTGGTAGAAGAGGGAGTGAAGGTTGTTTTTACTTCTGCCGGAAATCCGAAAACATGGACAGGATGGTTGAAAGAACGTGGAATTACAGTTGTTCATGTGGTTTCTTCCTTGCGTTTCGCTGTGAAGTGTGAAGAAGCGGGAGTAGATGCGGTAGTGGCTGAAGGGTTCGAAGCCGGTGGACATAACGGTCGTGAAGAAACAACAACTTTTTGTCTGATTCCTGCCGTACGTGAAGCTACAACCTTACCGCTGATAGCTGCCGGTGGTATCGGAACGGGAGAAGGCATATTGGCTGCCATGGTCTTGGGAGCTGAAGGAGTGCAGATGGGAACCCGTTTTGCTTTGACTGAAGAGAGCTCTGCAAGTCCGGTGTTTAAGGATTATTGTTTGAGCCTTGGCGAGGGGGATACTAAGTTGTTATTGAAGAAACTGGCTCCGACACGTCTGGTGAAGAATGGTTTCCGGTATGCAGTGGAAAAGGCGGAAGATAATGGCGCTTCTCCCGAAGAATTGAGAATGCTGTTGGGAAAGGGACGTGCCAAAAAAGGTATGTTTGAAGGCGATCTGGAAGAAGGTGAACTGGAAATAGGACAGGTTTCTTCCATTATATCCCGTCGGCAGTCGGTGGCGGAAGTGATGAGCGAATTGATTGAGGCTTATCGGCAAGCGGTGGGGAAGAAATATTTATTTGGGTATTCCGATGAACATAATTTACAAATTAAGGGTTAAGCGGGCTCCAATGTACGAATAATGAGGTGACTTTTTCAAGCATTCTCTTTAACACAAAAAATTGAGGGTATCCTTTTCGGGACACCCTCATGTTTTAGAACAGAATGTCGTTTGTTGAGATGAATTGATGCGTAGAGTGGTTGTTTACAGACATTCACTGCCCTGTTTGTTGATTTTCATGCTTTTTCCATAGAGACCCACTCGTGCTATATTGCAATAAAAGGGTTCTGCAATATCATATTTGAAAGGAAGTATTTCCTTGTTGTCTTTGTCTATATATCCCCATTTGGACGATTGACTTTCAATGCAGACGGCAGCCAGTCCTTCCGAGAAAGGGCATCCGTTGTCATATTCTAACGGAATGACGACTTCGCCTTTCATGTTGATGAATCCTACCTTATTGTTTAGCGAGACGAGGGCCAGTCCTTCCGTAAATTGTTCTATCTGATTGTAAATCGGCGGAAGAATATAGTTTCCTTGTCTGTCAATCAGTCCCCATAATCCATCGTTACATACCCGTGCACATTCTTCTTCGAATGAGTGGGCCGCAGAGAATTTTAGGGGGATCCGTATTTGTCCCGTGCAATCAATGTATCCATATTGAGAATTGAGTACTACCATCGCTAATCCTTCTTTGAAAGAAAAAGCCCGTTCATACTTTAGAGGAATGACAATATCATATCCTTTGTTGATGTATCCCCACTGGATTTTACCTTTAGCCGGAGCCAGTCCATTCGAGAAACGGCCGATTGCCGAGAAACGCTTTTTCTTATTAGCTACCCCATAAGCTAAAAAAGAAGTCAGGAGCTTTGTAATAGTGCTGCTCATCTTATTGATTGTTTGTGCGGTAAGCGTCCCTGATACCGTGTATATACAGAAGAAGCGTGGACGTCGTTAGTTCATCCTATTCAAGGCTCTGGTAAGCCCAACGGCGAATGAACAACAGAGTCCACGCCCTTGTATAACAAAGACGTGAACGCTTAGTTGTCATTATCTCACCGTTGATGAATTTACCAGATT